>Ga0209902_100417_pt1 | contig 48470 bp, 37 predicted proteins | sample FECB27metaG_FD_188304 | JGI IMG/M metagenome (GOLD analysis project Ga0209902, IMG submission 188304) | Cyanobacterial communities from the Joint Genome Institute, California, USA - FECB-27 (SPAdes) (version 2) | ecosystem: Environmental > Aquatic > Thermal springs > Hot (42-90C) > Microbial mats...
TCCCCGTTTTGGATGTAGAAGCGTCCGCCCCGGTCGTCGTGCAGGGTGAAGCTGTAGTCGGCACCGGCAATGCCACCAATCGTTGACAGCCGGCCAACGACCGTGCCGTCCGCCGCAAGCTCATCCAGCGCATCCTGCGATATGCTCACACCGGTGACGGGATCAGTGGACCCTCCCTGAAGTTCACCATCAAGGTAAACGTCTTCAATCCCCTGCGCCCACAAATAGTTAACATACTCGCTCACTCGCACTTGATTGATCGTGCCATCCTCGTTCTTGAAATCATCTCCTAGGAGGTATGCTTTGTCGTGCCCTCCCACTGCTTCATCGGGATTCTCTATAACGGTATCATCAATACCCACAGCCGAGAGATTGCGGATGTGGTAGATGTCGTTGCCCTCTCCGCCTTCGAGCCGGTCCGCTCCCCCGCCGCCATAGATGACATCGTCGCCCGCACCGCCCTTGAGCGTATCGTTAGTGTCATCGTCGAAGACGGTTCCGCCATCGAGCGTGTCGTTTCCTTCACCACCGTCAAGGATGTTGGAGGAGGCATTGCCCATCAGGTCATTATCGAGATTGTTGCCGGTTATGTTTACCTCTCCAGCACCAATACCCGCAGAACCGATCTCGACCCCATTCGCGAGAACATAAGTGCCCGCTTGCATTGCGATCAGATGATCGGCCTCACCTCCTGTGTCCTCGCGCACATGGTCGTCGAGAAGGACATAGTAGGTGTCGTCACCGTCACCGCCCTCCAAGGTATCGGCGCCGTCTTCACCAACCAGCACATCGTCACCGTTACCGCCAACGAGGCTGTCGTTGCCATCTCCACCTTCGAGGGTGTCGTCGTTCGCGCCGCCATGGAGGATATCGTTGTGGTCGCCCCCTTGCAGCGTGTCGTTGCCGGATCCACCCGTAATGCTGTCCTCGCCGCCCTCGCCGATCAGGTGGTCACCCCCCTGTCCACCGATGATGGTGTTGTCGAACTTGTTGCCGCTGATCTTGATGCCACCCTCGACGGTGTCACCCACGGCCAGCACTTCAACGCCCACGTCGTCCTGCAGGTCGTATTCGGGAATGAAGATGTACGCCGTGTCGTTCGATCCGCCTTTATCCGGGTCGATATCTTCAACGATCAGATCTGCGTCATCCCGAATGTAATAGATGTCATTGCCATCGCCGCCGTTGAGCGTGTCGTTGCCGCCGCCGCCGTTTAGCGTATCGTTGCCGCCGCCACCGTTAAGCGTGTCGTTGCCGCCACCACCATTGAGGGTGTCATTACCGCCGCCGCCATTGAGGGTGTCATTGCCTTCACCGCCGCCCAGCGTCTGATCGTACATGAGGACGATGTTTTCGACGTTCGCGAGTTGGCTAACGTCGAAATCCTTCGTGTACACATAAACAGTGTCGATGCCACCGATCGTCCCGTTGTGCTCTGTGACTACGTCGTCCACGTCACGGACGTGATAGACATCACCCCCATCACCACCTGCCATGGTGTCGGCGCCGGCGGCGCCATCGAGGGTGTTGTCGCGCTCGTTGCCAGCCAGGACATTGCTACCGCTATCACCTTCTAGAGTGATGCCAGAGATTCCGCTCTTAGCCGTTAAGTTCTCAATGAAAAGGAAATCGCTGAGTTTTCGGCTGCTGGAGACAACAACAGTATCGATTCCCTCATTCCTATACTCCGTTACAACATCGCCAACATGATCTATGTGATAGGTATCATCTCCAGTACCCCCTTCCATCGTGTCGGCAGTGACGCCCCCCCTCTGAAGACGCCGATCAGGGTATCGTTGCCTCCACCACCGATGAGTGTATCCATCCCGCCACCGCCAGTGATGGTCTGGCCATATGAGTTCCCGGTAAGCTTATACCCTCCAGGCGGTGGATTATTCCGAACCTCAAGGGCTTCGATTTCCAGCCCCTCAGCAAGTTCGTAGTTTACAGTGACAATTACCCGATCATTCGCACCGCCTTCGTCGTGGATCTCGTCATTGGCTTCCTCGACATAATACCAGTCGTCATCCTGACCACCCCTCATGGTGTCAATGCCGGAGCCGCCAAGGAATCGGTTGAAGCCATTCTTGCCGATCAGAAGATCGGCACCTCCTTCGCCAGATAGAAAGTTCGAGCCGTCGTTTCCAACTAAGGTGTTGTCTTGCCCATTTCCTGTGAGGTTAATATCATCTGTGCCTGAAGCGGCTTCGACAGTTTCGACGGCACTCGATGCTCCAAGAACGAACGAGCTGTAACCGCTGGTTCCATCCAGGGAGACAATGATTTTATCGGAGCCTCCATTGAAGGCCTCAACGATGTTGTATGTTACTCCTGATTGGTGGGCGGTCACATGATACGTATCATCGCCAGCCCCTCCTTCAAGATAATCATCAACACTGCCTACGAGAGTGTCGTGGCCACCGCCGCCGACAAGGGAGTCGGTAAAACTGCCACCATCGAGCCAATCGTTACCTTCGCCACCGATCAGTGTGTCATTATTCTCTCCGCCGAGGAGCGTATCGTTGCCACTTCCGCCCTCAAGGCTGTCACGATCGGCGCCGCCACTTAGACTATCATCGTCGGCGCCACCTAACAGAGTGTCGTTACCACTTCCACCCTCGATGATGTCATTTCCTCCTGCACCATCGAGACGATCGTTGCCCCCTCCTCCATCAATCGAGTCCGCATCAGAACTGCCTGTGTAGGTATCTGCCCCTGGACCACCCTGCCAGATAAGATTTGCTATGCCGGCAGAGGTTGCGGATCTTTCCACTGGATCAGTCGTTACGTCGATACCGCCTGTCTTCGACTCATGCGCATCGGCTGAGGACGCATGTCCGAGTGCGGTCTGAGGATTTGAGTGATTAAGAGGGCTGGCATCACGCCGTGTGCTATAGGTAGACTTCCGATCCATAGCCGTTCTCCTAACTGAGGCATTGCTCCAGAGCAGCACCTATACTTGTCTTAACTATATATAGTTACATGTGCAAACAAGGAGCAGATAAGCTGCTTGAGGCCCTATTTATGGATGCATTGTTTTGAGCTCATGTTAATATAATGATATAACATTCAACTCAAATTGCAAGCGGGTTCCGAAAATCTAGTAAGTAGCCACAAGATGATAAATGCCCAAGCTTCAGAACATAGCGAGAATACTAACTTGCTCCTGATTTTTTCCTAAAGCATATCCTTGAGAAGCAAACGAAGTAACCGTTCTACCCTTCGGTCTCGTGTGACGTTAGAGCGATCTAGTCATTGCCCCTAGATTGGTTGGAGCCGTAGCTAAACAGCAGCGCCTATGGAAACCCTCCGAGGCCAGAATTTGATTCTAAGACCCTTTCCCGCTCCATCGCTCGTCGTTTGAGTAACAATCAAATGCGTGCTCACCAAGATGGCCCTCAAAGGAGCCTGCACATTGCCGAAACCTTCAGAGTTATACAGGAGCCTCGTAAGATCTCGCCATCGAATGCGAGTAACTGGCCTTGACCGTGTCGCTTTGAGACGCCGAACCCCACGCAGACCACAACTGGAGGAGAGACCGCTCCCCTCGCAGAGAAACATCTTTTCAGCTCTCGAGCATTGATAACCGAGCTTCGATTATATCATGACCACAACCTCTCCTCTTCGAATAGAGAGGAAATCTAATGATGCGCTCGGATTTCCTTTGCTTTGAGCTTTCAACATACTTTGAAGCGATTTGCAGCATCACTATGGCCATTCACCACGACCAAGAGGAATTCTGTCCTCTAATCTTGGCCCTCCGCCAAAGGGTGCAGATCCCGCACCATGCTCTTCAGCCGCTCGTCCAGCACATGAGTGTAGATCTGCGTGGTCGAGATGTCGGAATGGCCTAGGAGCTCCTGCACCACGCGCAGATCCGCCCCGTTCTGGAGCAGGTGGCTGGCAAAGGCGTGGCGGAGCACGTGGGGGCTGACCTTGTCGGCGCGAAGTCCCGCCGCTCCGGCCACCGCCTTCAGGTCGCGGGCGAAGGCTTGGCGGGTCAGGTGGCCGCTTTCGCTGTCGGCGGGGAACAGCCAGGGGCCGGCGGCTTTTTTCTGCTCCTCCAGGAGGGAGAGGTAGGTGTGGGCTGCGTCCTTCGCCGCATCGGTCAGCGGCACCAGCCGCTCTTTGGCGCCCTTGCCGCGCACCACCAGAAAACGGTCGCGGGTCTTGGCGGCGCTTTTGGGCAGGGCGATCAGCTCGGAGACGCGCAGACCCGTGGCGTAGAGAAGCTCCAGCAGGCAGGTCATGCGGGCGGCGCGCAGGCGCTCAGGCGGGGTGGCCTGAGGATGGGCAATCCCCTCGGAGGCCACCTGCAGCAGGCGGTCGACCTCGGCGACGGAGAGCACCTTCGGCAGCGCCCTGCCCCGCTTGGGCGCCGACACGGCGGCCGTCGGATCGGCGGGGGCATAGCCTTCCACGTAGAGGAACTTGTGGAACTGGCGCACGGCCGAGAGCCGGCGGGCAGCGGAGGAGGCCTTCAGGCCCCGCTCCTCCAGGCTCGCCATGAAGCCCCGGATGGTGGCGGAACTCGCGCTGTCGGGCTGGGCGCCTGCCTCGTTCAGAAAGCCGAGGTAATCGTCAAGGTCGCGCCGGTAGGCATCGAGCGTGTTCTTGGAGGCGCCGCGCTCGGCGGCAAGCATGTCGAGGAAGAGGCTGGCGTGGCGGGCGCCGCTCATGAAGAGGAAGGCGGACGGCTGGTCTGGACCGGAACGCTGATCTCCCGCGGGTCGGGATCGACAAGGGTCGCCAGGGCGAACATGGCGGCAAAGCCAAGGCCTGCGAGAATGGCGACGACGAGGAGAAACCGAAAGAGCGTGGGCACCTGAGCCTCTTGAAGTGTTGACCCGCTAGAACCATGCCAGGACCCAGAAGGCAAGTCCCTCACATCGGTTAAGTTTCGAAGGCCCGGAAGGTAACGCCCTTGTGACAGGCCGCCGCGCCCGTGCTAGGACAGGGACCATGAACAAAATCAGCCGCTTCAATTCGCTCGATGAAGCTGGCGGGCAAGACCAGGCAAGCCAGCGCGGCCATCCTATCAGCCGCCTGCTCGGCACGCGATCGCTCGTGCTCGTCGGCCTCATGGGCGCCGGAAAGAGCACCGTGGGCCGCAGGCTCGCGCAGTCGCTCAAGCTGCCTTTCCGTGATGCCGATCACGAGATCGAGGCTGCGGCCGGCATGACGATCCCCGAAATTTTCGCCGTTCACGGCGAGGAGCACTTTCGCGATGGCGAGCGCCGCGTGATCGCCCGCCTCCTGCAGGACGGCCCTATCGTGCTGGCCACCGGCGGCGGCGCCTTCATGAACGAGGAGACCCGCGGGCGGATCGCCGAGCGGGGCATCTCGATCTGGCTCAAGGCCGATCTCGACGTTCTCATGCGCCGGGTTCGCAAGCGCTCGACCCGCCCCCTGCTGCAGAACCCGGATCCCGAGGGCACCATGCGCCGCCTCATGGACCTGCGCCACCCGGTCTATGCCACGGCCGACATCACGGTCGATTCCCACGAAGCCCCGCACGACAAGGTGGTGACCGAACTCATCAAGGCGCTGCGGGAATGGTTCGAGCACGAGAAGCAGGAGCGCGCCCGGACATGACCTCTGCCTCCGCCCGAATGGACACCCCGTCCCTCATCACGGTGCCGGTTCCGCTTGGAGACAGGGCCTACGACATCCTGGTCGGGCGCGGCCTGATCGAGTCTGCGGGGGCGCGCATTGCGGCTTTGGGAGCGCGCGCTGGCGCCATCGTGACGGATGAGCATGTGGGGCCGCTCTATGCCTCTGTGCTAACGGCCTCGCTTGAAGCTCAAGGGTTGCGCGTCTCCGTCATCACCCTGCCTCCCGGCGAGGCTACCAAATCCTATACCAGCCTGGAGCGGGTCTGCGATGCGTTGCTGGCCGCGAAGATCGAACGCGGCGACCTCGTGGTGGCGCTTGGCGGCGGCGTGATCGGGGATCTGGCGGGCTTTGCCGCTGCTGTCGTGCGCCGGGGCGTGCGCTTCGTCCAGGTGCCCACCACCCTGCTCTCCCAGGTCGATTCCTCGGTGGGCGGTAAGACCGGAATCAATTCGCGCCACGGCAAGAACCTCGTCGGTGCCTTTCACCAGCCGGGCCTCGTGCTCGCCGATACGGCGCTGCTCGACACGCTCCCGCTCCGCGAAATGCGCGCAGGCTATGCCGAGGTGGTGAAATACGGGCTCATCGACGATGAGCGGTTCTTTTCCTGGTGTGAGGCCAACTGGGAAGGCGTCTTCGCTGGCGGTCCGGAACGGGATGAAGCCGTGGCGCAGAGCTGCCGCGCCAAGGCCGCCGTGGTGGTGCGCGACGAGCACGAGAACGGCGACCGCGCGCTGCTCAATCTCGGCCACACCTTCGGCCATGCGCTCGAGAAGATCACGGCCTACGATTCCATGCGCCTCGTCCATGGCGAAGGCGTGGCCATCGGGTTGGCGCTGGCCTTCCGCTTCTCCACTTTCCTCGGCTTCTGCCCGCCGGCGGATGCGGAGCGCGTCGAGGCGCATTTGAAAGCCGCCGGGCTTCCCACGCGCCTGTCACAGGTTCCGGGAGGCTGCGGGACGGTCGATGAACTGCTCGACGCTATGGCGCAGGACAAGAAGGTGAAGGGCGGCGCCCTGACCTTCATTCTGGCGCGGGGCATCGGCCGGAGCTTCATTGCGCCCGGCATCAAGGCCGATAAGGTTCGCGCGTTCCTGGCAAGCGAAATCAACGCATAAAGTCATGATCGAAGAATCATCCGGCAATCTCTGGCTTGCAGCGGCGGTTGTGGTTTTCTGCCTGCTGCTCTCGGCCTTTTTCTCGGCGAGCGAAACGGCCTTCACGGCTGCCTCGCGCTCCCGCATGCTGGTGCTGGAAAAGGGTGGCGACCGGCGCGCCAAGCTGGTGAACCGCCTGCTCGAGATGCGCGAGCGCTTCATCGGCACGGTGCTGATCGGCAACAACATCGTCAATATCGGCGTCTCGGCCTTCGCCACCAGCGTGCTGGTGGCAATCTTCGGCGACGAGGGTGCGATCTATGCCACGGTGATCATGTCGATCCTGGTGATCGTGTTCGCCGAGGTGCTGCCGAAGACGATTGCCATATCCTCATCCGATCAGGCGTCCCTGTTCCTCTCGCGCCCCATGTCCTGGGTCGTGGCGCTCTTGGGGCCGCTGGCCATTGCCATTGAGCGCATGGTGCGCCTCATGCTGCTGCCCTTCGGCATCCGGATTGGCGAGAACACGCCGATTCTTTCAGCCAGTGAAGAGATCCGCGGTCAGGTGGCCCTTCTGCACAAGGAGGGCGGTGTTGCCAAGGCCGACCGCGACATGTTGGGCGGTCTGCTCGATCTCAAGGACCTGAGCGTCTCGGAGGTCATGGTCCACCGCACCAAGATGCGCACGATCAACGCCGATCTCACATCGGAGGAGATCGTGCGCGAGGTGCTGTCCTCGCCCTACACGCGCATGCCGCTGTGGCGTGAGAGCCAGGAGAACATCGTCGGCGTGCTCCACGCCAAGGACCTGCTGCGGGCGCTGGATGCGGTGGGCGGCGATGCCGGCAAGCTGAAGGTCGAGGCGATTGCGCTGGAGACCTGGTTCGTGCCCGACACCACGTCGCTGCGCGATCAGCTCAAGGCCTTTCTCGCCAAGAAGACGCACTTCGCCCTCGTGGTCGATGAGTACGGTGAGGTGATGGGTCTGATCACCCTTGAGGACATCCTCGAAGAGATTGTCGGCGACATCAAGGACGAGCACGATCTCTCCGTGCAGGGGGTGCGGCCGCAGCCCAACGGCTCTGTGAACGTGGACGGCTCCGTGCCGATCCGCGACCTCAACCGCGCCATGGACTGGAACCTGCCGGACGAGGAGGCCACCACCATCGCGGGCCTTGTGATCCACGAGGCGCAGGCCATTCCCGACACGGGTCAGATCTTCACCTTCCACGGCTTCCGCTTCCAGGTGCTGCGCAAGTCGCGCAACCGGATCATGGCAGTGAGAATCACGCCGCTGTCGCTGGTGCGGCCAAGGGCGGAGTGATCCTGAGCTTTCAAAGCCTCATCCCTGAGCCCTCATCCTGAGGAGCGAGCTTGCTCGCGTCTCGAAGGACGAGGGCGCCTCCAGCGTTCACTGGACGATCCTTCGAGACGGTCGCTACGCGACCTCCTCAGGATGAGGTCGAGGGTGTTGGGCTAGGCTTTTAAGTGTTCCACCAGCGCCGCGTTGACCGCCTCCGGTTCCTCGTGCTGAACCCAGTGGGTTGCATTCTCAATCCAGCGGATGCTGCCTTTCTCGCATAACGAAAGGCTTGCTTCCGCCAGACCCCTCTCCAGGAACCGATCCTTGCTGCCCCAGATCACGAGAGTGGGTGCGCGAACCGTGGCGTCCTTCATATCGGGTTTGAACGGCAGGGCGCGGTACCAGTTCAGCATGGTCGTGAGTGCGCCGGGCTGCGACCATGTTTTTTCGTAAGCGGCGATATCCTCATCTGAGAACGTGCCTGGACGACTTGTGCGCTGGAGCGCATCCTTGAGGCTGCGGTGGCCGTTGGCCGAGAGCATTGTTTCAGGCAGGAACGGGATCTGGAAGAAACCCACATAGAGGCTTCGCACCATCTGGCTCGGATGCGAGCGCATGTACGCGCCGGCAATGTTCGGATGAGGCGCGTTGAGGATGCCAAGGCTCTTCACGCGATCCGGGTAGCGCGAGGCCGTCCACCATGCCACGAGACCGCCCCAGTCGTGACCGACGAGGGAAAAGCTCTGACGGCCACGGGCATCGGCTAGGCCGACGACGTCCTTGGCCAGAATGTCGAGATCGTAAGCGCGCCGGCCTTCCGGCTTGTCGCTGAGGTTATAGCCGCGCTGGTCGGGCACGAGCACGCGAAAGCCTGCCTCAGCGAGCGGCCCGATCTGATAGCGCCAGCCCCACCAGAATTCCGGAAAGCCATGCAGCAGAATGACGAGAGGACCGTCCTCAGGTCCCGCCTCGATGCCATGCAGCGTGATGCCGTTGGTGCGGTAGCGCTTGCCGGGCGTACTGGGATCGAAAGTTTGGCTCATGCGTGCGCCGATACCTTCACGCGCTTCGGCGGTGGCTCATCGGGGGCCATGAACTGCGCCTTTGCCAACTCCGCGAAGCGTCCGCCCTTTGCCACGAGTTCGTCGAAGGTACCGCTCTCGATCACGCGGCCATGATCGAACACGAGAATGCGGTTGGCGTTGCGGATGGTGGCGAGACGGTGGGCGATGACAAAGGTCGTGCGCCCCTTCATGACCTCGTCGAGGGCCATCTGCAGCTTGCGTTCCGTGGCGGCGTCGAGGGCGCTCGTGGCCTCGTCGAGAATCAGGATCGGCGGGTTCTTGAGCAACGCGCGGGCAATCGACAGGCGCTGGCGCTCGCCGCCCGACAGGGAGCGCCCGCGCTCGCCGATTACCGTGTCGAGGCCGTCCGTCTGTCGCGCGATGAACTCGATGGCCTGCGCCCGCTCCAGGGCCTCGATCATCTCCGCATCCGTCGCGTCCGAGCGGCCGACCTGCAGGTTCTCGCGGATGGTACGGGCAAACAGCATCGGCTCCTGGAATACGACCCCGATGTTGCGGCGAAGCGACGACAGGGTGACGTCGCGGATGTCGAGCCCGTCGATGCGGATGGAGCCCGATTGCGGATCGAAGGCGCGGTGCAGGAGGCCGAGCGTCGTCGATTTGCCGGAGCCGGTGGCGCCCACCAGTGCGACATTCTCTCCCTCATGAACCGTGAAGGACACATCCTGCACGGCCGAGCGCTTGCCGTCATAGGAGAAGCTCACATTGTCGAAGACCACGTCTCCCTTGTAGCGCTCCACGTTCTTGGCATTGTGGCGGTCGTGCACCACCGGCGTGGTGTCCAGGATCTCGAAGAATTCCTGAAGCTTCGGCGCCTGCATGAAGAGCTGATTGATGAAGCTCACCGCCTGCTCCAGCCGGCCGATCAGCATGGTGGCCATGCTCATGAACATGACGATCTCGCCGATGGTGGCGAGCCCGTTCAGGTGCAGCCATGTGCCGAGCAGGAAAATCGCCGTGACCGTGATGGTGGCGGACGCCCGCGACGCAACGGCGGCCAGCGCCCACCAGGACAGAACCGGGTTCTGAGCCTGGAGCAACTGGTGGATGATGGTTCTGAGCGACCGGGTCTCAGCTTCCACGCGGGTGAAGGACTGAATGACCGGCACGTTGCCGAGCGCGTCGGAGGCATGCTCCGCAAGATTGGAGTGGTAGCGCTCGACGGAGCCCTGCAGGGTCTCGGTCTTGCGCAGAACGATGGCGGTGAGCACCGCGAATACGGTGACGAGTGCAACGAGCAGGAGGCCGAGGCGCCAGTTCAGGAAGACAGTAAGCGGCAGCAGCACCACGAGCGCGATCAGGGCGGACATGTGCTCGCGGAAGAAACCGAGCCACAGCCAGGACATAGCGCCCGAGCCGTCCAGCATCACTTTCAGAACGCGGCCTGAATGGGTGGAGGTGTGGAAGGCGAGCGGCAGTTCGAGCACGTGCTCGAAGTAATTGGCCATTACCGCAAGACGCCGGCGATGGGCGAGCCGATCGGCATGCAGCGCCACGAGGGCGCCTGCTCCGATGGAGAACATCCCGAAGGCCACCCAGGCGAGGATGAGCGGCGTCAGGATGCCGAAGGTTACGGGCGGCGTGCCCGGCACCTGACCACGGGTGATCACGTCGATGATGCGGCCGAACAGGATGGGCTCAGCGAAGGCGGAAATCGCCAACGCCACATTGGCCAATGCCAGCACCGCGCCGACCCGCAGATCGGATCCGAGCTGGCCGAGAACGCGAATATAGAGCCTGATCAGCCGCATAGGGATGACTCTGCCAAGGGAACGGACCTTAGGACGGAAACTCCGCTCGCGATAGAGAGTTGCGCGTCTCCGGAGCATGCCACCCGCATCGCGTCAGCCCTCGTGGGCATGAGCCGGCCGCAGCTTGCGCCTGAAGCGGCCGATCCAGCGTGGCCCCAGCTTCGGCTTTGCCGCACGGGGCGGCCGTGTCAGAAGAACGGCGCCCTCGCTGGTCTTGCGGATATGCAGGGTGCGGGTGTGGAACTCTTCCAATCCCGGCCGATGCCCGATGGACATCACGCTTGCGCCCTTCAGTTCGTTCTCGAACAGCCCCAGCATGGAGGCCTGGTTCTCCTCGTCGAGGGCCGAGGTCGCCTCGTCCATAAACACCCAGTGCGGCTTGTGCAGGATCACGCGGGCGAAGGCCACACGCTGCTGCTGCCCGAGCGAGAGGGAACGGTCCCAGCGCTCGTGCCGGTCGAGCATGTCGAGGAACTCGCCGAGTCCGCAGCGCTCCAGGGCCGCACGGACATCCGTATCGTCAAACGTGTCGGGCGATGCCGGATAGCTGATGGCCGCCCGCAAGGTTCCCAACGGCAGGTAGGGACGCTGCGGCAGGAACATCATCTCTTCAGGTTTGGGAACGCGGACCTTACCGGAGCCCCAGGGCCAGAGGCCGGAGATGGCGCGGAAGAGGGTGCTCTTGCCGGCACCGGACTCACCCATGATCAGCACGCGCTCGCCCGGCTTGATCTCAGCCGTCGCATCCTCGATCAGGATGCTGCCGTCGTTGAGCGCGATCGACACGCTCTCGAAGCTGAGCCAGCCTTTGGGATGCGGAGCAATGTCGATCCGGCGGTTCTCGGCCGCGACCTCATCGAGATCCAGTGCCGCCTGCCGGAAGGTGGCCACACGCAGCACCGCCGAACGCCAGTCGGCAATCTTGGGGAAGTTGTCGACGAAGTAGCGCAGGGCCGACTGCACCTGATTGAAGGCGCCCACCACCATCATCATCTCGCCGAAAGAGAGGCGTCCGGCGAAATAATCGGGTGCTGCCGCCAGGATCGGCACCACGATGGCGAGCCAGCCATAGCCCGACGTGATCCAGGTGAGCCGGGCCAGGCCGCTGGAGAGGCGCCGCGAGGCCTTCAGCACAGCCTCGACGAACTCGTCCAGGCTGCGGCGCTCGTCCGGCTCGCCGTTGTAGAGCGCAACGCTCTCGGCGCTCTCGTTCACGCGCACGAGCGCATAGCGCAGCTCCGCCTCGCGGGCATAGCGTTCCGTGTTGAGCCGGATCAGCGGCCGTCCGACGAGCCAGGTGAGGCCTGACCCAATGCCCGCATAGCCCAGGGCAACCCACACCATGTAGCCGGGGATCGTGATGGCGTTGCCGGCAATCGTGAAGGTGACGGGGCTGGACAGGCCCCAGAGCACGCCGATGAAGCTGACGAGCAGCAGAAGCGCTTGCAGCATGCCGACCCCGAGCTCCGTCGAAAGCTCTGAGAACAGGCGGCAATCCTCCTGCATGCGCTGATCGGGCTGCGACCCGCTTTTGCCCATGAAGCCCAGTTGATAGGCGTGATTGGGCTTGAGCCAGAGGTCGAACAGCACATGGGTGAGGCGCTCCCGCAGGCGGATCTTGAGGCGTTCCTGCAGCCAGGTCTGCGCAACGACAAGCGCCAGCAGAACGGCGACAATCACAACAAAGACGAGGAGCTGGTCGAAGAACGCGCCGGTGGCGCGCTTCTCCACCGCGTCGAAGAAGGCGCCGTTCCACTCGTTGAGCCGCACCTGGCCGAACATGTTGCCGACGAGGATAACAAGGATGGCCACGGACAGCCGCAACATCGGCCAGCCCTTGCGGCCCCGGAGCATGTCGCGAAAGAGCACATAGAGCTCCCGGCCGATGCTGGGCTTCGCCTCGGCGATAGCATCGTCGGGGTGTTGAGGATCGGGCTCGTGCGCGGCCGCTTTTTTCGCTTCCTTGGCCAGGGTGTTGTCCTGGCCAGGACCGACTTCCTGCTCACGTCCTGTCGCCGGCGGCGGGGGCACTTGTCTGCCCAATTTCGGGTCGAAGTCCGGCATGTTAAGAAAACGCGCACTCGTTAAGCTTGAGAGTTCCTCAAGCTAAAGCCCGCTCACATGCGTTAAGTTCCGGAATCCGCTGTCTCGGATTGCCGCAGACGCTTAGCGCTTATCGGCCGCGACAGCCAAAGCCCAATAGACCTTGTACTTGGAGTTCGGCGCATAGGCTGTGGCGATGCCGATCCGGGTCGCTCTGGAATCGAGGAGCACCCGGTTGTGCGGCGGGCTCTCGCGCCAGCCGGAGAAGGCCTCCGCCAGGGTGTGATAGCCGGCGGAGAGGTTTGCGGCCGACTGGGCAAAGCCCGTGGAGGCAAGCCGCGCCTTGAAGCTCTCGGCGGAGTTCGGCTTGTCGGCCCGCGCCATGGCGTCAGCCTCCGCCTGCGCGGCAGCCTGGAGATCCGGGTCGAGAGTCAGGGGGCGCAGGCCGTTGTTGCCGCGATAGGCGCTGATCATGTCGCGCGCCATGGCGGCATCCACTTCAGCCCCGGCCTTGGCCATGGAGACGTAGAAGCTCGGGGTCTGGCTGCGGGTGACGGGCTTCTCGCTCTGGCAGGCGGCCACGGCGAGAGCGGACAGGCTGATGAGGATGAGACGCTTCATGCGGGTGTCTTATCCTTGAGAAGGGTTAAGGCTTCATCCTCCTTCTCGTCCGCTTTGGGAGTTTTCGGCTCTTCCTCAGGCTCGGGAGCCGGTGCGGGCGCAGGAGCCCCGATGCCGGCCTTGCGCAGGCCCCGGAAGATCTCGAAATAGAGCTCGCTCGACACGCGCGCGGCCGCATCGATGTCGTCGACGAAGCAGACGAGGTCGAAGTCGATGGTGTTCTCCGTCACCTTCTTGAACAGCACGCGCGGATTGGGCTCGCTCATCACCTCCCGGTGAGCAAGAGCGGCTTTTCGCATGATCTCCGCCACGTGATCCGGATCGGACGCACGGGGCACCGGAACCGAGACGAGCACGCGCCCCACGCGGTCGTTGCGCACGCGGTTGCGCACGATGCCGGAGATCAGGTTCGAGTTCGGCACGATGAGCATCGAGCGGTCGAAGGCCTGGATCTCGGTGGAGCGCACGTTAATCCGCCGCACATAGCCTTCGCCGTCGCCCACCACCACGAGATCGCCCACGCGGATCGGGCGTTCCCACAGCAGGATCAGGCCGGAGATGAAGTTGTTGACGATGGATTGCAGGCCGAAACCGATACCCACCGACAGTGCACCGGCCACGATGGTGAGCCGCTCCAGGCTCAGGCCCAGATAGGTGAAGGCCACCACGCCCGCTGTGATGATGCCCACATAGCCCGCCGCCGTGCGGATCGAGTTGCGCAGGCCCGCATCGAGATCGGTGGCCGGCAGGAACGTGTTGTCGAGCCAGCGCTGAATGATGCGGGTGATGGTGAAGCCCCCTGCGAACAGCAGGGCGGCGATCAGGATCGACGACAGCGAGATGGTGACGTCGCCCACATTGAAGCCGAAGAAGAGCGCCCGGAGCGAGCCCGTCACATCGGTCGATTCGATGCCCCAGGGCAGCAGCACGAGCAGGATGGCGATGATGATCAGCGCGAGGCGCGCAACGCCGCTCACCAGAATGCCGATCTGCTCAAGCGAACGGCGACGAAGACCTGTATTGGCCTGCAGTGTCGTGGCAATCCGGCTCTGGCCGCGCAGGGAGCCGCCGATGAACTCGTCGGCGAAAGCGATGCCGAGCACCAGCAGGGCGATGATGATGGAAATGCCCACCGCCTGATCGACCAGGAAGGAAGCCAGCGCAATATAGCCGCCCACCACGCTGCTGATGATCAACGCGACGATGAACCAGCCGAGGCTGCGCAGGGGACCGCCGATATCGACCTCCTGCGGGACATAAGGCCCGAGGCAGGCCTCATCCTGCGCCTCCCGGGTCGCGAAACGGCGCAGGAGTTCGGCGAAGACGAGAGCCGCCGCGAGGGCAAAGACCGCCCGGGTGATCACCGTGATCGGCAGGGCGGCGGCGATCGCCTTGTTGAAGGCTTCGATCACCTTGCCGACGACCATTACCGTCGAGAGAGTGATGGAGAAGCTCATGATTCGGGTGGCGGAGGCATCCCGCACCGGAATCAGCCGCCACGAGGTGTGATCCGGTGCCAGGATGGCGTCGATCAGGGCACGCACGAAAGCGATGAAGGCCAGACCGCTCAAGATGGCCTTGCCAACCTGCTCCAACCGGGGTGGCACCACATCGGCGGAGTCGAAGGCGACCCAGACGATCCAGCTGCCGGCAATGGCCGGGCCTGCTCCCAGGATCAGCACGCCGAGCGCTGCCAGCAGGCGGCTGCGACGCGAAGGATCGGTGATGGCTTGGTCACGTCGCACCAGACGCGGAGCGATGGATCGTCTCCCGACGTAGAGCGCGATCGCCGCCCCGATGGCCAGCCCGAGAAGGAGCAGGACGCCCAGGGTTGCGCTGCGCCGGAGCTGCTCCAAGGCATCCTCGGCGATGATGCCCAGCGCCCGGAGCTCCCGTGGAACCGCCTGCACCACGCTCATCCAAAGACTGGGGCTGAGCAGGCCATCGCTCTGCTCGAACAGGGCACGGGTGAAGCCCGTCCGGCGCAGGTCGCCGATCTGTGTGCTCAGTTGCTCGGCCTGCACCAGCAGGGCACGCCCGAGGCGCTGGGTTTCGTCGAGTTCCGCCACGGCCGCCTCGCGCTCGGCGCGGTCCCTGGCCACGTCGGCGCTCTCCTCGGGCTGACCCTTCTCGGGCTTGGGGCCGAGTTGCGAAAGGCGCTGTTTGCTGGCTTCGAGCCTGGGTGTCTGCTCGTCCACGACAGCGCGGATCTCGGCGATGATCGGCTCGATCTGCTGGCGGATGTTCTGCAGATCCGTGTCGGACATGGTCCGGCCTTGGATCGCCGCCTCCTTCTGGTCAAGGTCGGCCTTGTAGCCGTCGAGCTTGGCACGGGCAGCCTTGGTTTCCGCTGAAATCGCTGCTGGCGCGGGTGCAGCAGAGGCCTGTGCGGGCGCTGGAGCCGCCTGGGGCTGGGGTTGCGCCGGCGCTTGTGCTTGAGGATTGGGAGCAGTCTGTGCCTGCTGCGCATCGGACGTGCCGCCCGTTGCCATCGCCAGCACGATCACGGCGGCTCCGAAGAGCCGCTTGAGGCCAATACTCATCATTCGGTCTACCCTATCGCATTCCAAGAGCCGGGACCCGTCCCCTGCTCCATTCTGCCGGTTCCGTTCTCGCACGAAGCGTGAGCGGGCCGGTTCTTCGCGAATCATTACGGCGAAAACTCGCCGTAGGGCAGACCAAGCGCAACAAAAAAGCCGGGGAGGCCATGACGCCTCGCCCGGCTGTCCTTACGGAAGCTGCGTTACCGCTTCGGAGGTTCGTTGGCCGAAGGCTGTGCACCTGGTGCCGGATAAGCCGGGTTCGAAGGCTCGATCCGGTTGGTGGGGTTGGCATTGGACGAGCCGGTCGTGGAGCCCGTCGTGGCCGAGCGGGCGGCATCCGTTCCGGGATCGTCAGGCGAGGTCGACCCAACCCAGATCATGTAACCGCCAATGGCAACGGCCAGCAGCAGGAGTGAGCCGATCAGAACACCCAGAACCGGGCGGCCGGAGCCTCCCTGCCGGGTGCGATCGTCAGGAATCAATTGAGCCATCTCGAGCCTCTTTCACTAAGGGTGTCTGTCGGGCGAGCAGCAAGGCTCGGCGTTATCAGGGCAACGCTAGATAGGAGTGGCGGTTCCTGCCGGGTCCGATCTTGACCGTTTGGCATGCCGAGCGCCTCTGCCTGCTGGATCCAATGAAGGTTTTTCCCGTTGTCCGACACAGGCCACCAATCACGGTCAGAGACGAGGGGCCGATGGGTCGAGCAAGCGGGCGTGCACGAGGTGTCGCAGGGTGGGCAACAGCCTCCGCCGGGCTGCTCTCAGCCATGTTTTCGCCGTTTTCGGAACCCTTGGGTAATCTCTGATTCAAGGAGAGATCATGCTGGACAATCGCATCAGTCTGGACGGGACTTGGGAATTTTTGCATGTGGCCGACGACCGTCTCGCTGGCCCGGCGGAGGTTCGCCAGATCACGGTGCCCAGTCCTTGGCAGGCCCAATTCGCGGACCTGCGGATGCGGGCCGGCATCGGCATCTACCGCAGGACGCTCGAAGTCGCGGAGGAGTGGCTCCACGACAGCGTGTGGATTCGCTTCGGCGCGGTCTTCCACAACACGAAGGTTTTCGTGAACGGCGAGGCCGTGGGCCACAACGAGGGCGGCTTCCTGCCGTTCTCCTTTGACGTGACCCCTTACCTCAAGCCCGGTGCGAACGAGATCAAGGTCCGCGTCGACAGCCCCACCGACAACCCAGCCGAGTTCCCGGACTCGCCTTTTGCCGAGATCCCGTTCGGCAAGCAGAGTTGGTACGGCCCCCTCTCCGGCATCTGGCAGTCGGTCTATCTGGAGCGCCGGATTCCGGACCACATGAGCCGCGTGCGCCTCGTGCCCAACCTGACCACCGGCCGCGTGACCTCGGGCGTGTTCTTCGCGCGTCCGCTCACGGACGCGACGCAGATCCGCATCAAGGTTACCGACCCGTCCGGCGACGTGGTGCTCGACGAGATGCACGAAACGCAGATCGGCGTCACCTCGATGCCGTTCGAGTTCACCCTCGATGATGTGCGGGCCTGGTCGCCCGATCATCCGAACCTGTACCGGATTACCCTCGAACTCATGCGCGACGGCGAGGTGAAGGACGAGATCGCCGACAATTTCGGCTTCCGCTCCATCGAAACCCGCAACGGCAAGTTCTACCTCAACGGCGAGCCGCTCTATATTCGCTCTGCGCTCGATCAGGATTATTACCCGGACACGATCTGCACCGTGCCGTCGGTGGAGTTCCTGGAGGACCAGTTCCGCAAAGCGAAGGAGATGGGCCTCAACTGCCTGCGCTGCCACATCAAGGCGGCCGATCCGCGCTACTACGAGGTGGCGGACCGGATGGGCCTGCTGATCTGGACCGAGCTGCCCAACGGCGGCATGGCCACCGATCGCTCGCGCGGCCGCAAAGAAAAGCTGCTGAAGGGTATCGTCGACCGCGACGGCAACCATCCATCGATCGTCATCTGGACAATCATCAACGAGAACTGGGGCGTCGACCTCGTCAACGATGCGGATCACCGCGACTGGCTCAAGCGCACCTTCGCGTGGCTCAAAGCCTACGATCCCACGCGCCTCGTGGTCGACAACTCGCCGCTCGCGCCGAGCTTCCACGTGGAATCCGACATCGCGGATTATCACTTCTACGCCGCTTATCCCGATCACCGGGCGCAATGGGACCAGTTCGTCGACGAGCTGTCGGGCCGCGCCTCCTGGCTCTACTCGCCTCACGGCGATGCGGTGATTACCGGCCGCGAGCCGCTCATGTGCTCGGAGTTCGGCAACTGGGGCCTGCCCTATCCGAAGGATCTGCGCGACGAGAAGGGCGAGGAGCCCTGGTGGTTCGAGACCGGCCACGACTGGGGCGAGGGCGTGATGTACGCCCACGGCGTCGAGAACCGCTTCTCGGACTGGAGCCTGGATCGCGTCTTCGGCGACCTGCGCCGCTTCGTGATCGCCGCGCAGTGGCAGCAGTTCCGCGCTCTCAAGTACGAGATCGAAGCGATGCGGCGCAAGCCCAGCCTCGCGGGGTACGTGATCACGGAGCTGCACGACTGCCATTGGGAGTCGAACGGCCTGCTCGACATGCGCCGCAACACTCGCGTGTTCCATGAGCTCTTCCCAATCGTCAATTCGGATACCGTCATCGTGCCCAAGTGGGAGCGTGCCTCCTATTGGTCCGGCGAAACGGTCGCTCTGGAACTCGCGGTGGCCCATGGGGCAGGCCCGGTTCTCGAGGATTGCCAGCTGGAGGTCACGGTGGCCGGCGAGAACCAGACGTTGCCTCTGCCTCGCGTCGAGGCGCCGGACGTGCTCGATCTCGGTCGCGTCGAGATCAAGCTGCCCGTCATGGACGAGCCCTCCCTGCGGCGGATCAATTTCGATCTGCGCGCTTCCGACGGCCGCCTGATCGCGCACAACCACCACGACATCGCGATCCATCCCAAGCGCACGCGCCCCGTTCATGCGCGTGAGCTGGTCTGGTCGCCGGACGAAGACATCCGCGAGCACTTCCGGGCGCTGGGCTACACCCTGGCCCGTGCCTTTGAGGAATCGTCCCTCGTGGTTGCCCGCACGCACAACAAGGCGATCGCCGATCACGTGCGCGCCGGCGCCAAGCTCCTGCTGCTGCCGGAAAGCGACATGAGCCTCTACCCGTTCTTCCCGCACTGGCAGGCGGTGAAGGTGCAGCCGCGTCACGGCACACTCTGGTCGGGTGACTGGGCGTCGTCTTTCGGCTGGCTGCGGCGGTCGGGCCATTTCGCCCGCTTCCCCTCCGGGCCGCTGCTCGACGAGACCATGGACCGGGTGCTGCCGGATTATGTGATCTCGGGCTGCAACCTGCTCGATTTCCAGGCCCGCGTCTTCGCCGGTCTCGTGGTCGGCTGGATTCACAAGCCGGTGGCGCTCGGCGTCGAGCGCTCCTACGGACGCGGCCGCCTGGTCGCCTCGACCCTGCGCCTGCTCAGGGACGCACCTCTCGCCGATCCGACGGCGACGATGCTCACGGACGCCTTGGTGGAGCTCGCGGTCGAGTCGCGGGCGGCTCGCCTCGAAGAAGCAGTCCGGGCTGCGGAAGCGGCTGCGTAACGCGCTTTATCATCACGCGAAAGAAAAGGGCGGTGCAGACATCTCTGCACCGCCCTTTCCATTTCTGATGACTCAGGGACGAAGCGATTACTCGGCTGCCACCTTCATCATGTCCTCCGACCACTCGATCTCGTTATCTCTGAAATAGCGGTCGAGAGCGCTCTCAAGACCCGGCATGAGAATACCGCGCTCGGTGGACAGTGCCGTGTTGAGTGCCGGCAGGTCGCCCGCATCGGTAACGAGGCTGGGATCGAAGCCCGCGCGCTCCGCCGCCATGGCGGCGAAATCCCGCCAAGATGTCTCGCCGATATTGGCCATGTGCCAAATGCCCGTGCCGCCATCGATCAGCAGATCGAGGGAGGTGTTCACGAGATCCGGCACGTAAGTGGGCGACACCACATCGAGGCTCGCCTCCACGCCTTCTCCCTTGCTCAAGGTATTGAGGATGGACCAGACGAAGTTGTAGCGGTCCCAGGGGCCGAAGAAGGCGCTCGTGCGCAGGATGAGCGCGCTGTCGTGAGCCTCCGCCACGCGGCGCTCCGCCTCGGCTTTGCTCTCGCCGTAGACCGTGGTAGGGTTGACCGCATCCCTCTCCACATAGGGCCTCTCGAGAGTGCCGTCGAAGACGAGATCGGACGAGAAGGTCACGAGCTTGATCCCGAGATCGGCGCAGACCTTCGCGAGAATTTCAGCGCCTTTGGTATTCTCGCGGAAGCAGGCCTTGCGATCGTTCTCGGCGTCCGCGACGCGCACATAGCCGGCCGTGTTGATCACCGCCCAGGGCCGATGGCATTTCAGGGCTTCGGCAACGCTCTTGGCATCGGCGATGTCCATGTCCTGGCGTGAGAGCAGAACGTGATTGAGGCCGCGGAAATCGCACAGGCTCGAATAGGCGCGCCCTAAGGTTCCCGTAGCACCCGTAATCAGGAGCTGGCGCGGCTCGTCGGCGAGCCAGCAGGCGCGCGACTCCTTCGACGGGCGCTTATAGAAGCGGATATCACGCCGCCACCAGCCGGCGCGGTCAAGCACGGGATGATCGAAGGTGCCGGTCTTGGCCAGCGCCTCTGCTGCATGGGCGAGCACCGTCCTGCGGGGCTCGGGCGCCCTCACGTCGAAGGGCCCCGGCTCGTAGAAGCCGTTGCGTCGGGTGAGAAGGCTGTTCCAATCCACGGTGCCGAAGAGCGACCAGACGGTCACGGCCCGGATGTCGGCGCCCTCGTCGCGCAGGGCACTCACGTCATTCCAGACCTGCATGAGCCAGCGCAGCTGCTCGTCGCGCGTGCTGCCATGATGAGCCTCCGTGACGGCGATGGGCCGCCGGTAGCGCTCCCAGACCTCCCGCAGGCGGGCCGCCGGGCCGAGCCCCTTGATCGGCAGCGGCATGCGAACGGCCTCTGCGTCCGCATATTCATGCCGGCCGTTGCCACCCCAATGGTGTTCCGGATAGCGGCTCTTCCGCTCGTCGAGATAGCGCTCGCTGGTGAGATAATGATTGATGCCGATGATGTCAGGCGCGGCATCGGCTTCGAGCAGGAGTTCGAGATCGGCTTGCTCCACGCCATGATCGAGCAGGATCCGCCACCACGGGTGATCCCGGTCGACCATGCCGCACAGGAGATCGAAACTTAAGAAACGGCGCTGGTTCTCGTGCTCGGCCTGGTAGGCGAGCGTCGGGGTCGAGAAGGTCTTGCCCATGTCGTCCGTCTGCACGAGCTGCGCATCGGGCCGCACCTTGCGAATGGCGCGCATGGACAGGACGGTCGCCTTGCACTCATTGACGAGGATCTTGAGGAACGCCTCGTAGCTCGTGCCATGCGGGTACCAGTGGCCGTAAAGACCGCAGAACCGAGCTGTGGTCAGCGGCTCGTTGACCGGCGTGTAGAGATCGAGATGCGGATAGCGCTCCGCCACATTGGCCGCGTGGCGCGCCAGCAGCTCCGGCCAGGCGGGATCGAGCATGTTCGTATAGCGCGGCCCGCTGCCGTGATGGCACAGGCCCGCGATGGCGCGGATGTTTAGCTCTTGCAGGCGCTTCAGGCGCGTATCATGCCAGGAGAAGTCCGTCCGGTCCGGGCTCTCAGGAGAGATCGTCTCCCAGAGCACCGGATGACGGAGTGTACGGATCCCGAGTTCAGCAATGCGGTCGAGATCCTCGATCCGATCGTGATAACCGGTCTCCAGGCTTTGGTCGCGGTAGTCGTCGCCTACTCTTGCGACAGTACATTCCAAACCGCCCCAAAGCTCTAGTGGTCGCTTCATCGTACAACTCCGAGCTATTTCACTAAGCGTTCTTCAACAATTCTTAGTGCGGATTGTTCGATGAATTGTTTCATTATGAAACAAGACCCGCGGGCGACGACATGACCTTGACGGCGGACGTGTCCGCACCGACCGGCAGGGACTCATTGATGCGCCGGAAAGTGGCGAGCGCCTGGCCGACGATCTGGTCCATGTTGTAGTAGCGGTAGGTCGCAAGACGACCCACGAACCATACGTCGGGGGTAGCCAAAGCCAGGCGCTCGTACTTCTTGAAGAGCTCCTGGTTCTCCGCCTTCGGGATCGGATAATAGGGGTCGCCTTCGGCCGACGGATACTCATAAGTGAGCGCGGTCTTGGCGTGCTCCTGCCCGGTCAGGTGCTTGTACTCCGTGACGCGGGTGTAATCGTTCGTCTGCGGGAAGTTCACCACACCGACTGACTGATGCCAAGGTTTATCAAGTGTCACATGCTCGAAGCGCAGCGAGCGATAGGGCAGCTTGCCGAACTGGAAATTGAAGTACTCGTCGATCGGCCCACAGTAAATGACACGGCGATGCGGAATGACATTCTTGACGTCATCATACTCAGTCTGAGTCATGATGTCGATATTCGGATGGCTCACCATCTTCTCGAACATCCGGGTGTAGCCGTGCTTCGGCATGAACTGGAACTCGTCCGTGAAGTAGCGGTCGTCCCGGTTCGTGCGGGTCGGCACGCGGGAGGTCACAGACTTGTCGAGCTCTGACGGATCGAGGCCCCATTGCTTGCGGGTGTAGCCGCGGAAGAACTTTTCATAGAGTTCACGGCCGACGACGGACACCACCACGTCCTCAGACGTCTTGATCTCACCGATCGACTCGGCGCGCTCGGCGAACCAGTCCTGCAATTGCTCGGAGGTAAGGTTCAGGCCGTAGAGCTTGTTGACCGTGTCGAGATTGATGGGGATCGGCACCTGCATGCCATCCACTTCCGCCAACACCCGGTGCTCATAGAAGCGCCACTCGGTGAAGCGGGAGAGATGGTCGAAGATCTGCTTGGAATTAGTGTGGAAGATGTGCGGTCCATACTGGTGGATCAGCAGCCCGTCATCGTCATACCGGTCATAGGCGTTGCCGCCGATATGAGGACGACGGTCGATGAGAAGGACGCGCTCGTTGCGCTCGCTCGCAAGACGTTCCGCCAGAACACTGCCCGCGAAGCCGGCGCCGACAATCAGCCAATCATACATTCCAGATTACTCCGCAGGCGTGGTGGCATAGACGGGACGGGACGAAGCCGGGCGATCCGTGGCAGCATCGCCGGTGGCATCCAGCATCAGCTTGTGCATGGCGCCCCAGGTCTTATCCCAGGAGCCGGCGGCGAGGTGCCGGTCCACCCTGGCGAGCCAGGGATCCTTCGGTCTGGCGAGGATGGTTTCAACCTTGGCGACCACCTCTTTGGCGCTCCTTGCGATCTCGACGAGACCCCTCTCGCCGTAAGGGCGCACCACGTCGGTGATCGCGGTCGAGACAACGGGGACGCCGGCTGCCAGGAACTCGGGCGTCTTCGTGGGGCTGATGAACTTCGTCGCCTCGTTGAGGGCGAAGTTCATGAAGCCCACGTCCCAGCCGGCCAAGTAATGCGGCAGCTCATTGTAGGACTTGCCGCCGAGCCAATGGATGTTGGGCCGCTGCGGCAAGCTGGCGGGATCGATCTTCACAACCGGGCCGATCATGACGAAATTCCAGTCGGGCCGCAGGTCGGCGACCTCGGCCAGGAGGTCGATGTCCATGCGCTCGTCCACGACACCGAAGAAGCCAAGGCGCAGATGCGGAATCTTCGCTTGATCCTCCGGATCCTGATGGATGAAGCGGGCCTGCGAGAAATGACTGAAGTCGATCGATGACGGGAAACCGTGGACGCTGCGGTGGCGGTTCTTCTTGGCCTCGTAGAGGCTCATGCCACCGGTGAACACGAGATCGCAGCGCGAGAACAGCGCGCTCTCAAGATCGATGAGCTCCTGCGATGCGCCGCGGAAGAGCGAGAGCTCATCCATGTTGTCGTAGATGCACAGATCGCACTCGAAATCGCTGGTGAAGGCCATGGCCATCGGCGTGTAGTACCAGAACACGCGCGAGCGCGTCGTCTCACGGCCGATCAGCTCTTCGATGAGGTCGTGCTGCTCGGAGATGACATCCTCATGCGACAAGCCTTCGGGCAGCATGGGAACAGCGATCGTGACGCCCTGCGGGCGCTCGCTCACATCCATATGCGGGGTCACGCCGGCCTTAAACATCGGCTCTTCGATGATCAGCACGTCGTAGTGCTTGGCGGCACGGCTGAGGAGGTGTTGAGGGCGCTGCCAGACGAAGTCCCAGCGGAGGTGCGAGAAGCAGACGAGGAGGGGCTTTTCCGAACCGGCTTTGATAGGCGAACGAAGGGCGTAGGACTGCGTCATCAAACGCTCATGCATAGCGCGAACCTCAGATAAAGGTGTGTTGTCACGATCGGACAGAAGAACCCGGTCCGGAGCGTATAAATCGATGTCTTAAGTGAAGCGCACCTGCGAAGGGTCGCGGTCGCAATCGATTTAACAACGCAGATGGTGCCGTTTGGTTCCATCTGCGTTCATCTTCGTGAACGGCTATTCATGGGAATAGTGGGCGTCACTTCTTTTCGAGCAGGAGTGTTCCTTGCTTTTGAATGAAGGTCTTTGCCTTCTCAGCAACCATCGCAAGTATCCACGGCAACTGAACTTCGACGCGCACCTGATCTTGCATGACTTCAAGATGGCCGCTGACGTTCTGGCCCATGGCACCGACGCGAAAATCCATTCGATTTCCGCTCCAGGTTTCGTGGATGGACGCGACCTTGTCCCCGAACTGCGATTTCACGCCTGCCATACCGCCCTGAAGCCGTCGCATGGCTTCGGCTTGGCCCAGGTTATGGGGGATGGAAACGACAAGGGGCTTCGACATATGAGTGCTCCGCTTTTTACTCGACAAGCGAAGCCGTGCCGTGTCGGTTCCGTGATTAGAGCATTTCCACGCGAATGGCTCGGATGACGATGGCCTCCTGATCGAAGCGGCGCTCCAGTTCCGCGCGGTAGCGCTCCCACCAGGAATGATCGATCTCGCGGGCCATGACCTCGAACACGACGATATCGTCATGAGCCGTGTGGCCGCCTTCCTTCCAGACGCCTTCGGCCGGCGCACGTGTGAAGCTCGTGATGCCGCCGAAGCGCTCAGATAGTTCGGAGCGCACCCGTCCATAGGCTGCGCCGTCGAAGCGACGGCCTGCATTGTCGGCAAGCGGCAGAAGGATTTGAATCAGGTGCATCGCCTTCCCCTGGAGTGCCATGGCCGGATGAGGACATAGCTCACAAGGCGGGAAAGGCGAGTCCTAGAGGTACTCAGGCCTGCAAGGCCGCGAACAGGTCCTGGTCCGTTTCAGGAATGTCGGCGTCGATTCTGTAGCGGCCTGAGGGTTTTGAGATGCGCCAAGGAAAGTCCGTGGCGGACTGAAACGCCTCGGACGGGCGAAGCCGCCGGCCCATGCCGTCGCCTTGGATTTCATCGATGACGACAAAGCCGAAGATGGTGAGCCGCGTTGCCATGGCCTTCATCACGTGATCGTCGGCGCGAATCGTCAGCGAGCCCGCGGAATACACGGCATCCATGAGACTCTTCTGGTCGTAGTGGGTATTGGCCGACGAGCGCGCGCCCGGAAAGCGGATGACGTTCGTCGGCTGAGACGATCTCGATTCCATGTAAGCAACCCTTGGTCCCGAATCGGGCCAAGAATCGCCGCAAGGGATTAAGAAGCGCCTAATCCAGCCGGTGAAGCGAGACGTAGCCGACTCCGGACGAGGTCAGGCCGAGAGCCTGTGCTGGCCCCTTGGCGAGATCGATGATGCGCCGGTGGGCAAAAGGACCGCGGTCGTTCACCCGCACCACCACGGAACGGCCGTTGGTCTCGTTGACCACTTTAAGTCGGGTGCCGAACGGCAGGGATCGGTGGGCCGCGGTCATATCGTAGGAATTGAAGCGCTCGCCGCTGGCGGTTTTGCGGCCATGGAAACCTGGCCCGTACCAGGAGGGGGTGCCGCGCTGAAAGGCTTTGCCTGTCTCGATATTGGCGGTTGAGATGGATCCCGTGACGGTGGGATCGTTGGAGGCGGTTGTATTGCAAGCAGCAATAAGAAGAAGTGGCACCATCGCAGATGCTCGGGTGAGGATATTCTTCAAGGACAGTCTCCCCTTCCGTTGTGATTGGAAGTGAAGCTGAACTTTAAAAAGGCAAGAATAAGGCGCCTAAATTTTTTCGCGGCGCGCTCATACTTCAGAGATATGGAATTGTTGACAAAACTAGCCTAAAGAATTTTCCTCTTCTGAATCTATATGTGGAACAACGTTTCCTTTGTGCCTGAGGAAGTTTTCACTGTTCCGTGATCGCTCGAATATGACTCTGGCCTGACAGCCAAGCCGCTATAGGTAAGTCTCCACTGTTCCCAAGACGGTTGAAGGCACCCGTTCGATGCTGAAATCTTCCCCATCCCCGCATGTTGCCATTGTCGGGGCCGGCCCAGGCGGCTTGGCATCTGCCATGCTTCTGGCCCGTGAGGGGATTCCGGTGACAATCTTCGAGCGTGAGCCGGCTGTCGGCGGCCGCACCCGCACGATCCATGCTCCGGGCGGTTATAAATTCGATATCGGCCCTACCTTCTTCCTGTACCCGCGCGTCCTGAAGGATATTTTCGAGGCTTGCGGCGAGCGCCTTGAGGACCATGTCGAGCTCCGGCGCCTCGACCCGCAGTACCACCTCGTCTTCGAGGGCGGCGGCTCCATTCGCGCAACCTATGAACTCGACCGCATGGAGCAGGAGATCGCCCGGCTTGCGCCTGCGGATGCCCGCAACGTGCGGCGCTTCCTCGACGATAACCGCGAGAAGCTCGAAGCCTTCCGGCCGGTTCTGGAACAGGCCTTTTCGAGCCCGGCTGATCTCTTCTCGCCGGCCATGCTGGCGGCGTTGCCGAAGCTCCGGCCATTTTCGAGCGTCGACGGCGATCTCAAGCGCTACTTCGCCGATCCGCGCGTGCGCCTCGCCTTTTCGTTCCAAACGAAATACCTTGGCATGTCGCCGTTCCAGTGCCCGAGCCTGTTCACGATCCTGTCGTTTCTCGAATACGAGCACGGCGTGTTTCACCCCATGGGCGGCTGCGGCGCGGTGTCGGAGGCCATGGCGAACGTCGCCCGCAAGATGGGCGTCGATATCCGGCTGAACACGCCCGTGGACCGCATTCTCTACGAGAACGGGGAAGCCGTCGGCCTTGAGGCGGCCGGCGAGCGCTTTGCCGCGGGCTCCGTGGTGGTGAACGGCGATTTCGGACACGCCATGCGTCGCCTCGTGCCGGAGGAGATGCGACCGCGCTGGAAGAACAAGAAGCTCGATCGCGCCAAGATCTCCTGTTCCACCTTCATGCTTTATCTCGGCATCGAAGGCGATGTGGGCGATCTCGCCCATCACACGATCCTGCTGTCCAAGGAATACGAGCGCAACATCCACGAGATCACCAACGGCATCGTGCCCGAGGAGCCGTCGATCTACGTGCATCATGCGGGCGTGACCGACCCGTCGCTCGCGCCCAAGGGCCATACGAGCCTCTATGTGCTGGTCCCCGTGCCGAACCTACGCTGCGATGTCGATTGGGAGCGTGAGGCGCCGCGCTATCGCAGGATCGCACTGGAGCGGCTGAAAGTGCTCGGCCTCACCGACATCGAAAGCCGCATCCGCTATGAGCGCGTGGTGACGCCACGCGGCTGGGAGGAGGATTTTGCGGTCTTTGAAGGCGCCACCTTCAATCTCGCGCACAATCTCACGCAGATGCTCTATTTCCGGCCAAACAACCGCTTCGGCCGCAACGTCTATCTCGTCGGCGGCGGCACGCATCCGGGCAGCGGGCTGCCGGTCATCTACGAAGGCGCACGCATCACCACACGTCTGCTGATCGAGGATCGCGAGCGCCGCAAGATCGGCAATGACAGGCCGGAGCCGGTCGTTGCACCGCTGGGCGAAGCTGCTTTGTGAGGGAGCCTGTCATGAGCCGGATCGGATTGCTCGCGTTTCTGTTTATCGTTCCTTCATCATCGCCCTCATCCGCGCCAAAGTCATCCGGCCAGCCGGGATCGTCGTCGAGGACCTCTCGATGATGGCTTCACCGTCAATCCGCTAGACTCTCATGCTGTGGCGCGCTTATGCCCTTCTGTCCCACGGAGGAGACCGCTTCGGCCTTGGCTCCGTTGGCCTTGGCTCCTGGCGCATTCCTGCCCGCCTGCCGGCCTTCCGAAAAGCTGACGATGTCCTGAAGGTGCTTGAAGAGGCCGACACCGCCATCTGGTCGGCGAGCGCGTTATCGGCCTGTGCCGAGACCGGCCTGCTCGCGCGGCTTGGTCAGCCGGCCACAATTGGCGAGCTGGCCTTAGGCCTGTCGCTTCCGCCGGCTCTCGTGCAAACCTTGATCGACAGCCTCGCCACCTTCGGCTTCGTCACGTGGGAGGACGGACGGGTGCGGGCCTCGCCCGCGCTGATGCCGTTTACGTCCTCTGAGGGTGCCGAGACCTTCAAGGCGGCCCTGCGTGCACCGCTGCTCCAGACCGAGGACTTCCGGCGCCGGCTGGAGACGGGCAGCTTACGCCTCGATGGCTGGTCCCATACGGATGACGCCATCATCGAAGCGCAGGGCACCCTGACCCGGCATTGGACCACGCGGGCGCTGCCGAAGCTGAAATTCCTGCCGGGCCTCGTCCCGCAACTCGAGGCTCCCGGAGCGGCGCTTCTCGACGTGGGAGCGGGCGCGGCGGGCCTTTCCATCGCGCTATGCCGGCACTTCCCTCACTTAAGTGCCGTAGCGCTTGAGCCGGCACCGCATCCGGCGGAGATTGGCGAAAGGCACGTGCGGCAGGCGGGCTTGGCAGATCGCATCGCGATCCGCCAGAAGCGCGTGGAAGAGTTGCGGGAGGACAAGGCGTTCGACCTCGCCTTCCTGCCTCAGATGTTCCTGCCCGATGCAATCATCGAGGAGGCCCTCCGCCGGATCTTCCGCGCCTTGAAGCCAGGCGGCTGGCTTCTGGTCGCCGTGCTCTCCCATGACGGGCCGGGCACGATTTCGGTCGTCAACCGGCTGAAGAACCTGCTCTGGGGTGGCAACACCCGGGACATGGCTCGCATCAAGCCGCTGCTGGAAGAGGCCGGCTTCAACCCGGTGATCCGGGCGCCCGGCCGGCAGTCCATGCGCATGATCTGCGCCCGTCGCCCAAACCTGCGTGATCTGCCTTGAAGTGGATCATGCCATTCCTAGAACCAACACAACTGGACATAGGCCTTGGAACGATTAGGCTTGTGCCCTGCAGGAGGACATCGTGAGCGCTCAAGGTACTTCGGTTGCAGTCATCGGCGGAGGACTGGGCGGATTGGCGGCCGCCTGCGTTGCGGCCGCCCGTGGCCACAAGGTCACGCTTTACGACAAGAACGCCTGGATCGGCGGCAAGGCCGCGGTGCTGCACGAAGATGGCTTCCGGTTCGACATGGGCCCCACGATCCTCACCGTGCCACGCGTACTGGAGCGCATCTTCGCGGAAGCCGGGCGCAACCTCTCCGATTATCTTGATCTCGTGCGGCTCGATCCGCAATGGCGCTGCTTCTTCGATGACGGCACGCAGATCGACCTGCAGGAGAACATCGACGCCATGGCCTCAGCCATGGACCGCTTCGCACCGGGCAAGAACACCGGCGAAGGCTACAAGCGCTTCCAGGAAATCTCGGCACATCTGCACGAGATCTCGAACAAGTTCTTCTTTTGGAAGCCGGTCGAGGATCTCTTCGACACGATCAACATCCGGGCCAACATGAATCCGGGCACGTTGCGGGACGTGCTGTCCCTGCGCATGGGGTCGTCCGTTGCGGGCACCATCCGTTCGAAGGTCAAGGACGAGCGTTTGGCGCAGATGCTCGATCACTTCACGCAATATGTCGGCTCGTCGCCTTATGGTTCGCCTGCCGTGCTCTGCGCCATCGCCCACATGCAGGCGGCGGATGGCGTGTGGTATCCGATGGGCGGCACACGCGCCGTCGCGGAAGCGTTGGCGAAGCTCGCGACGGAACTTGGCGCAACCATCAAAACCGACAGCGATGTGGCATCCCTCAGGATCGTGAACAATGCGGTGGAAGGCGTGGTTCTCGCCAGTGGCGAAACCGTGGCCTATGACAGCGTGATCTCCAACATGGATTCGATCCGCACCTATCGCGAGCTCGTCGGCGGCGAGGTGGGCGAGCATTACGCGCGCAAGGATTTCGAGCCCGCCTGCTCCGGCGTCGTGCTCTATCTCGGCCTCAACAAGCGCTACGACCATGTCCTCCACCACGACTTCGTGTTCTCGCGCGATCCGGAGGAGGAGTTCGACTTCATCTATCGCCGCGGCGAGCCTGCGCCGGATCCGACCTGCTATCTCGCGGCACCGGCGGCCACCGACCCGAGCGTCGCACCGGAAGGCGGCGAGGCGCTCTACGTGCTCGTGCACACGCCCTACCTTCGCCCGCATCACGACTGGTCGCAGATGTACCCGGCCTATCGCCAGGTGATCATCGACAAGCTCAAACGCACGGCCGGCATGGCGGATATCGAGGAGCGCATCGTCGTCGAGCGCCATCTCACCCCGCAGGACATCCATGACCGCTACAAGGTGCTCAACGGCGCCATCTATGGGCTCGCCAGCCACGGCAAGTTCATGGGCGCATTCAAGCCGGGCAACCGCAGCCGTCAGGTGCAGGGCCTCTATCTGGCCGGCGGCGCAGCGCATCCGGGCCCGGGCATGCCGATGGTGATGATGTCGGGCTGGATCGCCGCCGACGCCCTCGATGCAGACAGCAAGGCCGAGAATCTACGGAACGTGTCTTGAGGCAGAAAGCGACCACACCCACCGGAGACCGCTCCCCGCCTCACCGGGCGGGATCGTCTCCCGTGGCGCGCCGCTCTCCCCTGATCCACCGCTTCATGGTTTCCACCTTCCGCCGCTATTTCACGCGGCACATGAATGCCCTGCGGATTGCCGCGTGGGGCCTGCCGTCCGTTCCGCAGACCGGGCCGGTCATCGTCTACTCGAACCATCCGGCGTGGTGGGATGCGGCCGTCTATATCCTGGCTGCGGATCATTTCCTTGCCTCGCATGAAAGCTATGCGCCCATCGATGCCGCGATGCTGAAGCAATATGGCATCTTCGGCCGCATCGGTGGCTTTGGCGTCGATCTCGACAGCCCTCGCGGCGCGGCGGATTTCCTGCGCACCAGCGCCGAGATCCTGTCCTCCCCGACCCGCGCATTGTGGGTCACGGCGCAGGGTCGTTTCAGCGATGTGCGGGAGCGTCCGCTCGGGCTCAAGCCCGGCGTGGCACGGCTTCCAGAAATCGCACCCGACTGCACGGTGATTCCGCTGGCCATCGAATACGGCTTCTGGCTGGAGCGCGGAGCCGAGGCCTTCCTTGCTTTCGGCAAGCCCATGCATGGCAGAGACCTTCTGGATCTTGCGCGCCCTGCCCGCCTGGAGCGCCTAGAGGCTGAACTTGCAACCACCCTTGATCGGTTGAGCGCCGATGTGCAGAGCCGCGACCCGGCACGCTTCCGCGCCATGCTCGAAGGCCGCGCCGGGGTGGGCGGCATCTATGACGGATGGCGCCGGATAATGGCGACCGTGCGAGGCCGAGCCTTCGATTCGTCGCATGAGGGACGCCCCTCATGACCATCCTTGGCCTCATTCTCTTTGTCCTCGCGGCGCTTCCCTTCGCGTTGGCTCTCGTGAACCTGAGCATCCTGCGTGCGACGCAACCCCATGCACCGAAGGGCGATTTGCTCATCTCGATCCTGATCCCCGCGCGCAATGAAGCGAAGAACATCGGCCCTGCCCTCGATGCCGCTCTGGCCAGCGTCGGTGTGCCGGTCGAGATCCTGGTCATGGACGATGGCTCCACGGACGCCACGCCTGAGATCGTCAGGACTTATGCTGCACGCGATGAGCGCGTGCGCCTTCTCACGGCTCCTCCGCTTGCCGATGGATGGACCGGCAAGGTTCATGCCTGCCATCATCTTTCGGAAGCCGCCAAGGGCACGCATTTCCTGTTCGTGGATGCCGATGTGCGCTTGAGGCCGCATGCGGCTGCCCGTCTGGCAGGGCACGCGCAGGAGACTAACGCGGGTCTTGTGAGCGCTGTGCCGCGTCAGATCACGCGTTCGCTGGGCGAGCTGCTGACGGTGCCGACGATCAACCTGCTGCTTCTCGGCTACCTGCCCATGGGCTTCATGCGCCTGTCACGCGATCCCGGACTTGGCGCGGCCTGCGGCCAGCTCATGCTCGTCGAGCGCGAGGCCTACTGCGCCAGTGGCGGCCACGCCGCCATCCGCGAGCGGATTCATGACGGCATTCAGCTGGCGCGGCTCTTGCGCCGCAAGGGCCTCATGACGGATCTCGTGCCGGGCGATCACCTCGCCTCCTGCCGGATGTACACACGCTTCGATGAGGCCTGGAATGGCTTTGCCAAGAACGCCCATGAGGGCATGGCAACGCCGGTTGCCCTGCCGATCTGGACAATGCTTCTTCTCGGCGGACACGTGCTGCCTTTCGCATTGCTGGCCTTCGCGCCAACTCTCCCGGTCGTGGCTGCGGTGCTTCTCTCACTTGCCACGCGGACGCTCGTGACGGTGGCAACGCGGGAGAATCTCTGGTCCATACCCCTGCATCCCTTCACCGTGCTGGTTGGGCTTGCGATTCAGTGGAGCGTGCTCCTGCGGATCGGCACGACCCGCGGCGCCGGGTGGAAGGGAAGGCTCTATCCCGTGGGGGTGAAGCCATGAGCACGAGCATCAACCAGGCCACGAAGCGGCCAAGGGACGAGAATTTTCCGGTGGCCTCGCTGGTGCTCTCGCCCGAGCACCGGGACGCGGTTCTTGCCTTCTATGCCTTCGCCCGCATGGCCGACGACATCGCCGATGCCTCCGAACTCAAGGCTGCCGAAAAGCTCAACCGGCTCGATGAACTTGAGCAGGCGCTCATCGCAGGCGATCCTGCGATTCCGGAGGCCGCGCGCCTGCACGCAGCCGACAAGCGGCACAAGGCCGGACTCGTCCAAGCCCGCGATCTCCTGCGCGCTTTCCGGCAGGACGTGGTCAAAGCCCGCTACAATGAATGGGCGGAGCTCATCGAGTACTGCCGCTTCTCGGCCACCCCGGTCGGCCGTTTTCTCTTAGGCATCCACAACGAGCGCAGCGCAGCCCAAGCTCCGGCGGATTCCTTATGCACGGCGCTGCAGATCCTCAACCACCTGCAGGATTGCGGAAAGGATCACCAGGATCTCGGCCGCATCTACATCCCTCTGCGCTGGATGATGGGAGCAGGCTCCGAGAAGGCCTTCTTCGATCCGGCTAAAGGTTCTTTCCGCCGCAGCGTATTGGATGCCATGCTTGACAGGGTCGATGCGCTGATCGATCAGGCGCAATCCCTGCCGGAGCATCTGCAGAACCGGCGCCTGCGGGCGCAGAGCATCGCCACCATTGCGCTCGCCCGGCGCTTGAGCGAGCGCCTGCGCCGCAGCGACCCGGTTCTGGAGCGGGTGCAGGTGAGCAAGGCCGATGCCTGCATGGCGTTCCTACGGGGATTCAGCGGCACGCTGCGCCGGCCGGTCAACAGCGACCATCGCATCACCGCCGCGATGGTGCGGCGTTCCGGATCCTCCTTCCGCCTCGGCATGCAAAGCCTGCAGAGCGAGCGCCGGCGCGCCATGCATGCGGTCTATGCTTTCTGCCGCGCCGTCGACGACATCGCCGATGGGGCTGCGCCGCCCTCCGAGAAGCGTGTGTTCCTGCGCGAGTGGCGTCGGGAGCTCGACCGGCTGCACCGCGCGCCGGAGACGCCCATCGGGCGGGAGCTCGCCCGTGCATCCACCTTCTTCAAGCTGCCGGTGGAGGAATGCCACGCGCTCCTCGACGGCATGGAGATGGACAGCGCGGAACGCTTGCGGATCGCGAGCGATTACGAGCTCAATCTCTACGGCCGCCGCGTCGCGGGCTCGGTCGGAGCCCTGTCGATCCGCATCTTCGGCGTGCCCTCCGCCCATGATTTCGCAATCAATCTCGGGCGCACCCTGCAGCTCGTGAACATCCTCCGCGATGTGGACGAGGATGCAGCCTGCGAGCGCGTCTATGTTCCCCTCTCAAGACTAGCGCAGCTCGGGTTGCAGGATGCGCCGGCCGCTATCCTCGTGGCCGACCCGCGCTTCGCCCGGGTCTGCGAGGGCTTGGCCGAGGAGGCACGCGCAGGCTTTGCGACGGCGGATGATGCCTTGACGCGCCTCGACCGCGCGGCGCTGAAACCCGCGATCCTGATGATGGAGAATTACCGCCGCGTTCTCGTCCGGCTGCAGGCCCGCGGCTGGGGCACCCGGCAAGGCCGGCTGCGCCTGAGCACCACCGACCGCCTGCACCTGATTACCCGCGCCATGAGGCCCGCATGACAACGCGGCGCACCCATATCGTCGGAGCAGGAATCGCGGGCCTGAGTGCGGCACTGGCCGCGACAGTCGACGACGGCGAGGCTGTGCTCTATGAGGCCGCTCCTCATCCGGGCGGGCGCTGCCGCACGCTGCACCCCGTCGATGGATTCGATCATGACAACGGCACTCATGTGCTGTTCACGGCCAACGGACGTGCGCTTGATCTCCTGAAAACTGTGGGCGCGCGCGAGCGCTGGATTGAGCCCGAGCCCAAGGGCCTTCCGCTCTATGATGGCCGCACCGGCGAGATGCGCCGTGTCGGCCTCTCGCCCTGGTCCTGGCTGCTGCCGTCCCGCCGTCCGCAGGGGCTGACCCTGCCCGACCTCATGCGGATTCTTCGCCTCGTCTTCGCCTCGAAGGACTGCCCGGTCGCCGCTATCATCGGCAAGCGGCCGATCATGGACAGCCTGATCGAGCCGCTCACCGTGGCGGTTCTCAACACGCCGCCCGAGCAGGCATCCGCGCAGCGCCTTGCCTGTGCGCTGCGCCAGCTCATCCGGCCCGGCGCCGGTCGTCTCCTGGTGGCCAGGAACGGCCTGAGCCAGGATCTCATTGAGCCCGCTGTCGCAACCCTGCAGGCCAGGGGCGTGCCCGTTCTCAACGGACAGCGCTTGCGCACTCTTCTCACCGCCAACGGACGCGTCATCGGGCTGGCGCTGAGCGACCGCACGGTGATGCTCGGCCCGGACGACCGCGTGATCCTGGCGCTGCCGCCTTATGAGGTCGAGCGGCTTCTGCCTGACCTCCCCGTGCCGACGCAGTTCGAGCCGATCGTCAACATGCATTACCGCATGCAGGGGCTGGCTCATCCGCGCTTCATCGGCTTCACCGGCACGCTGGCCCAATGGGCGCTGATCCGCGGGAACCATGTGAGCGTCACCGTCTCGGCAGCCGACGCAGTGGTCGATCAGAATGCTTCCGATGTGGCGGCGCGGATCTGGCGCGAGATCGCGCCGGCGTTGCGCGCTCTCGGCCTTGATGCGCCCGCTGACCGGCAACCCGAAACGCGCGTCGTGAAGGAAAAGCGCGCCACAATCCGCCAGGCCGCCGAGACACTGCCGCAGCCGCCTCTGCGGCCGCTGGCGAACCTTGCCCTTGCCGGCGACTGGATCGGCTCGCTTCCCGCCACCATCGAGAGCGCCGTGATGGCGGGCGAACACGCCGCATCCATCCTGCACCACGCCCGTGGCACCCGGGCCACTCTCGCCAAAGACCGAGCCTTGAAGACGGAGGACGCGGCATGATTCAGGACCATCCGCCGCTCACCGTTCTGCTCGCGGCGCCGCGCGGCTTCTGTGCCGGCGTCGAGCGCGCCATCCAGGCTGTCGAGGACGCTCTGGAGCGGACGGGAAAGCCCGTCTATGTGCGGCACGAGATCGTGCATAACAACCGCGTGGTGGACGATCTCAAGCGCAAGGGCGCGATCTTCGTCGACGACATCGCGCAGATTCCCGACGGGGCCGTGGCGATCTTCAGCGCCCATGGCGTGTCGCGCGCGGTCGAGCGCGAAGCCGCAGGCCGCGGCCTCTCCGTGCTCGACGCCACTTGCCCGCTGGTGCGCCGCGTTCACCTCGAAGGACAGCGCCATGCCAGGTCAGGCCGCGAGGTCATCGTCATCGGCCACCGGGGCCATGTGGAGATCGAGGGCACGACGGGGCAGATCGACGGCACCGTGCATGTGATCGAGAGCGTTGCGGAGGCGCTCACCGTCCCGGTTCTGAATCCGGAGCGCATCGCCTACATCACCCAAACCACTTTGTCCGTGGACGACACACGGGAAATCATCGCCGCCCTAAAAGCGCGGTTTCCGGCCATCCAGGGGCCCGACGTCAAGACGATCTGCTATGCGACCCAGAACCGGCAGATGGCGGTGCGCGTCATCGCCCGGCGGGCGGAGCGGATCATCGTGTGCGGCGCGCGCAATTCGTCGAACACCAACCGCCTGTGCGAGGTCGCCTTGAACGAGGGCCGCCAGGCGCTGCTCATGCAGGATCCGAAGGATCTGACGCTCGCCTTCATCGACGGCGCCGCCGTCATCGGCCTCACGGCCGGTGCCTCCGCGCCCGAAGATCTGGTGCAGGAGGCCTTGGCTCGGCTCGCGCAATGGCGGCGCCTCACGGTCGAGGAGGTGAGCGTCACCCGAGAAGACGCGCAGTTCGCTCCTGTCGATCTTTCACGCCTCGTGTCTCAGCTGGCGAATGCTTCCTGAACGTCCTGCGGCACGGCCGTGACGAGCCCGAGCCGGTCGCGGCGCAGCCAGCGCCACAGCATCAGCCCGGCCACCACCGCAAGCCCGCTGGCGAGACCGATCCAGATGCCGATGCCGCGCAAGGGCGTGTTGAAGGCCAGGATGATACCGAGCGGCAGGCCGACACCCCAATAGCCGAGAGCCGCATAGATCATCGGCACCCGCGTGTCCTGAAGGCCGCGCAGCATGCCGGCGCCAACCGCCTGCGCCCCGTCCACCAGCTGGAAGATGGCCGCCACCACCAGGAACGAGCGCGCCAGATCGACCACGAGCGCATTCTTCGGGTCGCTCAGGTCGAGGAAGGCGCCGAGCAGCAGGTGCGGGGCGAACATCATGAGCGAGGCCGTGATGACCATGAAGCCGGTGCCGAGCGCAAACGACGTCCAGCCGGCGCGTGTAACCCCTGGCGCATCCTGCGCGCCATAGGCACGGCCCACGCGCACTGTGACGGCCTGCCCGATGCCCAGCGGAACCGAGAAGCAGAAGGAGGCGATCTGCAGCGCCACCGCATGGGCGGCCAGCTCGCTCGCGCCGAGCCGGCCCATCAGCATGGCGGCCGCGTTGAAGATCGTCACCTCGAACATCAGCGTCAGGCCGATAGGCACGCCGAGCCGCCACAGGGTGCGATAGCGCGGCCAGTCGGCGCGCCAGAAGCGCCCGAAGACATGATAGCGCCTCAGCTTCGGATCGAGGGTGATCACCAGGGCAAGCGCCAGGAACATGAAGGTGCTGGAGATCACGGTGCCGAGACCCACGCCTACAAGCCCCAGGGCCGGCAAGCCGAACGAACCCACCATCAGGGCATAGGCTGCGCCGAAATTCACAGGAATGGCCAAGAGACCCATGAACAGCGCCCAGCCCGGACGCTCCAGCGCCGCCAGGAAGGAGCGCAGCACCAGGAAGAACAGGAACGGCAACAGGCTCCATTGGAGCGCCCGGATGTACTCGCCGGCATTCTGGGCGAGCCTGGGCTCCTGGCCGATGGCCAGCAGAATCGCCTCGCCATTCCAGGCGACAATCCAGATTGGAATCGCAACCGTCACCGAGGCCCACAGGCCTTGGCGAACCGTGCGGCGCACCTCACGCACGGAATGGCGCTTGCGGCCAAGCTCCTCGGCGATGATCGGCGAGGTGGCGTTCACGAGGCCGATGCCGAAAATGAGGAACGCGAAATAGAGATTGGTGCCAAGCGCACCCGCCGCGAGAGCCTCGGAGCCCATCCAGCCCATCAGAATGACATCAGTAGTCATCAGGGCGCTCTGCGCCAGAGTGGCGAGAACAAGCGGCCAGCCGAGAGCCAGAGTCGCGCGGAGTTCCGCCACCCAGGCGGCGCGTTCGGTCAGTGATGAGCGATGAATCATGGTGTTGGGCTTGTAGCCAACCTGCCGCCGGAAAGCCACAGCAGCAACTCTCAAGCCGGAAAAGGAACCTGAGCTCCAGCGCGTCCGTTCACCTCCTTGCTCACGTTTTCGTGTTGGTTTCCCGGAGTTCTTCATGGCGCAGCCGGCGCTCTCCACCGCAATCGACTTCGCCCTGCCGCCGGTCCTGCACAACGAGCGGGGCGAGGTGCGCACGGTCGGCGTCGAGATCGAGTTCGTCGGTCCCTCCGCCGAGAAGACCGTGCAGGCCCTGCAGGAGGCGCTCGGAGGCCGACTCATCGAAGAAGATCCGCACGCCTTCGCCCTGAAGGAATCGGCCATCGGCGATCTGACCGTGGAACTCGACAGCCGGATCCTACATCCCGGCAAGCAGGCCGGAACGCAGCGCGGCGTCCTGCCCAAGATCGCGGCCCTCTTCGGGTTCGCGGCAAGCTATCTCGTGCCCTGCGAGCTCGTCACCGCCCCCACGCCCATCGACCGCCTGGAAGAGCTTAACCGTATCCTGACGATCCTGCGCAGGCTCGGCGCCAAGGGCACGCAGGATGCGCCCTTCTATGCCTTCGGATTGCATTTCAACCCGGAGATCCCGCGCCAGGATGCGGCAACCGTCACGGCCTTCATGAAGAGCTTCGCGCTGCTCAATCCATGGCTCCGACGCGAGGCCTCTCCGGACACCACCCGCAATCTCCTCGGCTTCGCGGATCCCTTCCAGGCCGAATATGTGCGCAGGATCGTCCAGCCCGATTACCAGCCGGACATCGCAACCTTCATCGACGATTACTTAAGTCACAACCCAACACGGAACCGCGATCTCGACCTCCTGCCGCTCCTGCACCATCTCGATGCAAAGCGCGTGCGGGCCGTGCTGCCGAACGAGAAGATCAACGGCCGCCCCACGTTTCATTATCGTCTGCCCGATGCGCGAGTGAGCGATCCTGGCTGGAGCATCGCGCCGGACTGGAACCGCTGGGTGTGCGTCGAGCGCCTGGCTGCCGATCGCGAGAAGCTCGATGCGGTTGGCTCCGCCTACCTCGCCTTCGAGGGGGAGGACAAGAGCTGGGCCAACGTGGTGGAGCAGGTCGTACGCTCATGACCAGGCCTCTCATCGGCGTCACCACGTCTCGCCGGGGCGGATGGCGCAGCTACCTCATGCACCGGCTGGCGCTGTATCGCGCGGGCGCGCGCTCCATCCGTCTCGTGCCGGGCAATCCCCTGCCGACGGAGCCGCTCCACGGTCTCGTCATCGGCGGCGGCGACGACATTGGCGCGGAGATCTATGGCGGGAAGGTGCTGCCCGACGTGCGCATCGATCCTGAGCGCGACAAGCTTGAACTCGGGCTGCTCAAGGCGGCTCTGCCTGTGGGCTTGCCGGTGCTCGGCATCTGCCGTGGATCGCAGATGATCAACGTGGCGCTCGGCGGCTCGCTGCACACGGATATCTACGAGGTCTATGTGCAGGCGCCCAAGATGCGCACCGTGCTGCCGCGCAAGACCGTGTCCATCGAGCCGGGATCCCGGCTCGACCGCATCCTGCGCTGCAATCCATGTCTGGTGAACGCCCTGCACCACCAATCCGTGGACCGGCTCGGTCAGGGCCTCAGCATCGCGGCCCATGACGAGAGCGGCATCGTGCAGGCCATCGAGAGCCGGAGCGCTCCGTTCCTGCTGGGCGTGCAATGGCATCCGGAATTGCTGGTCTGGAAAAACCCGCAGCAGCGATTATTCGCAGCGCTCACCGAGGCCGCCGGCGAAGCGGTGCTCCCACTCTCTCCAGCAGCACTGGCACTCTAAATCAGCGGGCTCGTTTTGACGCGCGCGGGAACAGCGGGATCACCTTGCTGTCGCGTGGCGGGCTCAGGTGACGCTGGATTGCCACATGAAGATTGCGGCTGACGATGGGCTTCTGCAGCAGCGGGAATTCGCTTTCCTCCCCCGCTGCAACGGGATTGCCCGTAATCAGCAGAACAGGAAGAGCCGGTGCAATCTGCCGGATCTCACGCGCCAGCATGATGCCGTTCATCGTGCCTGGCATCGCAATATCGGCCAGCACCAGCGCAGGCCTGCGGGCGTTCAGGGACCTGATCGCCTGCGCGGCATCGGTGGCGATGCTGGTCACGTAGCCGAACTCTTCCAAGCTCGATTGAAGGGCGAGCGCCACTTCGAGCTCGTCGTCCACCACGAGAACCTCGGTGTGGTTCGGCACCGGTTCATCAGGGGCTTCATCCTCGCTCGGCGAGCCGAGCGGCAGCAGGGTCGCCGCATCCGCGCGTGGTAGATAGAGGATGATGGCGGTGCCGTTGTCGTCCCGACGCACCTCCGAGGCACCGCCGAGACCCTCCAGGAAATGCAGGCTCTGCCGCAGGGACAGCCAGGACGAGAGATCGAGGTTGCGCAGGACAAAGGCCTGCTCGAGATCCGCCTCTGCGGCGCGGCGTCCGTCATCCAGTCCTGAGCTGCGGATCGTCAGCTGCACGAAATCGCCCTCGCGCGTCAGGTCCGGCAGCGCTCCCTTCTCGACCGAAACGTTGCAAGCCTCGAGGGTGATGGTACCTCCCTGAGGCAGGGCATCCCGTACATGTCCGCTGAGCATCACGATGGCCGTCTGGATATCGTCCGGATCGGCTTCGACGGACCAGAGATCGTCTGCCAGAGACAGCCGCATGTCGACAGTATCGCGCAGCAGGGATCGGCTCATCAGATCGGCCACCGAACTCACCTGCTCGGCGATGTTCACATACTGCACCTGTGCCTCGCCCTGACGGGCAAAGGCCGTCGAGCGGGCGATGAGCTTGGCGGCCTGGTCGGCGGCCACGAGAGCCGAGAGCAGCTTGCGCTGCAGGATCGGCTGATCCTTCAGCTGGCGTGCCGCAGCATCGATATTGGCGCTGATGACCATGAGCCGGTTGTTGAGGTCATGGGTGATGCCGTCACGCAGCCGGTCGACGGCTTCCGCCTTCTGGAGACGGCGCAGGGCCTCATCCTCATCCGAGGCGGATGTCACGTCAGGGAAGGCATCCTCAGCGAATGCGAACGGGATTGCGGGCTCTTCGATCGGGCTGGCCGTGACATCCTCGAAGACGGAGAATTCGTCGGATGCGTCGGTGTCCTTGTCCTGGAGAGCCTCCCGGATCTGCCGTCCGATCAGCAGCGGAGCCCCGGCGGCCAGCAGCAGAAACAGCCCCGCCGCTGCCGCGATCAGCGTGGAATCCCTGAAGAAGGCAGCGCCGGCCAGCGCGAAACCCGACAGGATCAGGGCGCAGGACAAGGCCAGCAGAGACAGCTTCAACAGGGCAGGCAGCAAAGGCACTCAAGCTTCCCGAAAATTTGCATTGACCCGGCGCCGCTCAGACGCCACTTCCAACCGCTATCTTGTGTAGCACGAACCGGCGGCAAGCGCGGTTGCCTCGCGATAAAGTGTTACTGCCTGACAATGGAGATGATTGTGCGGCTTTCTGATGTCCAAGGATTGGCCAAGCTGGCGCTCGCGGCGGTTTTGACGGCCTCTCTCGTCCCACAGGCCGAAGCGCAGGAGACCGCCGAGCAGTCCATCGAGCGCCGCGTCAACGAACTCCTCGGGCAGATGACCCTGGAGGAGAAGGTCGGGCAACTGAATCTGGTTTCCCACGGCCCAACCCTGCGCTGGGAGGATATTTCGGAGGGCAAGGCCGGTGCCCTGCTCAACTTCAACAGCGCCCCGGATGTCGCCCGCGCCCAGGCGCTTGCGCGCCAGAGCCGCCTCAAGATCCCGCCGCTCTTCGGTCTCGACGTACTGCACGGCTTCCGCACGCAGTTTCCGCTTCCGCTAGGAGAGGCCGCGGCCTTCAGTCCCCGCGTCTCGCGGCTCGCATCCGAATGGGCCGCGAAGGAAGCGGCCTATGTGGGCGTGAACTGGACCTTCGCGCCCATGGCCGATCTCTCCCGCGACAGCCGCTGGGGCCGCATCGTCGAGGGTTTCGGCGAGGATCCCTATCTCGGTTCGGTTCTGACGGCTGCTCGCGTGGAAGGCTTCCGCCAAGGGGGCCTTGCCGCCTCGACCAAGCATTTCGCCGGCTATGGCGCGCCGCAGGGCGGGCGCGACTACGACACCACCTACATCCCGCGCGCGGAGATGTACGACACTTATCTGCCGCCGTTCCGGGCCGCCGTGGAGGCAGGCTCGGCAAGCTTCATGGCCGCCTTCAACGCGCTGAACGGCGAGCCTTCCACGGCCAATCCCTGGCTGCTGACCGACGTGCTGCGCCGGCAATGGGGGTTTGACGGCTTCGTCACCTCCGACTGGGTCGGCATCGGGGAGCTGATCAACCACGGCATCGCGGCCGACGGCGCGGAGGCCGCCCGCAAGGCGATCCTCGCCGGCGTCGACATGGACATGATGGGGCTGCTCTACATCAAGCACCTGCCCGACGAGGTGCGCGCCGGCCGGGTGCCGGAGAGCGTGATCGACGGATCGGTGCGCCGGGTGCTGCGCACCAAATTCCGCATGGGCCTGTTCGACCGCCCGGACATCGACCCATCACGCCTGGATACGGCCTTCCCGTCGCCGGAATCGCGCCAGAAGGCGCGAGAAGTGGCCCGCGAAACCTTCGTGCTGCTGCAAAATCGCGGCGACGTGCTCCCCGTACCGGCCAGCGCCCGCTCGATCACAGTGATCGGCCCGCTCGCCGATGCGCCGCACGACCAGATGGGACCGCATGCCGCCCGCGGTCACAAGGAAGACAGCGTCACGATCCTGGAAGGCATCCGCCGCCGGGCGCAGGGCACTGGTGTCACAATCCGCCATGCCCCGGCCTGCGACCTGTTCTGCCGCGACACCAGCGGGCTCCAGGCCGCCCTCGATGCCGCGAAGCAATCCGATGTGGTGATCGCCGTCTTCGGCGAGCCGCAGGAGTTGTCCGGCGAGGCCGCCTCTCGCGCTCACCTCGAACTCAATGGGAAGCAGATAGAGGTGCTGGAGGAGTTGGCTAAGACCGGCAAGCCGGTCGCACTCGTCCTGCTGGGTGGGCGCCCGCAGGTTCTGGGACCGGTGGCCGAGCGCATCCCGGCGATCCTGATGGCCTGGTATCCGGGTACGGAGGCAGGGCCTGCCGTGGCCGACGTGCTGTTCGGCGATGTGAGCCCGAGCGGCAAGCTGCCTGTGACTTGGCCTCGCGCCACCGGACAGCTGCCGCTTTACTACAACCGGCTGCCCACCGGCCGGCCGACGAAGCCGGAGAACCGCTTCACCCTGCAATACATCGACGAGGCGATCACGCCGCTCTACCCGTTCGGCTGGGGCCTGAGCTACACGCAGTTTGCTTATTCCGACGCCGCAATGACGCAAAAGCAGCTCGACCAGGGCGGGGTGCTGGAGGTCGCGGTGAGTGTGAAAAACACAGGAGCGCGCGAAGGCCAGGAGGTCGTGCAGCTCTACACCCGCGACCCGGTGGCAAGCCGCAGCCGCCCCTTGCGCGAGCTGAAGGCTTTCGAGAAGATTGCGCTCAAACCCGGCGAAACAAAGCGCGTGACTTTGCGCGTGCCCGCGGAATCGCTCGGCTTCCACCTCGATGACGGCACTTACCTGGTCGAGGCGGGCATGATCCAAGTCTTCGTCGGCGGCAACTCTCTAGCCGAGCCGGCCGGCGAGGCCGAGATCATGAAGACCTTCCGCATTCCGCCCATGGAGCGGCGCGCCTCCGCAGCGACCAGCGTCGCGCAATAATCGGAGATGCAGGCTGCCCGAACAGTGTCGTTCGGGCGATCCTCCGCTGCATTGGATCTCTTAAGTGATCGGCGCTAGACTTGCGCCCATGAGCGCTCAGTCGACCAAGCCGGAGCCCCGCGATTTTACGATCCGTTCGATGAAGGCCATCGTGGCCCATGAACGGACCGACGCGGCGGATACTCTGCTTGGCATGGCCCTCACCTTCGTGGCGGGCGCGATCAATGCCGGCGGCTTCCTGGCCATCGGCCAGTACACCTCGCACATGTCGGGCATTCTTTCCGGCATGGCCGACAATCTGGCCCTCGGCTCCCTCGACCTTATCGGTTTCGGGCTTATGGCCTTCCTGCCCTTCGTCGCGGGAGCAGCCTGCTCGGCCATGCTGATCAACTGGGGGCGGCGCCATCATCTCGGCAGCCGCTTTGCCATGCCGCTGATGCTGGAAGCCTTCCTGCTGCTGGCCTTCGGCCTTCTGGGCTGGATCGCCCATCCGTCTCCGGCTTTCGTGACGCTCGCCGTGCCTCTCCTGTGCTTCATCATGGGCCTGCAGAACGCGACCGTCACCAAGCTTTCCGGCGCCCGCATGCGCACCACCCATGTGACGGGAATCGTCACCGACATCGGCATCGAACTCGGCAAGCTCGTCTACTGGAACCGGAACCCGGACAATCCCGACCGGGTTTTGGCGGACCGGGCCAAGCTGCGCCTCCTTGCCCTGCTGCTCGCCGCCTTCTTCATCGGCGGCGTGATCGGCGCCATTGGATTCAGCCAGGCCGGATTCCTGTTCGCTCTGCCCTTCGCCCTCCTGCTGCTGCTGCTCGCCGGACCACCTTTGGCCGAGGACGCCTCAACGCTGGCCCGGCAATTCCGAAAGCGCTGACACGCCTGCCTCGAACGCTCCTTCAGCGGACGGAACATCAATGGAGGCTTGGCGGTTCACTCCTGACAGAGTGGAGTTGTCACCTATGCCCGATCTCAGCCGCAACCCCGTCGAAACCCTGGCCCGGTTCGGCTATGGCGCAAGGGGCGTGGTCTATGGCCTCGTCGGCGTCTTGGCGCTTCTCGCAGCGATCGGCTCCGGTGGTCAAACCGGCGGCAGCCGCTCTGCCCTTCAGACGCTCGTTTCCCAGCCATTCGGCAAGGTCTGGCTCGTGCTGATTGCGCTCGGCCTATTCGGCTTCTGCGCCTGGCGGATTCTGGAGGCGCTCACCGATGCCGATCATCGCGGCTCCGACATGAAGGGGTGGGGCATCCGGGGCGCGCATCTGATCAGCGGCATCATCTATGCGGGTCTTGCCCTTTTCGCCCTGAACCTCGCGCTCGGGCGTAGCCAGGGAGGCGGCGGTGAGGATCAGGCGGCCCAGGACTGGACCGCCTGGCTCATGAGCCAGCCCTTCGGCCAGTGGCTCGTGGGCCTCGTCGGCCTCGTGATCGCCGGAACGGGTCTCGCCTTCATTGCGAAGGCTTGGCGCGGCCGGGTGGCGGACCGCCTCTCCCTGCCGTCGGACAAGCGGGACTGGTTCGTCAGCATCGGCCGCATGGGCTTTGCCGCGCGGGGCGTCGTGTTCCTGATGATCGGCGGCTTCCTGGGCCTTGCCGCCTGGCACGCCTCATCGTCCAGGGTGCGCGGCCTCGGCGGCGCGCTGGAGGCGTTGCAGCAGCAGCCCTATGGCTGGGTGCTTCTCGCGCTGACGGCCCTCGGCCTCTTCGCCTTCGGCCTCTTCGGCCTGATTCAGGCCCGCTACCGCCACATCGACGCGCCAGATCTCGACGACGCCAAAGCCGCCGTCGCGCGAGTCGGGCGGTAAGCAGGTTGTCACTGATTAACTGGCGATCCCGGGAAGACTCGAACTTCCGACCTTCGGTTTAGGAAACCGCTGCTCTGTCCTGCTGAGCTACGGGACCGCTTGAGATCGGGGATTTAGCACGGCCGGCAGGGGCATTCCAGTGGCTTGCAACCGCGAGACCAAGATCAGGCGGCGCTCTCGAGCCATTGCAGTGCCAGGCTAAAGGAACTCCCCACGGCCAAGCCGGTTGGTGAAGGCAACTGGAGGCACATCATGGCGCAGACGCTTCGCGATTTCCTGAAACAGGTCGAGAATCTTCCCCCCGACACCCTGGTCTGCGTCGCCGAGGTGGACGAGGCCTTCGCCGCCCATGTGGCGGAGATCGAGATCATCGAGGATGCGAAGCCTCAGAACCGGAAAGCGGAGGGAACCGAGGCGGTGGAACTCGGGAACGGCAAAGAGCGGGTTGTGGTGATCCGCTGGCAACCTGAAGACAGCAGGATTCCTCGAGGATACGCGCCGATCTTGGCCGCAGTATCGTCTTGGCGCTGTAATTGCTCTTCCAAACGTAGCCGTTTCCTTCTGAATGGGTATGATGCCGCCTCATGATGGGATCAACCCTGCGGATGCTGCTGGCCCTGTGCCTCGGACCGGCCTTGGATATCGGCATCCAGGAGGCCCTCACACAGACGCGTTTCATGCAACGACCTGCGGAATGCATCGGCCAAGCGCGCAGTGATCGGCTGCAGGGCCTCACGCCCGAGGGCGATCTTATCCTGGTGTCGGGGCAATTGGCCCGTTTGTCCGGGATCCGCCTTCCCGACATTCCACCTCATCGCGAGGACGCTCTCTCCTGGCTCAAGGAGCGCATCAGACAACTGGCTCACGTCCAGGGGCCTGACAGGCGCGACCCCTGGGATCGGATCTCCATTCGTATCCGGTCGTCCGGCGAGCCTCCGGCGCTCGACTGGGCGCATGGGTTGGTCGAGGCCGGCCTCGCCCTGGTTGATGCGGGGCTGGACGGCGCTTTCTGCCAGCCCGAGCTCCTCGCCCTTGAGGCCACAGCCCGCGAACGACGCCTTGGTGTTTGGGCCGATGACCGCTATAAGCCCCTTGATGCAAATCAATCCGAGCGCCTGCGCGAGCGGATCGGCAGCTTCGTGCTGGTCGAAGGCCGCGTCAGGAGCATCGGCGAGCGCAAGCAGCGCACCTATTTGAACTTCGGGGGGCTCTGGGCAGAAGACTTCACGATCATTATCCCGAGGACAATCTGGAAGCAGATGTCGGATCGCGGCCTGGGCGCCGAGGCGCTCAAGGGCCGGCGGATCAGGACCCGAGGCATTTTGCAGTCTTGGCAAGGCACCGCTGTTTCGATTGTCATACCGGATATGATCGAACGTCTCGAAGACGATCATCTGCCACGATGAACGAGCATGATGGGAACACGTCGGACAGGTAGCTCCATCTTCGGCAGCATCATGCTCGCAGCCTTGCTCGCGGGCTGCTCCGGCTTTGGCGGGGATGTGTCGCTTCCGGCGAATGCCCCACGGGTGATCGGACCGGACCGCGACCGGGATCATGTGCGCCTCGTCAGGGCCTTTGGCGGAGAGGGCCGCGCACCGCAGCTTCAGCAGCTCCTGACCGACGTGACGAACCGGCTCGTCATGGCCACCGACCGGCCGGACGAGGCTTTCCAGGTGACGATCCTGAACTCGCCGGCGGTCAATGCCTTCGCCCTGCCGAACGGGCGCCTTTACGTGACGCGCGGGCTCCTGGCGCTTGCCAACGACACCTCCGAGGTGGCGGCCGTCCTGTCTCACGAGATCGCCCACGTCACCCTGCGCCACGCCTCCCAGCGCAGCGAGCTGCAGGCCCGCTCGGCCCTAATCGAACGGGTGGCCGAGAACGTGCTGAACGATGCCGAGGAGGCGGCCACGGCGCAGAGCCAATCCCGCTCGACCCTTGCCAGCTTCTCGCGGGCGCAGGAGCTCGAGGCGGACCAGACCGGCGTCAAGGTTCTGGCCCGCGCCGGGTTCGATCCGTTCGGGGCGCCGCGCTTCCTGACGTCGCTCGGGCGCTCGGGCACGAGCTCCGACAACCAGACAGGCGACCGGCTGGCCTCGCATCCGAGCACCAACGACCGCGTCTCACGGGCTTTGCAGGCCGCGCGGCGGACGGAGTTGGCCGGCACCGGCGAGACCGGGCGGTTGGCCTATCTCACAGCTCTCGAAGGGCTTGCCTACGGCGACGATCCGGCCGACGGCGTCGTGAAGGGCCGCCGCTTCGTTCATTCCCGGCTCGGGGTTGCGTTTGAAGCTCCCGATGGCTTCAGCCTCGAGAACACCTCCCAGGCGGTGCTCGGGTCTTCTGCCGACGGCGAGCGACGCCTGCTCTTCGATGCCGCCGATACGCCGGAGGGCCAGAGCCTGGAGGACGTTCTGCGCTCCACCTGGACGGACACCATCGAGCCCGGCACCCTCACGCCAGGTACGGTGAATGGCCTTCCCGTGGTCACAGCCCTGTCCAACGGCAAGGAATGGACCTTCCGTCTCTCGGCCGTTCGGATCGGCAGCACCACCTACCGGCTCATCATGGCAACCCGGGGCAACAGAGGCGACCTGGAAGCGATCTTCCAGCAGACCCTGAACAGCGTCCGGCAGGTACAGCCTGAGGAGGCAAGGCGGATCAGGCCCCTGAAGCTGCAGATGGTAACCGCTCAGCGGGGCGACACCGCGCAGGTGCTCGCCGCCCGCATGCCGATTGACCGGCCGCTCGAACGCTTCCTGCTGCTCAACGGCCTCGACAGGAACGCACCTTTGAAGGTGGGCGAGCGCTACAAGATCGTGGTGGAGTAGGAACCCCGCCTTCAATTCCCAGAATGCAATCGGCGAGGCAGTTGCC
>Ga0209902_100418_pt1 | contig 48374 bp, 53 predicted proteins | sample FECB27metaG_FD_188304 | JGI IMG/M metagenome (GOLD analysis project Ga0209902, IMG submission 188304) | Cyanobacterial communities from the Joint Genome Institute, California, USA - FECB-27 (SPAdes) (version 2) | ecosystem: Environmental > Aquatic > Thermal springs > Hot (42-90C) > Microbial mats...
CCGGCTCGCGGCGACGGCCGCCGCGCTCGGCGAGGCCAACCGGGTCGCGACGTGTGCGGCCGACCTCTCGCAGGGGGCCGAGCGCGAGCGCGTGGCGACGGCCTTCCCCGACATCGACATTCTGGTGAACAACGCCGGCGCGATCCCCGGCGGCGGGCTGCTCGACCTCTCGATGGAGACCTGGGAGGCCGCCTGGGCCCTCAAGGTGATGGGCTACATCCACCTGACCAAGCTCTATCTGGCCATGATGAAGGAGCGGCGGGCCGGCATCATCGTCAACATCATCGGCGGCGCCGGCCGCAGCCCGCGCTACGACTATGTCTGCGGCGGCACGGGCAACGCCGCGCTGATGGCCTTCACCTCGGCCGTCGGCGGAAAATCGGTCGACTGGGGGGTGCGCGTTATGGGCATCAACCCGTCGCAGACCCGCACCGACCGGATCATTTCGCTGAGCAAGAAGCGCGCTGCGACCTCGCTCGGCGATGAATCGCGCTGGGAGGAGATGCTCAAGAACCTGCCCCTCGACCGGCTGATCGAGCCCGACGAGATCGCCAACGCGGCCGCCTTCCTGGCCTCCCCGGCCTGCGGCTATGTCAGCGGCACGGTGCTGGATGTCGATGGGGGCGGGGCGTTCCGGGGGTAGACCTCGTCGAACCTCATTGCCAGTTGGCTCACCCTCCCGGTCATCCCGGACAAGCCGCGTAGCGGCGCAGCTCCGGGATGACATGGTGGTTCTGCCGCCTGTTCAACCAGACCTCTTATGATGGCCGGCTCAGCCGTCCACCCGTCAGCGGCTCCGGCACGCCCGTCGTCGATGGCAGGCTCAGCGGCAGGCCCTTGACCGAGCGGATCGCCAGATAGGCGAAGGTCTGCGCCTCCAGCGCGTCGCCGTCCCAGCCGGCCGCCTCGACCGGCTCGACGGGAACGCCGAGCCGCTCCGCCAGCCGCGCCATGAAGTGTCGGTTCAGCCGGCCGCCGCCGCCGACGAGCCAGCGCGCGGGCGCGCGCGGGACATGGCGCAAAGCCGCAACGAGGCTCTCGATGGTGAAGGCCGCCAGCGTCGCCGCGCCGTCCTCGTCCGAGAGCGGCTCGACGACCTGCGCGCGGCGGTGGAAGTCGTTGCGGTCGAGCGATTTCGGGGCAGGCCGGTCGAAATACGGATTGTCCATGAAGCCGGCGACGAGATCGGCATGGACGCGGCCGCTGGCGGCGAGCGCGCCACCTGCATCGTAGGCGAGGCCGCGCCGGCGCAGCACGAAATCGTCGAGGATCGCGCTGGCGGGGCCGGTGTCGAAGGCGATCACGCTCTCGCCGTCGATGTAAGTCACGTTGCCGACGCCGCCGAGGTTCAGCACCATCACCGGCTGCGGCAGCCTCTGCGCCAGCGCGCGATGATAGAGCGGCGCAAACGGCGCGCCCTCGCCGCCGGCCGCGACATCGGCGTAGCGGAAGCGGTCGATGGTCGGGATGCCCAGCGCATCCGCCACCGCCGGCCCGTCGATGAGCTGGCGGGTGAAGCGCAGGTCGGGCCGGTGATAGACCGTCTGGCCGTGCAGGCCGACGAGGTCGATGCCGGCGGGATCGAGTTTTTGCTCCGCGATGAAGGTCTCGATCGCCGCAAGATGGTCGGCGGTGACGGCCGCGTCCAGTTCGACCAGCGGCTCGGTCAGCGCGCGCTCTGCCTGCGCGACCAGCGCCTGCAATGCGGCCTTGGTCCCGGGCCGATAGGGATAGGACGCGCCGGCCCCGAACGAGACCGCGTCGCGCCCGTCGCTGGTGACCAGCGAGACGTCGATGCCGTCCATCGAGGTGCCGCTGATGACGCCGATGGCGGTGAGGCTGGGCTTGTCCAGAGATGCCTTCAAGGCAGAAATACTCCGTTCGCACCACCCGCGCCGTCATCCCGGACAAGCGGCGAAGTCGCGCAGATCCGGGATCCATCATAGGGCGAAGTCGGCACTCTAGGATGGATCCCGGAGCTCCGCTTCGCTACGTCCGGGATGACGGCGCAGTTGGACCACCCGAATACGGACGCTCATTCTCCCGGCTGCGGGCCGTCATAGCCGGCGATGATGACGAGATCGACCGGGCCGACATTGGCGAGGTGCTTTACCGCCGCCTGGTATTCCGGCGAATCGTAGCAGGCGCGCGCCGTCTCGACGTCCTTGAACTCGACGACGACGTTGTGCTTGCGGCCCTCGCCGCGGGCGAGCTTGTAATCGCCGCCGCGCACCGCGAAGCGCCCGCCATATTTGGCGAAGGCGACCGCGTTCAGCGCGCGATAGGCGTCGTATTCACCCTGATTCTGGACATCGAGCCGCGCGATCCAATAGCCCTTCGCCATGGCGTCAGACCCCCTCGACCACGACGATGTCGATCTCACCCGCGCCCTCGCGGAGCTTCCGGGCAGCCGCGTATTCCGGCGAGTTGGCATAGGCCTTGGCCGAGGCGAAATCCGCGAACTCGATGACGACGTTGCGGGCGCAGCCGACGCCTTCGGCCACCGTCATCGCGCCGCCGCGCACGATCGGCGTGCCGCCATAGATCTTCATCGCCTCGCCGGCCTTGGCGGCGTAAGCCCCCCATTGCGTCGCGTTGGTCACCTTCGCGCGCGCGATCACATATCCCTTGGGCATGGCAGGCATCCGTTTCTGATTGGCTTCGATGTGCGGGGCGGAGCTTAGGAGGCCGCGGCGATCTCGTCCATGATCGCAGCTGTGGCCCCACGCGGGTCGGCCGCGCGGATGATGGGACGCCCGACCACGAGATGGTCGACGCCCGCAGTGATCGCCTCGCCCGGCGTGAGCGTGCGCTTCTGATCGCCGGCGGCGCCGCCCGCGGGGCGGATTCCCGGCGTCACGATCAGCATGTCGCGGCCGATCACGTCGCGAACGATCTCGGTCTCGGCGGCCGAGCAGACGATGCCGTCGATGCCTGTGGTGCGGGCCTGCTCGGCGCGCAGGCGCACGAGATCGCGCACGGCGAGGCCGTAGCCGGCGTCGCGCAGATCGCCATCGTCATAGGAGGTCAGCGCCGTGACCGCGAGCAGCTTGAGGGGGCTGTCGCCCCGTCCCTCGACCGCGCCGCGCATGGTCTGCGGATAGGCATGCACGGTCAAGAAGGTGACGCCGAGGCTGGTCAGCGAATCGACGCCTTCGGTCACCGTGTTGCCGATGTCGTGCAGCTTCAGGTCGAGGAAGACCTTCTTGCCCTCGGCGATGAGCTGGCGGGCGAGGTCGAGGCCACCGGCAAAGGCGAGGCGATAGCCGATCTTGTAGAAGCTCGCCTCGTCGCCGAGCGCACCGACGATGCGGTAGGCGTCCCAGATCGTGGGCACGTCGAGCGCGACGATCAGCCGGTCGCGGATGTCGTTGCTCGTCATTTGGCCCTCCGTCATTTGCGGCGATGGGCCATGATTCGACACGGGACGCAAGCGCTCAGGCCGCGTCCTTCATCACCTGCTCGAACACCTGCGCCCAGACCTCGGCCGTCTGCGCGCCCGAGACCGCGAGCTTGCCGTCGACGATGAAGAAGGGCACGCCGGTGACGCCGACCTGTTGGGCATGCGCCTCCAGCCCGATGACGGTCTCGCGCAACTCGTCATTGGTCAGCTCCTCGCGCGCCGCCTGCTCGTCGAAACCCTGCTCGACGGCGATCGCGACCAGCGTCTCCAGATCGCCGATGTCACGGCCCTCCTGAAAATAGGCCCTGAACATGGCTGCCTTCATGTCGCTGCCGCGCTGCACGGTCGACGCCGCGGCGACCAGCATATGGGCCATGCGAGTGTTGACGCTCTTCGTCACCTTGCTCCAGTTGAAGGTGACGCCGCTTTCCAGCGCGGCCTCCGAGAGCCTGATCTCGATTTCCTTGCGCTTGCCGGGGCCGAACTTGGCGTCGAGATAGGCGGTGCGGTCCATGCCTTCTGGCGGCATGTCGGGATTGAGTTCGTAGGGCAGCCAGGTGATGGCGACCTTGTCGGTCAGGCCGTGCTGTGCCAGCGCCGTCTCGAGCCGCGCCTTGCCGATGAAGCACCACGGACAGACGATGTCGGAGACGATCGCGATGGGGAGTTTGTCTTGCATGATCGCTCCTTCGCGATGATGGCGGTTCAGGCGGGCGGGTAGGCGTGCAGAACGCCATGCCGATCCTCGACACTGGCTCCCGCTGCCGGGCCACATCCGAACGACGAGGCCGCGACCGGAACCTTCCCGGCCCCGCCGGGGATATCGAGGATATAAGTCGGCTGGCACAGCCCTGAAAGATGGCCGCGCAGGCGTTTGACGAGGGCCTGCCCCTCCGCCAGCGATAGCCGGAAATGGCCGGTGCCGGGCGCGAGGTCGGGATGGTGCAGGTAATAGGGCTTGACCCGGTTCTCGACGAAAGCCCGCATCAGCGCGGAGAGCGTCTCGACATCGGCGTTGACGCCCCTCAAGAGCACGCTCTGGCTGATCAGGACATGGCCTGCATCCGCCAGCCGGGCCAGCGCCGCGCAGGCTTCCGCCGTGAACTCGCGCGGGTGGTTGGCGTGGATCGCGATGTAGCTCGCCTTGCCGGGGACGCGCAGCGCACAGGCGTAGTCGGCGGTGATGCGCTCGGGCTGGACCATCGGCACGCGGGTATGCCAGCGCGCCACCCTGATATGCGGGATCGCCGCCAGCCGGCGCGCCACCTCACGGATGCGGCGGCCCGACAGGATCAGCGGGTCGCCGCCTGTCATGATGACTTCCCAGATCTCCGGCTGCGCAGCGAGATAAGCCAATGCCGCGTCCAGCTTATCGCCGGTCAGCGCGTCGCCCCCGGGGCCGACCATCTCGCGGCGGAAGCAGAAGCGGCAATAGACCGGGCAGGCGTGGACGAGCTTGAGCAGCGCCCGGTCGGGGTAGCGATGCACCACGCCCTCGACGGGAGAATGCGCCGCGTCGCCAATCGGATCGGCCAGTTCCTGCGGCAGCGTCACGAGTTCGGCGGCGTCGGGGATGAACTGCCGAGCGATCGGGTCGGCCGGGTCGCTCGCATCGATCAGCGCCGCCATCGCCGGCGTCACCGACACCGCATAGCGCGACGCGACCTGCTGCAAGGCGTCGCGTCGCGAGGGTGCGACAAGGCCCTGCGCGATCAGCGCATCGATGCTGCGGAGCGGGGTGTGGACCGTCATGCCCCTCCCCTGCCCGGTTGCGCGACCGGCGTCCAGAGCACGTCCTCGATGCTGCGCGCATTGGTGCAGAGCATAACCAGCCGGTCGAAGCCGAGCGCGATGCCCGAGGCCTGCGGCATCTGGCCCAAGGCGGCGAGAAAATCCTCGTCGATCGGGTAGCGCTCGCCATGGATGCGCGCCTTCTCGTCCATGTCGGCCTCGAAGCGCCGCCTTTGCTCGTCAGGGTCGGTCAATTCGCCGAAGGCGTTGGCGAGTTCGACGCCGCAGGCGTAGAGCTCGAAGCGCTCGGCCACCCGCGGATCGCCGGGTTTGGGGCGGGCCAGCGCCGCTTCCGAGATCGGGTATTCGCACAGGATGGTGGCGCAGCCCCGGCCGAGATGCGGCTCGACGCGCTCCGACAGGATGCGGCTGTAGATGTCCGACCAGCTGTCGTCGTCGGCGACGCGGATGCCCGCCTCGGCGGCATCTGCGGCCAGCGCCGGGCGATCGAGATAGAGATCGGCCGCCACAGTCCGCAGCAGGTCGATTCCGGCATGGCGCAGGAAGGCCTCCTGCACGGTCAGGCGTTCCGGCTCGGCGAAGGGGTCGGCCTCGGCGTCGCGCCAGCGCAACGTCGTCACTCCCGCCGCCCTTGCCGCCTCGCCCAGCAGCGCCGCACAATCGGCCATCAGCACGCCGTAGGTTTCCCCAGCCCGATACCATTCCAGCATCGTGAATTCGGGGTGGTGAAGCGCCGTGCGCTCGCGATTGCGGAAGACGCGGGCGAAATCGAAGATGCGCCTTTCGCCTGCCGCGAGCAGTTTCTTGGCGGCGAATTCCGGCGAGGTGTGCAGGTAATAGGGATGGCTCGCGCCTGAATCTTCGATCAGCGTCGTGGCAAAGCCGTGCAGATGCGTCTCGTTGCCGGGCGAGACCTGCAGGATCGCCGCCTCGACCTCGACGAAATCGCGCGCCTCGAACCAACGCCGCAGCGCCGCCTTGATGCGTCCGCGCGCCAGCAAAGCCGGCCGCCGGTCGGCATGGATGTCGGGCCGCCAGAAGGGCGGGTTCTGGTCGGACATGATCGGCCGGTCAGCCCGTCTGTTTCAACAGCGCGTCGCGCAGGATGTCGTTGATGCGCGTCTGCCAGCCCGGCCCACCCGCCTTGGCGCGCTCCAGCACGTCCTGGTCGAGCCGCAGCGAAACCAGCTTCTTGGTCGGGGTCTTCTGCGGCCCGCGCTCGCCCTGGCGGCGGCGATGCTCGCGCATCGCGTCCATAAACGCCTTCGGCAGAACCTCCGCAGCCGGGCGCATCAGGGCGAAATCGGCCTCCGTCAACTCCCGGACCTCGCCCTCCTCGTCGGTGAGGGGCGGCAAGGCCAGCGCGGCCTCACGATCTTTCGCGGACATAGCGCCCCACCTCTCTGTCATTGGCTTTTCGGAAGCTGATGACGCGGATGCCGTCAGTGGTCGGCGTGTAGCAGACGACATGAACTCGTTCCCCAATCAGGCCTGTCGCGGTAAAGCGAGGCTCGGGATAGTCGAACCGCAGGTCCGGCCCGATCACCGCCGTGTCGAAATCGAACTGGTAGACCCGATCGAACGGCAAGCCGCGCTCCCTGGCGTTGCGCTCGCTTTTGATCGGGTCGAAGCTGATTTCCACAATTTAATTGTATCTACAAGCGCGGAAAGTCAAGCTCCGGCTGCCGGCTGGCTTCCGTTTTCGGTCATGATGGAGTAGTTGCGCGACAACGAATTTTCGCGCGGCCGGAGCCGCGCTCAGGTCAGGGACACCGCATCGTGGTCAAGGTCATCGCCTCCTCCGTCCGCAAGGGCAATGTGCTCGAGCTCGACGGGCATCTCTGCTCGGTGCTCTCGGCCGAGAGCTTCTTCCCCGGCAAGGGCACGCCGACGACGCAGATCGACATGCGCCGCATCCATGACGGCACCAAGATGACGCAGCGCTACAAGACGACCGAACAGGTCGAGCGCGCCTATGTCGAGGACCGCGATTTCACCTATCTCTATCAGGATGGCGAGCAATACGTCTTCATGAACCCCGAGAGCTTCGACCAGATCAATGTCGACGGCGACGTGGTCGGCGACATGGCCCCCTATCTCCAGGAAGGCATGAAGGTCACGCTCTCGGTCTTCGAGGAGAAGGCGGTCTCGATCGAGCTGCCGCAGCGCGTCACCTGCGAGGTCGCCGAAACCGAACCGGTGACCAAGGGCCAGACGGCCTCGTCCTCATACAAGCCGGCGATCCTGACCAATGGCGTGCGCACCTCCGTGCCGCCCCATATCGGCCCGGGCGTGCGCATCGTGGTGATGACCGAGACGGGCGCCTATGTCGAGCGCGCCAAGGACTGAGCGGGCCGCCCTGCTGTAAAGCGCTTGCGAGCACCTATATCGCCAACGCGACGGGCCCATCCGGGCCCGTTTTCGTTTCCAAGGATGCTCCCATGCCGATCACTGCCCGCTCCGCCGCGCTTGCCGGTTTCGCCCAGACGCTGAAGGCGCTCGACGCCATCCTCGACAAGGCCCTCGAACAGGCCACCGCACGCAAGATCGCGCCCGAGGTGCTGCTGAACGCGCGGATCGCGCCCGACATGCTGCCCTTCACGCGCCAGATCCAGCTCACCTGCGATTTCGCCAAGAATGCGGTCTTCCGCCTCTCCGGAGCCGAGAACCCGAAGATGCCCGACGTGGAGACGAGCTTCGAGGAGCTGAAGGCGCGGATCGGCAAGACGCTGGGCTTCGTCGAGAGCGCCGACGAGGCCGCGCTCGACGCGGGTCTTGGCCGGGACGTCACCTTCCCGCGCGGCCCCTCGGCGACCGTGACGATGCAGGGCGAGCGCTATCTCACCCTGTTCGCGGTCCCGAACTTCTATTTCCACGCCGCGACCGCCTACGCGATCCTGCGCCAGAACGGCATCCAGATCGGCAAGAGCGATTTCCTGCACGGCGTGCTCGATAGCTGAGACGCGGCCTTGAAACGGACACACCCTGTGTCCATATGAGTGTCACGGCGATGTCGAGGACGGTCCAAAGTCCTCCGGCGCCGGTGAAGACGGCCATGAGCCGAACGTTTGACGCCGGATGTACGCGCACCCGTTCAGGACATGGCCGTTGGTTCATTCCGAGGCCCGTAGCGGACATCCGCTGCGGGTCTTTTCGTTTCTTGGCTCTCGGTCGCTGCCCATACCCGTCATCGTCGGGCCTGTCCCGACCATCCACGTCTTGAGCTGTCGAGCGCTACGTCCAGGACGTGGATGCTCGGCACAAGGCCGAGCATGACGGCGAGGGCTGATCCCGCGCCCTGTCAATCCTGCAAAAACTGGTTCCCCACCCGCTCCGCGCCCAGCGTGCTGGCAGGCCCATGGCCCGGCAGGAACTGCACGTCGTCGCCGAGCGGCAGGAGCTTGGTCTTGATCCCCGAGATCAGCAGCTCATGGTCGCCGCCGGGCAGGTCGGTGCGGCCGACGGAGCCTGCGAAGACCGTGTCTCCCGCGAGCAGGAAGCGCACATCCTTCTGGAAGAAGGTGACGTGGCCCGGACTGTGGCCGGGCACGTGATGTACGAGGAAAGCCACGTCGCCGACCGAGACCGTGTCGCCCTCGTTCAGCCAGCGCGTCGGCGTCACCGGACGCAAGCCGGCCATGTCGAAACGCAGTCCCTGCTGCGGCAGCGAATCGAGCAGCGGCTTTTCCGCCTCATGGGGACCGATGACCGGCAGCGACAGCGCCTCGGCGAGGTCGGTCGCGCCGCCGGCATGGTCGATATGGCCATGGGTCAGCCAGATCGCGGCCGGCGTCACGCCGAGTTCCGTCAGCGCGCCCCGGATGCGGTCGATGTCGCCGCCGGGATCGACGATCGCGGCCTGCATTGTCTTCGTACACCAGACGATCGAACAGTTCTGCTCGAACAGGGTGACGGGCACGACGGCGATGCCGAGCGGGGATTTTGGCTGGTCGGTCATCTTCGATTCCTGTCAAACGCCCTCATCCTGAGGAGCGCCGAAGGCGCGTCTCGAAGGATGCTCCAGATGTGTCCGGAGCCTGCTGGAGCATCCTTCGAGACGCAAGCCGCGCTTGCTCCTCAGGATGAGGGCTTGTTTAAGCGGCAACGCGTTACCGCCGGCAGCGATCCGCCAGCAGCACGCGGTATTCCGCCAGTGATTCGTCCATCTGGCGGACATTCTGCTCGCGCCGCGCACCCGTAAGGCAGGTTGCGAAGACGCCGCGCGCCTTCTGCAGGAAGCCGACATGCTCGCGCCAGACGCGGCACTGCTCAGGCAGCGACGCCGTCCCGACCGCGCGCAGCCGCGTCAGCTCGCGCTGCATGCCGCCCTCGTTCTGGAACAGGTCGCGCGAGCAGGTCGCCGGCACGGGCTGCTGTGCTTGCGCGAGGTTTGCGGCGAGCAGACCCAGCCCTGCGAGAAAGAGCGTCCTCATCCGAGGTTCAACTCCTTGAAGAAGTCGTTGCCCTTGTCGTCGATGACGATGAAGGCGGGAAAGTTCTCGACCTCGATGCGCCAGACCGCCTCCATGCCGAGTTCGGGGTATTCCAGCACCTCGACCTTGCGGATGCAGTCCTGCGCCAGCCGCGCGGCCGGCCCGCCGACCGAGCCGAGATAGAAGCCGCCATGGCGCTTGCAGGCTTCGCGCACGGCCGCCGAGCGGTTGCCCTTGGCGAGCATCACCATCGAGCCGCCAAAGGACTGGAACTGGTCGACGAAGGAATCCATGCGGCCCGCCGTCGTGGGACCGAACGAGCCCGAGGCCATGCCGTCGGGCGTCTTGGCCGGGCCGGCGTAATAGACCGGGTGGTTCTTGAGATAGTCGGGCATGCCGAGGCCCGCCTCCAGCCGCTCGCGGATTTTCGCATGCGCCGAATCGCGGGCGACGATGATCGTGCCGGTCAGCGAAAGCCGCGTCTTGACCGGGTATTGGCTCAGCGTCGCCAGCACGTCGGCCATCGGCCGGTTCAGGTCGATCCGGACCATGTCGCCGCCGAGCTTGTCCTCGTCAATATCGGGCAAATATTTCGACGGGTCGGTCTCCAGCGCCTCGAGAAAGATGCCGTCCTTCGTGATCTTGCCCTTGGCCTGGCGGTCGGCCGAGCAGGAGACGCCGAGCCCGATCGGCAGCGAGGCACCATGGCGCGGCAGGCGGACGACACGCACGTCATGGCAGAAATACTTGCCGCCGAACTGCGCTCCGACGCCGAGGCCTTGCGTCAGTTTGTGGATCTCCTCCTCCATCTCCAGATCGCGGAAGGCGTGGCCGCTCTCGGAGCCTTGCGTCGGCAGCGCGTCGAGATACTTCGTCGAGGCGAGCTTCACTGTCTTGAGGTTCTGCTCGGCCGAGGTTCCGCCGATGACGATGGCGAGGTGATAGGGCGGGCAGGCGGCGGTGCCGAGCGTCAGGATTTTCTCCTTCAGGAAGGCCAGCATCCGGTCCCTCGTCAAAAGCGAGGGCGTCGCCTGGAACAGGAAGGTCTTGTTGGCCGAGCCGCCGCCCTTGGCGACGAACAGGAACTTGTAGGCGTCCTCGTTATGGCCCTTTCCTTCGGCATAGATGTCGATCTGCGCCGGCAGGTTGGTCGCGGTGTTCTTCTCCTCGAACATCGAGAGCGGTGCGACCTGCGAATAGCGCAGGTTGCGCTTGAAATAGGCATCCGCCACGCCCTCGCCCAGCGCGGCCTCGTCGTCGCCATCGGTCCAGATCTTGCGACCCTTCTTGCCCATGATGATGGCGGTGCCGGTGTCCTGGCACATCGGCAGCACGCCGCCGGCCGCGATATTGGCGTTCTTCAGCAGGTCATAGGCGACGAAGCGGTCGTTGCCGGTCGCCTCCGGATCGTCAAGGATCTTTGCAAGCTGGGCGAGATGGCCCGGCCGCAGCAGATGATTGATGTCGATGAAGGCCTGCTCCGAGAGCTGGCGGATCGCCTCGCGCGAGACGGTCAGGACCTCGCGGTCGCCGAGTTTTTCAACGGAGACGCCTTCGCTGCCGATCTTGCGATAGGGCGTCGTGTCCTCGCCCAGCGGAAAGAGATCGACATGGGTATAGGCCATGGGCGGCGCTCCGGCGGGGCGTCGTCGCTCAGGAGACGCCGATTGATTGCGGCGTCATACCGTTTCGGGAAAGCCTGTCCAAGCCCTAAGCTGGAACAGGTCCAATCACGCCGCCTTGGCGGCCGAATCGGCCAGGATCGCGTAGATCGCCGCCGGGTCGCGGACCAGCCTGACTTGCTCCAGCACGGCATGGTTGCGCAGCACGCGCGCGACGCGGGCCAGCGCCTTGAGATGGTCGGCGCCGGCACCCTCGGGCGCGATCAGCACGAAGATGATGTCGACGGGCTGGCCGTCCAGCGCCTCGAAATCGATCGGTTTTTCGGCGCGGGCGAAGAGCCCGACCAGCCGGTCGATCCCGGCCATGCGGCCATGGGGAATGGCGATGCCGTCGCCGATGCCGGTGGAGCCCAGCCGTTCGCGCTGCAGCAGCGCCTCATAGAGATCGCGCTCCGGCAGCCCGGTCAGACCCGCCGCATGCTGCGCCAGTTCCTGCAGCGCCTGCTTCTTGCCATTGGCCCGCAGCGGCGAAATCACCGCGGCGGGGCTCAGGAGGTCGATCAGCGTCATGCGCCAGTCCATGCATGTCCCGTGCCGGGCACGAAGCCCTCCAGGCACAGTTCAATCGTTGCGGCCGGGCTGTCTGCCCTTGGCCTTAGGAAAGCGAAGCCGGCGGATCGATCCACCCGATATTGCCGTCGCGGCGGCGGTATACGACGTTCATCCGGCCATTGCCAGCGTGACGGAAGATGACGACCGGCGCACCCGTCAGGTCGAGTTCGGCAACCGCGTCTCCGACGGTCAGAACATGCAGGGATTTGGTCGATTCGGCCACGATCACCGGGTTGTCGCCGCCGGCGGAGAGCTCGATCTCCTCGATATCGTCGTCTGGGGCCGCGATCACATAGCTGGGGATTTCGATGCCGGCCTCGCGGCCGTTCTGGGAGGCGGAGCGGTCCTTGAGCCTGCGCTTGTAGCGGCGCAGGCGCTTCTCGATGCGTTCGGCCATCTTGTCGAGGCTGGCATAGGCGTCATGGGCCGTGCCCGAGGCCTCGAGCGTGATGCCCGACGACAGATGCAGCACACCGTCGGTCTTGAAGGCGGTGCCGTCCTTGCCGACGGTGACGTGGCCCTGATAGCCGCCCTCGTAATATTTGCTGAGGGCTGCCGCCACGCGGGCCTCGGCCTGGCCGCGCAGGGCCTCGCCGACATCGAGATTCTTGCCGGAGATTCGCAAGCTCATGGATCGCTTCCCCTTCCCGGGACCCCGCTTTGCGGGCGCGGTCCTCGACTTCAGGTTGGGCATGGCTTCAGCGAAAAACCGGTTCCCGCTTCTCCGCGCCAGGCCCGTTGCAGACACGGCCCCGATCAGGCCGACACATTGGAGGTAAGGACGGGGTCACGGGGATGTCAATGAGCGCCGCAGGACCGAAAGCAGCATGCCGCAGCGTCAGCGAGCCAGCCGGATGCAGAGGTCATCCGTCGATGTTGCGACGCGGCGGCATCACGAAATCCAAGTCAGCTATGCCGGCACGGGCGCGCTCAGGGCGAGCTTCTGAGGCTGGATGACTTTGACCGGAAACGCGCCGTATCCTGGGCGAAGCGCAGCTTCGACCCAGGACCCGCTATAGAGCGCCGCCAAGCTTTGTGATGGATCCCGGAGCTGCGCCGCTGCGCGATTGTCCAGGATGACAACGTGTTTCCAATTGACCTCAGCGCGCTTGAACGCTCAGCGGGCGCTGCCCATCGCCATCGCGACCTTCTCCCGGCGGCGCTCCATCGAGGACGGAATGCGCAGGGATTCGCGGTATTTCGCGACGGTGCGCCGCGCGATGTCGATGCCGCTGCCCTTGAGCCTGGCGACGATCGCGTCGTCGGACAGCACGTCGGCGGGCGTCTCGTCGTCGATCATCTGCTTGATGCGGAAGCGCACGGCCTCGGCCGAATGCGCCTCGCCATAGCCTGTCGCCGAGATCGCGGCCGAGAAGAAGTACTTCATCTCGAAGACGCCGCGCGAGCAGATCAGGTATTTGTTCGAGGTGACGCGCGAGACCGTCGATTCATGCATGCCGATGGCGTCGGCGACGGTCTTGAGGTTGAGCGGGCGCAAATGCTCGACGCCATGGGCGAAGAACCCGTCCTGCTGCCGCACGATCTCGCTGGCGACCTTGAGGATGGTGCGGGCGCGCTGCTCCAGCGAGCGCGTCAGCCAGTTCGCGGTCTGCAGGCATTCGGCGATGAAGGCGCGGTCCTCGTCCTTCACAGCCGCCTTCGAGACCTTGGCGTGGTAGGTCTGGTTGACCAGCACGCGCGGCAGCGTATCGGGGTTGAGGTCGACCAGCCACGAGCCGTCGGGCGCGGCGCGGATGAAGACGTCGGGCACCACGGTCTCGGCGGTCGAGCCGCCAAAGCCCCGGCCGGGTTTGGGGTCGAGCCGGCGGATCTCGGCGACCATGTCGGCGATGTCCTCGTCGTCGACGCCACAGATGCGCTTCAGCGCCGCGAAATCACGCTTGGCGACGAGGTGCAGATTGGCGACGAGGCACTGCATCGCCGGGTCGAAGCGGTCGCGGTCGCGAAGCTGGATCGAGAGGCACTCGCAGACATCGCGCGCCGCGACGCCGGAGGGATCGAAGCCCTGCACGATCTTCAGCACGCCCTCGATGCGTGCGATCGAGATGCCGAGACGCTCGGCCATTTCCGGGATCGGCTCGCCGAGATAACCGGAATCGTCGACGGCGTCGATCAGATGGCTGCCGATGATGCGGTCTGCCGGGTCGGTGACGGCGAGGTCGAGTTGGGCCGAGAGATGGTCGCGCAGCGAGGCTTCCGCCGTCAGGCCACTCTCGAAGCCGTCCGGGCTGTCCTCGAAGGAGCCGCCCGAGCCGCCATAGGCCCCGCCGATGATCGGCAGGGAATCGGCCCCGCGCGTGTCGAGCCTCGCCACGCTGGGCTGCTCGCTCTGGAAGACGTTGTCGAGCCCGGTGCCGAGCCGGTTCTCCATGCCCTCCTGCGAGTTCAGGCTTTCGGAGCGGGCGAAGCTCTCGGCGTCGGCGGCATGCGACTCGAAGGACTGCGAGCCCTCGCCGCTGATCTGCAGCGGGAACTCGCCCGGCTCGTCGCGCTCCAGCAGCGGATTGCGCTCGAGTTCGCCCTCGACGAAGTGCTGCAATTCGAGATGCGACAATTGCAGGAGCTTGATCGCCTGCAGCAATTGCGGCGTCATGACCAGGGACTGGCCCTGGCGCAACTCCATGCGCGGCATCATCGCCATTGCGCTCGCAATCCCTTCCATGCCAGCGCGCCAATTCGGCACGCTTCTTGCCTGTCGGAGAGAGCCTAGACCCGCCAGAGCGGCTCGGCAATGCCCTTGGCGCGTCTTTGGGCAGGGAAGTTAATGCACTGCAACATGATGTCGCGGGATGAGGCGTTTCGGCCCCACATCGACGTCAGAGCCGGAAATCCTCGCCCAGATAGACCCGGCGCACGTCGGGATTGGCGATGATCTCGGCCGGCGAACCTTCGGTCAGCACCCGCCCTGAATGGATGATGTAGGCGCGGTCGACGAGGCCGAGCGTCTCGCGGACGTTGTGGTCGGTGATCAGCACGCCGATGCCGCGATCGGTCAACTGCCGCACCAGCGCCTGGATGTCGCCGACCGCAATCGGGTCGATGCCGGCGAAGGGCTCGTCAAGCAGGATGAAGGATGGCTTGCCGGCGAGCGCGCGGGCGATCTCGCAGCGCCTCCGCTCGCCGCCCGAGAGCGCGATCGAGGGCGATTTGCGCAGGCGCGCGATGTTGAACTCCTCCAGCAGCGTGTCGAGCTGGCGCTCGCGGCTCTTGCGGTTGGGCTCGCTGACCTCGAGCACCGCCCGGATATTGTCCTCGACCGAGAGGCCGCGAAAGATCGAGGCCTCCTGCGGCAGATAGCCGATGCCGAGCCTTGCGCGCTGATACATCGGCAGTTCGGTGATGTCGTTGCCTTCCAGCGAGATCACGCCGAGATCGGCCCCGACCAGCCCGGTGATCATGTAGAAGATCGTGGTCTTGCCGGCGCCGTTGGGGCCGAGCAGGCCGACCGCCTCGCCCTGACGCACGAACAGGCTCGCCTCGCTGACGACGTTGCGACCGCCATAGCTCTTGCGCAGGCCGCTGACCGCCAGCACGCCGGGGCCGCCGATCGAAGCCGCCGTGATGCGCTCGGGCTTGTCGCCGCCTCTGCGAGCAAAGACGCCGCGCAACTTCGCCATGAGGCCGCCGGCGCGGGGCTGGACGGCGGGCGCGGCCGTCTGGTCGATCTGCGGCGTATAGGGGATGGTCACTGATGGCGAGCCGGACATGAGAAACGTGCAATCGGCGGAACGGACGTGTCGGCGGCGGCAGGAGCCGCGCCGGTGGTGCGTTCAGTTGGTCGGCGGAGCGGCGGGGCGCGCGGGCGCAGGTCGGGCGGGCGTACCGGCAGCCGGCGCACCGGGCTTTGCCGTTTCGGAGTTCGGCACGAAGAAGCCCTGCACGCGGCCGCCCCTCGTGGTCTCGACATTGGCGACGCCGGTGACGGTGTTGTAGGTCAGCTTCTCGCCGCGGGTGATGTTGGGGCCGTCGTTCAGCGCGACATTGCCGGTCATGATGACGACGTTGTTGGCCCGGTCGAAGACGGCGTTGTCGGAGGTCGCGGCCTGCGTCTTGGAGACGACCGTGACAGGCCCGGCGCATTCGATCCGCTTGATCGAGGAATCGTTGGACTGTCCGCCGGCGGCCGGCGTCGCGGCGGGACCCGCCGCCCGCGCCGCGCCAGCCCCGCCCGGCCCGCCGCTGCGGCCCTCGTAGAATACCGTCATCACCGAGCAGCGCACCGTGGTCTCGCCCTGCACTGCTACGACCTTACCCGTGAAGACGGCCTTGTTCTCCTTGTCGAGCACATCGAGCTTGTCGGCGTCGATCTTGATCGGTTCCTTGCTGTCGCCGCCGAGGCCGCCGAGCGGGGAGTTCTGGCCGCGCCCGCGACTTGCTTGCGCCGGAGCGGCTGGGGCCGCCTGCGCGACGACCACCTTGGCCTGCTGCGCGACGGCTGGCGCGACGAAAGCGGGGCCAAAGCCGGCCGCCATCAGGGCCAGCCCGGCGGCGAGGATCGGATGGCTCAAGGCAAGCTGCATGTCGCGTCTCAATTCGGTTGTGCGGGCGGCGAGGCCGCGCCACCTGCCGCAGGCGCAACCTCGGCCCGCCGCAGAAGTTCCAGATCGGGCTTGCTGCCCTCGCGCTCAGGGCCAGCAAGGGTGCCCTTGGGGGCATTCTCGATGACCGCGCGCACGCGCCCGTCGAATACGATCAAGGCGCCATTGTCCTTCACATCGAGTGAATCGGCATCGACCGTGGTGGTGCCGAGATTGACCTTGACCGGCTGTCTGGAAACGACCGTACCGGCCTTGAAGTCGATATCGGCGTTCTGCATGCGGATGTCGTAGCCGGTTTCAGTGCGGACCCTGACATCGTCGATCAGTTTCAGCTTCTCGGCCTGCGTGTTGAACAACCCCGTCTTCGCGTTGACCGTGACCCAGCCCTCGCGCTCCATCTGCAGGCGCGCCGTCAGCGTCACCAGCTCGACCTCGGTAGGATTGCGGATGTCCTGCAGCGCGGCTTCGGCATTGACCTCATAGGGCCGGTTGTCCTTGCGATAGCCCGACAGCCGCGGCGTCTCCATCTTGACCTTGCCGTTCTGGATGCCGACGGCGCCGCCGGAGAGCCCCGGCAACGCGCGGAGCGGGCTCAGGAACGGCGTCACGACAAGGCCAAGAACCGCGGCGACGGCGCCGAGCGGGATCGCGACGCGCAGGAAGCGCACGACGAACGTATGCCGTCGCGCCGATCTGAACACCGCCTGACGCGGGTTTTGCCGGCCGGTTGGAGCGGGGACCCAATGGTCCGATGTCATCGCCAAAGTCATGCCCCGCGAAATGGCAGCCGCTGACGGCTTTTTCGTGTCGGCGGCGCGCCGGTCTCGCGGATGCGAGCGACAGGCCTCTCGATCAAATTGACGCAACGAGACTTGGAATTTGTCAATAACCAGACTGGGATTCGTGGAATTGAAACCCGGAATTCACGAAAGAAATGTCTGGAATTGGTCAAGTATGCGCAAAGATGTCGGCTTCCGGCCAGCCGGCGAGATCGAGTTCGGCGCGATATGGCAGGAAATCGAAGCTCGCCGCGGCAAGATGCGAGCGGTTCTCGCGCGCCAGCAAGGTCGTCAATCTCGCGTGCAGCGCGTGCAGATGCAGCACATCCGACGCCGCGTAGGTGAGTTGCGCTTCGCTCAGCATCTCCGCACCCCAATCCGAGGATTGATGCTGCTTCGACAATTCGACGCCGAGGAGTTCGCGGACCAGATCCTTCAGACCATGGCGATCGGTATAGGTCCGGGTCAGCTTCGAGGCGATCTTGGTGCAGAACACCGGCCCGGTGACGACGCCGAAGGCGTGCAGCAGCACGGCGATGTCGAAGCGGGCGAAGTGGAACAGCTTCAGCACGGCGGGGTCGGCGAGCAGCCGGATCAGATTGACCGGCTGGCTGCCGCCCTTCGGGATCTGCACGACGTCGGCCGAGCCATCGCCGCGCGAGAGCTGCACCACGCAGAGCCGGTCGCGATGCGGGTTCAGGCCGAGCGTCTCGGTGTCGATCGCGACGATGGGGCCGAGATCGAGATCGGCCGGCAGGTCGCCGCGATGCAGGCGGATGGTCATGGCGGACACCTCTCTCAGGACATGCGGGCGGTCACCTGCCACGCAGGAACCCTGCGGACTTCGATCGCATCGGGTCCGACCCGGAGCTAACGGCGCGACAGCGGGCGTTCAAGCGTTTTCTCGGGCCAGCTCTGCCCCGCCGACGTTAACCTTTTCTTCACCATAAGCTTCAAGCCGGCGCGGGAGCATGCGACAAGGGCGGACCGGAGCCTGATGCATGTCGCTCGTTCGCCTGTTCACCGCCCTCGAAGGCCGCATCGGCCTCGCGCCCTTCTGGCTCGGCAGCGTCGCGGTCGCGCTTGCGCTGCTGCTGGTCGAGCGGGCGGCCCAGCATGCAGTGCCGCTCGAAGCCGCCCGGGTCGCCGCCTTCGCGAACGCGTTCGCGCTGTTTCCTCTGGCGGCGCTTGCCGCCAAGCGCGCCGTCGATCGCGGCAGCGCGCCGGTGTTCGGCATCCTGCTGGTCTGCGCGATCGTGCTGCCGGGCGAACTGAAGCCGGCGATGTCGAGCGCCTGGACGCCGTCGCTGGACACGATTGCGCTGATCGCCTGGGTCGTGGCGCTGGTCGATCTCGGCCTGATGCCCGGCCGCCGCGCCGATGACGAGGCAGTTGCGACCACGCCCGTCGATGCTAAACCGGCGGCATGAACCAAGCCCCTTCGTTCGACCCCACCGACCCCACCGACCCCGTCGCCCTCGCCCAGGCCCTGATCCGCTGCCCGTCCGTGACGCCCGATGAGGGCGGTGCGCTGGCCCTGCTGGAAAGCGTTCTGACGGCTGCAGGCTACGATGTGCATCGCCCGGTCTTCGGCGAGCCCGGCACGCCCGATGTCGAGAACCTCTATGCCCGCATCGGGACGGACAGCCCCGTCTTCGTCATCGCCGGCCATACCGACGTCGTTCCGGTCGGAGATGCTGCCGCCTGGAGCCGCGGCCCGTTTTCCGGCGAGATCGCGGACGGGGCGCTGCATGGTCGCGGCGCCTGCGACATGAAGGGCGGGCTGGCGGCCATGATCGCGGCCGCGCTGCGCTATCGCCGCGACAATCCCGATGCGCCGGGCTCGATCGCATTCCTCATCACCGGCGACGAGGAGGGACCTGCGGTCAACGGCACGGTCAAGCTACTGGACTGGGCGCATAAGCGCGGCGAGCGCTTCGACCATTGCCTGCTCGGCGAGCCGACCAACCCGGCCGCGATGGGCGACATGATCAAGATCGGCCGGCGCGGCTCGCTGACCGGAAAACTCACCGTCAACGGCAAGCAGGGCCATGTCGGCTATCCCCATCTCGCCGACAACCCGATCCGCGGGATGGTCCGGCTGCTGGCGGCGCTCGACGCCGCCCCGCTCGACGCCGGCACCGCGCATTTCGACCCGAGCAATCTCGAGTTGACGACGCTCGACGTCGGCAATCCGGCGACCAATGTCGTCCCGGCGCAGGCGAAAGCCGTGTTCAACATCCGCTTCAACGACGGGTGGGCGCCCGACACGCTGGCCGCCGAGATCGAGCGCCGGCTGCGCGAAGCGGCCGGCAATACAGTGCGCTACGAGATCGCGTTCCAGCCGACCAATGCGGTCGCCTTCCTGACGCAGCCGGGACCGTTCGTGGCGATGGTGGCGGACGCCGTCGAGGCGCAGACCGGCAAGCGGCCGGCGCTCTCGACCACGGGCGGCACCTCGGATGCGCGCTTCATCAAGAGCTATTGCCCGGTCGTCGAATACGGCCCGGTCGGCAAGACGATGCATCAGGTCAACGAGGAGGTCGCGGTCGCCGACCTCGTCGCGCTTGAGGCGATCACGCATCGCCTGCTGACGACCTATTTCTCCGCCGCGCCGCAGGCTTGACGCTGCGGCAGATGCGTCCCTAATCTATCAGTCGAAAGTCTTACGTCGTTCGGGCGATCCGCATCGGCATGCGGCCGGTCGTGCGACGGGGACAGGCTGGGGCGCGGGCGATGCTTTTGGCGGCCGATGCGGTGACCCGTTGCCTGCGCGGAACCTGGCGGCTGATGTCGGCCGGACCGACCGCGCTGCCCGAACTCGACCTCTCCCGGCAGGGCCTGAGCCGCTCCTGCCTCGCTATGGTTCTGACCGCGCCGGCGCTGGTCGCCGTGCTCGCCGCAGAGAACCGGATGGCCGGGCTCTCCAATGCAGCGGGCCTGTTCCAGTCGCCGCCGCTGGTGATGGCGGTGCTGGTCTCGCAGATCGCGGCCTTCATCATGGTCCCCACGGTGATCGCGGGCCTGGCCCCGCATCTGCTGCGAACGCCCGCCTTCGCCGGCTTCGTCATCGCCTGGAACTGGACGGAGGTGCTCTGCGCCAGCCTGCTCGCCGTGCCGGCGCTGGTCTATGCGATCGGTTGGTCGACGCCGGAGATCGCCATCGCGCAGTGGCTCGCCTTCGCCGCGATCGTCGCGAAACTGCGCCATGCGGCGGCTGTGGCGACGCTCGGGCCCGAGCGCGGCGTGGCGCTGCTCGTGGTCTGCGCGAGCTTTCTGGCGCAGGCGGGGGTGACACGCTTACTGGGGCTTTGGGGGTTTTGAGTCCCGTTATGGTCGGGCTTGTCCCGATCATAACGAAACGTCAGTAATCCACCCCCGCGAGATACAACCCGCAGGGCGGCGCCAGCGCCGCGCATTGCGAGCGGTCGCGCGACGCCAGCACCTTGCCGGGCCTGGTCTCCGGCCAGCGCCCTGCCCCGACCATCTTCAGGCAGCCGACCATGGAGCGGACCTGATGGTGCAGGAAGGAGCGGGCATGGACATAGGCCACGATTTCCTCGCCCTCGCGCCTGACGTCGAAGCGGTCGAGCGTGCGCATCGGGCTGTTGGCCTGGCATTCGGCGGCGCGGAAGGCCGTGAAATCGTGATGGCCAAGCAGCGCCTTGGCGGCCCGGTCCATCGCCTCGTGGTCGAGCTTGACCGGCACATGCCAGAGCCGGTTCAGGTCGAGCGCCGGCTGGGCGCGGCGGTCGATGATGCGGTAGATGTAATGACGCCGCCTGGCCGAGATGCGGGCGTCGAAATCGTCGGATACCGCCTCGGTACTGACGACTGCGACCGGGACGCGCTTCAGCCGGGCGTTGGTCGCGTCGCGCACGACGTCGGTGCGCCAGTCCTTGTCGAGATCGACATGGGCGACCTGATGGGTGGCGTGGACGCCGGCATCGGTGCGCCCGGCGCAATGCAGCCTGACCGGATGGCCGCAAAAGCCTTCGATCGAGTCCTCGACGCTCTGCTGCACCGACGGGCCGTTGAGCTGGCGCTGCCACCCTGAGAACGGCGTGCCGTCATATTCGATGACGAGCTTGTAGCGCGGCATCAGAGCCTGACGCCGAAAAGTGCGAAGCGGTCTTCGGGCAATGTCATGCTCATCTAAATCTTGCTGCCGGGCGTGAGTTTGGTGCCGCGCAAAAACTCCGCGCCGCTCATCGGCTTGCCGCCGGCGCGCTGGACCTGCAGGAGCTTTACCGCGCCCTCGGCGCAGGCGACCGTGCCCTCGCCGTCGAGCAACGTGCCGGGCTCGGCCGCGCCGCCGGCCAGCGCCGTGCGCAGGACCTTCAGCCGCTCCGGGCCCTTGCCGAGATCGATCTCGGCGAAGGCGCCGGGAAAGGGCGAGAGGCCACGCGCGAGATCGTGGACCTGGCTCGCCGTGCGCGCCCAGTTCAGTCTGCCCTCGGCATTGGTGAGCTTGGCGGCGTAGGTGACGCCCTCCTCCGGCTGCGGCGTAAAGCGCAGACCCCCGCGCCCAAGGGCAGCCAGCGCACGCGTCATCAGGTCCGCGCCCAAGGGCGCGAGCGCGTCGTGCAGTTCGCCCGCCGTCATGTCAGGGCCGAGGCTGAGCTTCTCGACCATGCCGACAGGGCCGGTGTCGAGCCCAGCCTCCATCTTCATCACGCAGACGCCGCTCTCGGCGTCGCCTGCCATCACCGCCCGCTGGATCGGCGCGGCCCCGCGCCAGCGCGGCAGCAGCGAGGCGTGCAAATTGAGGCAGCCGAGTTCCGGCAGATCGAGGATGCTCTGCGGCAGGATCATGCCATAGGCGACGACGACGGCGACATCGGCCTGATGCGCGGCGAAGGTCTCGACGGAATCTGGCGTCCGAAGCGTCTTGGGCGTCAGCACCGGAACGCCGAAGCGCTCCGCCGCACGATGGACGGCCGAAGGCTTCAGTTCGAGCCCGCGCCCGGCCTGCGCCGGCGCGCGGGTATAACAGGCCACGACCTCATGGCCGTGGCCGACGATTTCGGTCAGCGTCGGCACGGCGAAATCGGGCGTGCCCATGAAGACGACGCGAAGGGTCATGGGACAGGCGTCTCGAAACTGGCAGCCATATCCAAGCCCTCATCCTGAGGAGCGGTCGAGGACCGCGTCTCGAAGGATGCTCCAGATGTCTCCGCAGCGAACTGGACGATCCTTCGAGACGCCGCTGCGCGGCTCCTCAGGATGAGGGCGGAGGTTTTGTGCGAGTTCGGTTTCAAGCCGCGCTCTCGCGTCTCGCGACCTTGGCGAAACGCTTGGTCACGCGCTCGCGCTTCAGCCGCGAGAGGTGGTCGATGAAGAGCACGCCGTTAAGGTGGTCGATCTCGTGCTGGAGGCAGGTGGCGAGGATGCCCTCGGCCGCGATCTCATGGTTCTTCCCGTCGATGTCGATGTAGCGCACCTTGATCGACGCCGGCCGGTCGACCTCCTCGTAATATTCCGGGATCGAGAGGCAGCCTTCCTCATGAGTGTTTATCTCGTCGGACGCCCAGACGATCTCGGGATTGATGAAGACTTGCGGGTCTTTGGGCACCGGCTCCTCGCCCTCGGGGGCCGGCTTGGCGAGGTCGATCGTAACGACGCGGCTCGGCACGCCGATCTGGATCGCGGCCAACCCGATGCCGGGCGCGTCGTACATGGTGTCGAACATGTCCGCGACGAGCTTCTTGATCTCGGGCGTGACCGATAGGACGGGCGCGGAAACCTGGCGCAGCACGGAGTCGGGCAGGATGACGAGCGGACGGATGGCCATAGGGGGCTCTGCGCGGAAATTTCGGAAGCGACGCCGCGACATAAGCCGTTGTGGGCAGCCGGTCAAACCGTTCCGCTTTCGTTCGGAACTCTCATCCGAATCGGCTATGCTGCCGCGATGAACGAGATCGCCTTCTTAGTGCTCGCCAGACCCGTCCTCTGGAGCGAGGCCGCGCTCGGCTTCGCGAGCTTGAGTCTGCTGCTGCTTGTCCTCGTCGTCGCGGGGTCGTGGCGCGGCTCGTCGCGGCGCGCGATCGAGGCCGCGATGGCGGCCGAGCGCGCCCGCGAGATGGACGACAAGGTCGCCGAGATGAACCGCGCCCAGGCCGAACTCGCCGGGCGGATGCAGTCCATGGCCGAGATCCTTTCGACGCGGCAGGGCGACCTCGCCCGCCTCGTCGCCGACCGCATGGACGGGCTGAGCCACAAGGTCGGCCAGGGGCTGGAGCAGAACGTCCGCCAGACCTCCGAGAGCCTCGGCAAGCTGCAGGAGCGGCTGGCGGTGATCGATTCCGCCCAGAAGAACCTGACCGACCTGACCTCGGAGGTCGTGACGCTGAAGGACGTGCTCTCCAACAAGCAGGCGCGCGGGGCCTACGGCCAGGGCCGGATGGAGGCGATCATCCGCGACGGTTTGCCGAGCGCTTTCTTCTCGTTCCAGCCCCAGCTCTCGAACGGCAAGCGGCCGGACTGCCTGGTGACGCTGCCGGGCGACGGGCGCGGCCTCGTCATCGACGCCAAGTTTCCGCTGGAGAGCTTCACCATGCTGCGCGAGGCGCGCGGCGACGACGCGAAGAAGGCGGCCGGCGTGCGGGTGCGCAACGATGTCGGCGTGCATGTGAAGGACATCGCCGAGCGCTATTTCCTCGCCGGCGAGACGCAGGACATGGCGCTGCTCTTCGTGCCGTCGGAATCGATCTATGCCGATCTGCACGAGCATTTCGACGACGTGATCCAGAAGGCGAGCCGCGCCCGGATCATGATCGTCTCGCCCTCGCTGCTGGCGCTGGCGATCCAGCTCATGCAGTCGCTGGTGCGCGACGCCCGCATGCGCGAGGAGGCGCAGGTGATCCAATCCGAGGTCGGCAAGTTGCTAACCGACGTGCGCCGCCTCGGCGAGAGGGCGGAAAAGCTCGACCAGCATTTCCGCCAGGCGCAGGAGGACGTCGCCGGCATCCGCACCTCGGCCGGCAAGGTCACCAGCCGCGGCGAACGCATCGGCGCGCTGGAGTTCGACGATGCCAAGGGCGAGCCGAAGCTGCCGTTTGCGGCCGGGCTGCCGCTGAAGGATGCAGCGGAGTAATCAGGCGATCGCGAGCTTGGCCGACAGCTCCGGCTTCACGTTCAGCGTCTGGAACACCACGCAGTAGCGCTCGGTCAGCTTGAGCAGCGTGTCGAGCTTCTCCTGCGGGGCGTCGGTCTCGACGTCGAAGGACAGCCGGATCGCCTTGAAGCCGACCGGCGCATCCTTGGCGATGCCGAGCGTGCCGCGGAAATCGAGGTCGCCCTCGGCCCGCACGATCCCCTTCTTCAACTCGATCTCCAGCGCGGTCGCGACGGCCTTCAGCGTCACGCCGGCGCAGGCGACCAGCGCTTCCAGCAGCATGTCGCCCGAGCACAGCTCCGCGCCCGAGCCGCCCGTCGCCGGATGCAGGCCAGCCAGCGCGATGGCGCGCCCGGTCTCGACCTTGCAGGCGATGTGCTGGTCGTCGAGTTCGCCGCGCGCCTTCAGCGTAACGATTCCGGCGTCGGGCGTCTCGCGATACTGATCCTTGAGAGGGGCCTGAAGGGCGCGAAGGGCGGTGACGTCCATGGTGGTCGCTTTCGATTGGGTTTGGGCTGCTGCTGAGCGCGATAGCGCCAATCCGGCCGGCAGGCCAGCACCGTTGTATCATCTACACGATCATGTAGATTTATAGCATGGGTTCCGATGATCGCTGTTCATGGGATGACGGCAAGCGCGAACTCAATCGGCGGAACCATGGCTATGATTTCGCGGATATCCGGTCTTCGACGGGCGCTTCGTGATGACGCGGCAGGACCGGCGGTTCGACTATGGCGAGGATCGCTACAACATGCTGGCTGAATTCAATGGCCGCGTCGTCAACGTGACCTTCACGCCGCGCGGCAACCGCATGCATCTGATTTCCGTCCGGCCGGCCAGCCGCGAGGAAAGGAGCGTCTATCATGACCGACGACAAGGCCCGTAAAGGCTCCGCCGGCGGCAGCGATTGGGATCGCATCGACAGGCTGTCGGATGACGAGATCGAGGCGATGGCGAAGGCCGACGCCGAAAATCCCACGACGACCGCCGACGATTGGGCCGAAGCCTTCATCGGGCTGCCGCCGCAGAAGACGCCCGTCAACGCGAAGTTCGACGAGGACGTCGTCGCCTGGTTCAAGGCACAGGGACGCGGCTATCAGGCGCGTATGAACGCGGTGCTGCGGCGCTACATGAACGCTCATCGCAAGGCAAGCTGAAGCCGCTACCACCACATCCCCGCCGTCTCGGCCGCCTTGTTCTGCAGCGGGGCCTCGTCGCGCAGGGAACGGTCGAGCGTGCGCAGGGCGTCGCGCTTGATCGCCTCGAAGGCGGGCGAGAGCCGGTCGCGCGGGCGGGCGAGCGGGTTGTCGAGTTCGTCGAAGATGCGGCCGGGCTTGGGCTGCATCACGATGATGCGGTCGGCCAGCGTCACCGCCTCCTCGACGTCATGGGTGACCATCACCACGGTCGGGCGGCTCTCCTCCCACAGCGCCAGCAGATGACCGTGCAGGCTCGCCCGCGTCGTGGCGTCCAGCGCCGAGAAGGGCTCGTCCATCAGCAGGAGCTTGGGCCGCGTGATCAAGGCGCGGGCGATCGCGACGCGCTGCTGCTGGCCGCCGGAGAGTTCGCGCGGCCAGCGCCTTTCGTAGCCGGCAAGGCCGACGCGGACGAGCGCGTTGGTCACCAGCCCCTCGCGCTCGAAGGCCGAGAGATGCGACAGGCCGAAGGCGACGTTGTCGGCGACGGACAGCCAGGGAAACAGGCGCGGCTCCTGGAAGATCACGCCGACATCGGCGCGCGGCTCGCCGATCGTCTCGCCGTTCAGGACGATGCGGCCGGCGCTGGGCTGGTCGAGCCCGGCGATCAGGCGCAGCAGGGTGGTCTTGCCGCAGCCGGAGCCGCCGACCAGAGCGAGGATTTCGCCAGCGGCGACCTCGACCTCGATCCTCGACAGCGCCTGCGTGCCGTCGGCATAGGTCTTTGACAAAGTCTCGAAGCTCAGCATCGAGGGGACTTCCTAGAGCTTGTCGCGGCCGAGATCCTGCCAGGCGAGGAAGGGCCGCGTGAGGGCGAGAAGCAGCGCGTCAGCCAGCTTGCCGAGCACGGCAAAGCTGATGATGGCCGCGATGATGGTGTCGGGTCGGCCAAGTTGCTGGCCGTCCACGAGCAGGTAGCCCAGCCCCTCGCTCGCGCCCATGATCTCGGCGGCGACGACGAACATGAAGCCGAGGCCGAGCCCGGAACGCAAAGCCGTGAACCAGGCCGGCAGGATCGCCGGCAGCAGCACGCGGCGGACCATCGCGACCCGCCCAAGCCTGAAGACGCGGCCGACCTCGATGATCTTGCGGTCGATATCGATGATCGCGGCGGCCACCCCGAGATAGACCGGGAAGAACACGCCCACCGCGATCAGCGCCACTTTCGAGGCCTCGAAGATGCCGAACCACAGGATGAACAGCGGCACCCACGCGATCGAGGGAATCGAGCGCAGCGCCTGCAGCGTCGGGTCGAGCAGCCCGCGCGCCACCGGCAAGGCGCCGGTCAGAGCGCCGAGCAGCGTGCCGACGCCGGCTCCGAGGCCGAAGCCCGCCGCGACGCGCCAGAGCGTGGCGAGCGCATGGGTGAGCAATTCACCGGACGCCGCCAATCCCCAGAGCGTTTTGCCGACGACGCTGGGTGGTGGCATCAGCCGGCCATTGGCGATTCCGGCGCGGACGAGGACTTCCCAAAGGATGGCGAGCAGGATCGGCAGGAGCAGGCCGGCCAGAACGAGATGATTTGACCTGTGAGGCTTGAGCTTGGGCGTGGCCGGGTCGGCATCGGTCATCGCGACAAGCGCTCCCCTTCGTCATGCTCGCCCTTGTGGCGCGCATCCACGTCTTAATCGTAGCGCTCGACGAGGCAAGACGTGGATGGTCGGGACAAGCCCGACCATGACGGGAAAGCTGCCGGGCGGCCTGTCGGCATGCTCAGTTGCTGGCAGCCGCAAAACGCCGGTCGAGCAGCGCATCGACCACGGCCTTGACGTCCGTCGTCGCCGGCAGGACGCCGGCCTCCTTCAGCGCGAGGCCGGCTGCGAGAATGGTCTGCGCCTGCGCGTCGCCGATGGTCGAATGGGTCAGTTCGGTGCGGGTGAGCTGGCGCTCGATCACGGCGTCCGACAGCCTGGTGTAGTCGACCAGCGTCTTCTTCAGCTCGGCCGGGTTGGCGAGCGCATAGGCGCGGGCTTCCTCATAGGCCGCGATCACCTTGCGGACCAGCGCCGGATGCTCGGTGGCGAAGGCCTCGCGGACGTTGAGCACGCCCCAGGTGTTGTCGGCCGCCTTGCGGTGGAACAGCTTTGCGCCGCTCTCGATCTCGGCCGCCGCCATCAGCGGGTCGAGCCCGGCCCAGGCGTCGACGTCGCCACGCTCCAGCGCGAGCCGGCCATCGGCATGCTGCAACAGGACGAGCCTGACGTCCTTCTCGGTCAGCTTGGCCTCGGCCAGCGCGCGGACGAGGAAGATGTGCGGGTCGGTTCCGCGTGTGACGGCGACGCGCTTGCCCTTGAGATCGGCGACCTTGGTGATCTCGCTCTTGGCAGCCGTCACAAGCGCGGTCCATTCGGGGCGCGAATAGACATAGATCGACTTGATCGGGTTGCCGTTGATCTTGCCGATCAGGGCTGCCGCTCCGGCGGTCGAGCCGAAATCGAGCGAACCTGCATTCAGAAATTCGAGCGCCTTGTTGGAGCCGGCCGACTGGACCCAGCGGACGCTGACGCCCTCGGATGCCAGAGCCTTCTCGAGGATGCCGCGCTCCTTCAGCACGAGGCTGACAGGGTTGTAGGTCGCGAAATCGACGCGGATTTCCTTGGGCGCCTGCGCGGAGGCGTTCGTCGCGGCGAACGCGACCGAGGCTGCGGCAAGGCCGGCAATGAAGAGACGGCGGGTGGTGCTGATGGTCATGACAGGATCCCTTTTGTCGCGGTGAGGCGCAGGGATCGGGAGAAGGCCAAAACCTCTCCGTGGCCCCGACGCTTTAGCTGCACTTGTTTCGCGCCCGCAAGCTGCTGGCTCAAATCGGCGCGTATCCGTCTTGTAGGTCCAAGCGTTCTGTTTGTCAAACAAGACGGTAGTGGCTGTTCAAATTTGAATTACACATTCCTTGTATGTTGAATTTTCCCTTTATCGCGAATCCCGTCATCATGTTACGAGCGTCATCGGTCTGGTCGCGCAACGCGTCAGGCCAGGGATGGATGCGCCATGTCGTTGGTCGAGGAGCAGCCGGTTCTGAGGCTGGCGGAGGTTCTGCACGATCCCGCGCGCGCGGTCGCCGCGCTTGTCGGCCGTGCGTCGGGCGGCGATATCGCCACGCTGCGTCAGAGGATGGTCGCCGGGCTTCGCAGCGTGCTCGACGAGGGCCATGCCTCCGCACGCGAGATCCTGAAAGCACCGCGCAGCGGACTTGCCTGCGCCAGGCGGCTGTCGCAGGTCATGGATGGCGTCGTCACCTGCCTGCATGTCGCCGCGACGCAGCATTTCTATCAGGCGGTCAACCCGTCCCAGTCCGAACGCATCGCCGTCGTCGCGGTCGGCGGCTATGGAAGGGGCACGCTGGCGCCGGGCTCCGATGTCGATCTGCTCTTCCTGTTTCCGCACAAGCAGACCGCCTGGGGCGAGAGCGTCGTCGAGGCGATGCTGTATCCGCTCTGGGATCTGAAGCTGAAGGTCGGCCACTCCGTCCGCTCGATCGACGATTGCGTGCGCGAGGCCAAGGCCGACATGACGATCCGGACCGCGCTGCTGGAGGCGCGCTTTCTGGTCGGCGATCCGCTGCTGTTCCACGACATGGTCAGGCGTTTCGGGGCCGAAGTGGTCGAGGGCACGGCCCCGGCCTTCACGGAAGCCAAGCTGCATGAGCGCGAGACCCGCGTACGCCGCGCCGGCACCTCCCGCTACCTCGTCGAGCCCAACGTCAAGGACGGCAAGGGAGGGTTGCGCGATCTCAACACGCTGTTCTGGATCGCGAAATACTCCTACCGCGTCGACGATGCCCGCGCGCTGGTCAATGCCGGGCTGTTCGACCGCAAGGAACTGGTGATGTTCGAGCGCTCGGAGGAGTTCCTCTGGCGCGTGCGCTGCTGGATGCATTTCATCACCGGCCGGGCCGAGGAGCGTCTCTCCTTCGATCTGCAACGACAGGTGGCCGCGGCGATCGGCTATGCCGGCCGGAGCGGGCAGGCCCCGGTCGAGCGCTTCATGAAGGCCTATTTCCTCGTCGCCAAGGATGTCGGCGACCTGACCGCGATCGTCTGCGCCGCGCTGGAGGCGCGTCAGCAGAAGCCCCGCGCGTCGCTCTCGCGGCTGCTCGGCTCCTTCACCAAGCGCAGCCGCGTGCGGGCGCTCGGCCACCCGGATTTCACGCTGAAGAGCCAGCGGCTCTGCGTCGTCGATGGCGACGCCTTCAGGCGCGATCCGGTCAACCTGCTGCGCCTGTTCGAGATCGCCAGCCGCGACGACCTCGCCATCCATCCCGACGCCAGCCGGCTGGTGACGCAGTCGCTCCGGCTGGTGACGCCGCAATTGCGGGCCGACCCGGAAGCGAACCGCATCTTCCTGGAGATCCTGACCGCGCGGCGTTCGCCCGAGGCCGTGCTGCGGCGGATGAACGAATCCGGGCTGCTGGGCAAATTCGTGCCGGATTTCGGCCGGGTCGTCGCGATGATGCAGTTCAACATGTATCACCACTATACGGTCGACGAGCACCTGATCCGCTCGATCGGCATCCTCGCCGAGATCGACGCCGGCGTGCTCGAAACCGAGCATCCGCTCGCCAACGAGATCATGCCGACGATCGCCAACCGGCGCGCACTCTATGTCGCGCTGTTCCTGCACGACATCGCCAAGGGGCGGATCGAGGATCATTCGATCGCCGGCGCGCGCATCGCCCGCAAGCTCTGTCCGCGGCTCGGCCTGAGCGAGGCGCAGACCGAGACGACCGCCTGGCTGGTCGAGCACCATCTCGACATGTCCACCGTCGCCCAGAGCCGCGATCTCGGCGATCCCAAGACGATCGAGAGTTTCGCCGCGATCGTGCAGACACTGGAGCGGCTCAAGCTGCTGCTGATCCTCACCGTCGCCGACATCAAGGCGGTCGGGCCTGGCGTCTGGAACGGCTGGAAGGGCCAGCTCCTTCGCACCCTCTATTACGAGACCGAGATCGTGCTGGCCGGCGGCCATTCGGCGATCGAGCGCAAGGCGCGCGTCGAGAAGAAGCAGGACGCGCTGAAGGAACTGCTCCGCGACTGGCCGGACGGCGAGCGCGACGCCTATCTGGCGCGGCACTACCCGGCCTACTGGATCAAGACCGACCTCGCCCGGCAGGAGAAGCACGCCCGCTTCCTGCGCGAGGCGGAGTCCGACGGCCGCACCACCGCGACCGCCGTCGAGACCGACCAGTTCAGGGGCATCACCGAACTCACCGTGCTGGCGCCCGACCATCCGCGCCTGCTCGCCATCGTCACCGGCGCCTGCGCGGCCGCCGGCGGCAACATCGCCGATGCGCAGATCTTCACCACCACCGACGGGCTGGTGCTCGACACCATCTCGGTTTCACGCGCCTTCGACCGCGACGACGACGAACTGCGCCGGGCCGAGCGGATCGCGGCCGCGATCGAGCGGGCGCTGAAGGGCGAGATCAGGATCGCCGATCTGGTGGCGCAGCGCCGCGCCCCGCCGCCGCGCGGCGGAACCTTCCAGCTCGCGCCCGAGGTCATCATCGACAATGTGCTCTCGGCCCGGCACACGGTGCTGGAGGTCTCGGGGCTCGACCGGCCAGGCCTGCTCTACGACCTCACCACCGCGATCGGGAAGCTCAACCTCAACATCGCCTCGGCCCATATCGCGACCTTTGGCGAGAAGGCGGTCGACGTGTTCTACGTCACCGACCTCACCGGCGCGAAGATCGTCTCGACCGCCCGCCAGCTCACGATCCGCAAGGCGCTGCTCGACGTGTTCAGCTTCTGCCATGACAGGACGGCGGGCAAGCCGAAGGCGGCGGCGAAGGTGTGATATTCAGCCACCTCAGCCCTCATCCTGAGGAGCCGCCGCAGGCGGCGTCTCGAAGGATCGTCCAGCGCTCTCCGAGCAGACTGGATCGTCCTTCGAGACGGCCCTGCGGGCCTCCTCAGGATGAGGGCCGTGTAGGGACGCGCGCTTGATTTCGACAGCCATAAGCCCGATATCGGCCGCGAAGGCGCTTGCCGCTACCGCTGCGCAAGCCGCCACATCAATCTGGACTGGATGAGGCCATGACGCAGAAGCCTGCGAACGACGAACCCGACATCGAGACCAACGAGGCCCCCTCTTCGCCCGAGGAGTTTCTCGCCAACGAGCTGACCCGCGTCGAGGCCGAGCGCGACGACCTCAAGGACAAGCTGCTGCGCACGCTGGCCGACATGGAAAACCTGCGCCGCCGCACCGAGCGCGAGGTCGCCGACGCCAAGACCTATGCGGTGACCAGCTTCGCCCGCGACATGCTGGGCTCGGCCGACAATCTGCGCCGGGGCCTCGAAAACGTGCCCGAATCCGCCAAGAGCGGCGACGTGGCGCTGAACGCGCTGATCGAGGGCGTCGAATTGACCGAGCGCGAGCTGGTCAAGACGCTGGAGCGTCACGGCGTCCGCAAGATCGACCCGCAGGGCGAGAAGTTCGACCCCAACATGCATCAGGCGATGTTCGAGGCGCCCGACACTGATACGCCCAAGGGCATGGTCTCGAAGGTGGTGCAGACCGGCTACAAGATCGGCGAGCGCGTGCTGCGGCCGGCCCTGGTCGGCATCTCGTCGGGCGCGCCGAAGCCTGCCGAGGCCCCTGCCCCCCAGGCCGGCGACGACTTCTCCACCGAAGCCTGAGCCATGCTGGAAGCCGCCGGCGTCGCCGTCTTCGCATTGACCGGTGCGCTGGTGGCGGCCCGCAAGGGCATGGACCCGTTCGGCTTCATCCTGCTGGCGACCGTCACCGGCGTCGGCGGCGGCACCCTGCGCGACCTGCTGCTCGGCCGGCTGGTGTTCTGGGTCCGCGACCCGTCCGACGTCTTCGTCTGCACTGCGGTCGCGCTGACCTGCTGGGCCACGGCCTATGCGAGGCCCGGCCTGATCGACGGCTGGGCGGGCAAGCGCCTGCTGATCTGGGCCGATGCGGCGGGGCTGGCGCTCTTTGCCGTCGTCGGCACGCTGAAGGCGCTCGATGTCGGCATCTCGCCCTTGTCGGCGATCGCGCTCGGCGCGATGACCGCGACTTTTGGGGGCATCCTGCGCGATATCCTCGCTGGCGACCGCCCGATGGTGCTGTGGAGCCGGGATTTCTACGTCACGGCGGCGGCGGCGGGAGCCGCGATGACGGCGGGATTGTCGCTGCTGGTGATCGAGCCCGTCATCGTGATGGCGGCAGGCTTGGCTACGGGGTTCGGCCTGCGGGCGGGCTCGATGCTGTTCGGCTGGTCCTTTCCGAATCTGCCGGGGCCGCCGGCCGACCAGCCGTGACGAACGCGCGCTTCCCTTCTCCCCTTGCGGGAGAAGGGAAGAACGTGCCTCACTCCGGCTTCGTCACGCGCCGCAAGGTAAGGTTCAGCCGCCCGCCCTGCGGCAGCAATTGCGACGAGCCCGAGAGGATGCGATCGACGCCGTGATAGGCCAGCCGCGCCTCTCCCCCAAAGAGCAGCGCGTCGCCCGAAGCGAGCTTGAACGATACGGTCTTGCCGCCGCGCGTTGTGCCGCCGATGCGGAACAGCGCGGCGTCTCCGAGCGAGAGCGAGAGCACCGGCGCGTCGAACTCGGCCTCGTCGCGGTCCTGATGCAGGCCCATCTTCGCGCCCTTGTCGTAGAAATTGATCAGGCAGGCCTCGGGCGGGTGCAGGTAGCCCGACAGCGCCGCCCAGGCGTCGAGCAGCGGGGCCGGCATCAGCGGCCAAGGCTCGCCCGTCTCCGGATGGAGCGGCTGATAGCGGTAGCCGCGTTCGTCGGAAACCCAGCCGAGCGGGCCGCAATTCGTCATCCGGACCGAGAAAGGTTTTCCGGTCTTCGGCATCCGCGGCTGGAACAGCGGGGCCTGACGGACGACGGCGCGCAACTCGGCAACCAGCGCTTCTTGCGCATCGGAATCGAGCCAGTTCGGCCAGTGCAGGACGCCAGGTGCGACGGTGACCTGCGTCATGGCCCGCCTCAGAGGCTGTCGAGGCCGAGCACGTCGGCCATGCTGTAGAGCCCGGGCTTGCGGCCCCTGCCCCAGAGCGCGGCCTTGATCGCGCCCTGCGCGAACAGCCCGCGATCCTCGGCGATGTGGCTGAGTTCGAGCCGCTCGCCCTGACCGGCGAAGATGACCTTGTGGTCGCCGACGACCGTGCCGCCGCGCAGGGCCGCAAAGCCGATCGCGCCGGCCGGCCGCGCGCCGGTCTGTCCGTCGCGCACGGCCACGCGCGTCTTTGCCAGATCAACCGCCCGGCCCTGCGCCGCCGCCTCGCCCAGCAGGACGGCGGTGCCCGAGGGCGCATCGACCTTCATGCGGTGGTGCATCTCGGCGATCTCGATGTCCCAGTCGGTCCCGAGCGTCGCGGCGACCTTGCACACCAGCGCGGCCAGCAGATTGACGCCGAGACTCATATTGCCCGAGCGGATGATCGCTGCGTGGCGGCCCGCGGCCTCGAGCTTTGAAAGATGGGCAGGCTCCATGCCGGTGGTGCCGACGACATGGACGATGCGGGCCTGAGCCGCGAGCGCCGCAAACGCGACCGTCGCGTCGGGCATCGTGAAGTCGAGCACGCCCTCGGCCTCGACGAAGGCCGGCAGCGCATCGTCGGTCACCACGACGCCGCTGGCCGGCAGGCCGGCGAGGACGCCGGCGTCCGCGCCGAGCAGCGGCGAACCGGGCCGCTCGATCGCGGCCGACAACACGCAGCCCGGCGCCTCATGGACCGCCCTGATCAGCATCCGCCCCATGCGCCCGGCGGCGCCGACGACGACGAGACGCATGTCGGTCATGAGAAGGGTCTCCAGAGGCAGCAGGTTCGCACCACAAACTCCACGTCATCCCGGACAAGCGGCGAAGCCGCGCCGATCCGGGATCCATCGTAAGGCACGCCATCGCCCTATGATGGATCCCGGAGCTCCGCTTCGCTGCGTCCGGGATGACGTCGCGCTTTAGCGAGAAACGGACTCGCCCTATAGAGCGGATCAGCTGGCCGCGACACCCGAAAACCGACAAACAAAAACGGCCGGGTTGCCCCGGCCGTCTTCTGTATCGGTAATGTCTGGCTCAGGCCGTGGCCTGGATGCCCGAGAGCTTCCACGCCCCGTCGCGCTCGCGCACGAAGGTCCAGTGCTCGGTGACCTCCTGGGGCGTCCTGGGATCGCCCTCGACGACCTTGCCGCTGGCGCGCTCGTAGAGCGCGTTGATCAGGCTGAAGCGCATCGCCACCGTCGCGTAGTCCATCGACCCCTCGCGCCAGGCTTCGGCAAGATCGCCCTGCAGAAGCTTCACGTCCGAGACGCGGTCGACGAAGCCCTTGCGGGCGTTGCCGGAGAGATCCTCGTCGAAATAGCCGAACATCTCCGGCGTCGTGATGCGGCGCAAGCCGGCCTCGTCCTCGTTGGAATAGGTCGCGTTGACCTCGGTCAGCAGCGTCTCGAAGGCGTTGAAGTCCTCGCCCGAGAGCTCGATGGCTTGCGTCTGCGGGGCGGATGAGCCACCGCCCATCATGCCCATGCGAGCCATCTGGTTGGACTGGCCCTGCGGCGGGTAGGCGTCGCGCGGCAGTGGCGCGCCGCCTGCAGCCGCAAGCTGCGGCTCGGAGCGGCGACGGAAGAAGCGCAGCGCCAGCCAGATCGCGCCGCCGATCAGGGCGATCTGCAGCAGGAAGCCGAGCATGCCGGCCATCGAGGCGAGACCGGAGAAGAAGCCCGAGCCCGAGAGCAGGCCGAACAGGCCCGCGCCGAGCAGGCCGGCGCCGAGGCCCATCATCAGGTTGCGCGCCATCGAGGGACGGGCGGCTTGAGCCGCGGCGGCGCTGGCTGCGCCCGCAGCCGCAGGAGCGGCCGGGGAGGGCTGCGCGCTGCGCTGGAAGGGCTGGGCGCCGTTGGGGGCGGTGTCGGTGCGGGCCGGGGCCTGCTCGGTGCGCGAGCCACGGCTGCCGAAACCCTTGCCGCCGCCGGGACGCGCCTCGGCGACAATCGGGACGAGCAGCAGCGCGCCGGCGAGAACGGCGACGTAACGGCCACGACGGGCGAGCGAAATCAGAGACATGGTTCCTCCCGGAGCCCCCCTCGGGCTCTCTTGGGGCGAATATGGTTCGGGCGGCTTGACCTTGCAAGAGGCGACAGGAGACGCACGACGAAGGTCGTACATCGAAAGACTGAGAAAATCATGACGACCCGCTTCTGTCAGCATGCTGCGCGAGGCAGCTTGGGCGGACCTCACAAGCCGTGCTAGGCTTGCCGTCATGGTCGGGCATCGATCCGATCGCGGAGGGATCGAGCCATGAGCGTGATCTCGTTGAGCGTTGTCTTCGGCAGGGCACCGGGTCTCCGGCTGGCCGCCATCCCGGTCGCATTCTGCCTCATGGGCCTGGCGACGCCGGTCGTCGCCGCCGAGCCGGCGCTCGCGCTGGACCGGCCGAGGCTGGCGCAGGCGCCCGAACCGCTGTGTTTCTGCTGGAGCGAGGGCCGCAAGATCGCCGAAGGCGCCATCGCCTGCATCCGCACCACGCAAGGGCGGCGTCTGGCCGCCTGCGGGCGGGTGATCAACATGATGTCCTGGGAAGTGACCGAGAACCCCTGCCCGGAGAGCTGAGACTGCTTTTGAAACGGGATTGGCCAAAGAAAAACGCCGCCTGACGGTCTCGTCGGGCGGCGTCTCTACGACAAAGGCTCTTGTGGTCCAGGCGACTCGAGACTGAGGTTCCGTCAGAACGCTCCCAGAACGATTGCCATCATGAAAACGAAGGCCGCACCCATGATCAATCGGTCGAGACGTAGCGTGAGGCTCATCACACCCTCCTGTGTCATTGACCTGACACAGAGGCTAGCAGAACTGGCGCGGCCCGCAAGGGGGATGCGGCGGCGTTGCGGCAGCGAAGAGGCAAGAGTATCGCTAAAAATTGCTTAAAATGTTGAATTATATTGGGGATATCGCCGGTTACCCTGTTGGGAGGTCAAGACTTTCGAGCGCCTTGCCGACCGCGATGACCGCCGCATCGCCTCCAAACCCCGCGATGATCTGGATACCGACGGGAAGGCCGCGCGGACCGCGCATCAGCGGCACGGTCAGGCAGGGCGCGCCGAGCAGGGTCCAGAGCCGGTTGAAGCGGGAATCGCCGGTCGAAGCCATGGTCTCCGGGGCCTCGCCGGGCGCGGCGAAGCTGACGACGACGTCGGCCTCCCGGAAGAAGGCGCGGGCCGCATCGCGGCCACGGCGCGAGTCGCGCCGAGCCGCATCATACTGCTTGGGGGTCGTGGCTCTGGCGGTGTCGAGATAGGCGCGCAGCTTGGGCGCGATCGCCTCGCGGTGGTTGGCGTACTCCCAGGCGAGCGCCTGCGTCGCCTCCCAGTCCTGCAGCGGACCATGGGCGCGATAGGCGTCTGCGAGCGCGTCGGTCTCTGTCAGGTCGTTGACGACCGCGCCGGCTGCGGTCGCGATGTCGCGGAAGCGCTGCAGCGCGAGGTCCGAGCCTGGCTCGGGCGCGCCGGCGAAACCCTGCCTAGCGATGCCGATGCGCAGTCCCTTCAGTGTCGCAGCCGCACAGTCGAGGTCCGCCCGGCCCGTGATCGCAGCCAGAGCGAGGCCGAGATCGTCGGCGCTGGCCGCCATCAGCCCCAGCGTATCGAGCGACCAGGAGAAGGTCTTGACGCCCACGGTGGGAAGCAGGCCGTAGGAGGGCTTGATGCCGGCCGCGCCGCAATAGGAGGCCGGGCGGATCACCGATCCGCCGGTCTGCGTGCCGATCGCGAGCGGGACCATGCCGGCCCCTACCGCCGCCGCCGAGCCGGCCGAGGAGCCGCCGGGGCTGGCCGCCGGATCGTGGGGATTATGCGTGGGCGTGGGGTCGAGAAAGGCGAAGGCCGTGGTGTGAGTCTTGCCGGCGACGGTCGCGCCCGCCGCCTTCAGCGCCATCACGATCGCGGCGTCGCCGCGCGGCCGCCAATCGCTGTAGATCTCAGAGCCCATCCGGGTCGGCAGGTCGGCGGTGTCGATGATGTCCTTGACGCCGCAGGCGATGCCCGTGAGCGGACCCGCACCCGGAACGAGCGCATCGGGCCGGCTGGCGAAGGCCTTCATCGCCGGCTCGGCCGCGTCGATGGCAACCTGGGCACGGACGAGTTCGGCCTGCGCCGTGCTCTGCCCCGAGGCGATGCGTCCGACGATCTCGCGCAGGCGTTCCATGGCTTACTCTCCGATCCGTTTGACGATGGCCGTGGTCGTCCAGCGCGCCAGCGGCAGGGCGAAGAACGCCACGACCGCAGCGCTCGGCCAGGCGATGAGAAAGGCGCGCAGCCAGCGCGACAGGAAATCCGGCGCGAAGCCGAGATTGACGAAGGTGATCACGGCGGAGACGAGAAAGGCCATCATGAAGGCCATCACGACGGGGAAGATGAAGCGGGCCTTGCCGGTCATGCTGGCTCTCTGGCGATGCGGATCTTCGTCAATGGCACATTCGTCATTGGCACATCGCGTGCCAGGCGACCAAGGCGCTTTGGCGAATGGACCCCTGCGTCGGATGGGCCTTGCGCCGCCGCCGGCGCGTTAAGACCCGCTTAACCGCAGCCCCAAAGTTAATCCGGCTGTGTCGCCCGGGGCTCACCCGGTCAAGAAACCGTTCACGAAACGGGTCGCATTTGAACGGTCATGCGACGCGTTCATCTTGCCCTCATTGCTCTTGGACTGCTCGGCACCGGCCTCGCCGGCTGCGGCAAGTTCCAGAAAGCCCAGCGCGCGGCCTGGCGCGACCAGGCCGAGGCGCAATGCCTGTCCTCGCGCCAGGTCCAGCTCTCGGCCTATGTCAGCCTGCGCGACAGGCCGATCGACGGGCCCGGCACCTGCGGCATGGAGAAGCCGCTCAAGGTTTCGGCCTTCGCCAATGGCGGCGTCGGGCTGACGAGTTCGGCGACGCTGTCCTGCCCGGTTGTCGCGACCACCGACAAATGGCTGACCGAGGTGGTGCAGCCGGCCGCCATGAACACGCTCGGCGCGCAGGTCATCGAAATGCGGGCGGGCTCCTATTCCTGCCGCGCCATGAACAACGGCACCGGCACGAGCCGCACCTCCGAGCATGCCTATGGCAACGCCGTCGACGTGTTCTCCTTCCGCCTCAACGACGGCCGCAACGTCACGGTCAAGGGCGGCTGGAACGGCGCGCCCGAGGAGCAGGCTTTCCTGCGCGAGATCTTCGTCGGCGCCTGCCAGCATTTCTCGACCGTGCTCGGCCCGGGCGCGGACATGTTCCATTACGACCATTTCCACATCGACCTGGCGCGCCATTCCAAGGGCCGCCACATCTGCAAGCCGGTTATCAAATACACGCCGAACTACAATCTGCCGCCGCCGGACCCGGCGCGTCCTTATGTCTCCGCGCAACCGCAGCGCCGCGACGACGCGCCGATGGTGGCGGGCGGGCCGTTGCTGCGCCAGCCGAGCGGGGACTTACGCCCGCCGGGCGGAGTCGGCGGCGGCTATCCGGTGGCGAGCCGAGGCGGGCAGGGGCTCGACGCGCAGCAGCGCTTCCTCGAGGAATACGACCGCACGCCTTTGAACCCGCCGCGCTACAACCGCCCGCAGGCCCTGCCGAGCGAAGCGCGCGGGCCGCTGCAATTGCCGGGCTCCACGCCGCCGACCGAGGAGATGATCCTGGGCGACGACGAGGGCAACGGCGTGCTCGACATGGAAGGCTTCGACCAGGCCCAGCCGGCCGAGATCACCCCGCAGAACGACCCGTTCGCGTATAGTTCGGGGCGGGGGCAGCGGCGGTAGGCGCGCTCCCCTTCTCCCCTTGCGGGAGAAGGTGGCGCGCAGCGCCGGATGAGGGCTGGTCGTGCGCTTTCCGTCATGCTCGCTTGTGGCGAGCATTCACGTCTTGGGCACAGAGCACGACGACGGAAGACTTGGATGGTCGGGACAAGCCCGACCATGACGGAAAAAGGCGGCGCGACCCCTCATCCGTCAGCGCTTCGCGCTGCCACCTTCTCCCGCAAGGGGAGAAGGGATGCGCGCTTGGTGTAGGTCGTCGTCCCCTACCGCGACACCAGCACCTGGCGGCACTCCGCCGGCAGCGCATCCAGCGACATCGGCGGTTTAGGCTTCGGCGGCGGGCCGGTGCGCGGGGGCTTAGGCGGCGCGAAGATCGCGGCGCGCTGGCGCTCGATCCAGCCCGAGAGCTCCTCGCCGCAGCCATCGCCGAAATTCGGCGGCTCCTGGCCGGAGCAGCCCTCCATGCCGGGCGGGCAGCTCATCCTGATATGGAAATGGTAGTTGTGGCCCCAGATCGGCCGGACCTTGCCGAGCCAGGCGCGGTCGGCCCCGGCCTCGCGGCAGAGCGCGACCTTCAGCGCCGGATTGACGAAAACGCGCTCGACGCGCGGGTCGGCCGCGGCCGCCTTGATCAGCCGGCCATGCGCCGGCGTCCAGTTCTTCGGATCGACGTCGCGCCAGTCGGGCCGCGCCATGTTGACGGCGGGCATGTTCTCGCGCTCGGTCCGGTCGAGCTTTTCCTTCGGCATCGGCGTCAGCCAGAGATCGGCGTCGAGGCCGATCTGGTGCGAGGCATGGCCGGTCAGCATCGGCCCGCCGCGCGGCTGCGAGATGTCGCCGACGAGGATGCCGGGCCAGCCGGTGATGCGCGGGGCGGCGCGAGCGAGGTTTTCGAGATAGTCGATCAGGACGGGATGGCCCCAGTTGCGGTTGCGGGCCTGCCGCATCACCTGCCAGCTCGGCCCGTCAACCGGCAGCGCGGTCGCGCCCGCAAGACATCCCCTCGCATAGGAACCGATCGCGCGCGCCTGCATATTCGCCGGCGCGGTCTTCTGGCCGAAGAGCGCACGCGCGGCGTCTGGAAAGGCCGCGATATTGGCGGCACGGCGCTTCGCCTCCTCGTCGGCGGTGGACTGGGCGAGAGCGACCGACGCGGACGCGCCTGCCATCAGGACGAGAGCGAAGGCGGCGATTCGGCGGATGATCTGGCGCATCCGCGCAGAATCGCCGCGTCCCGTGTCTCCGGTCAAGCGCCTGTCGCCAAGATCATCGCAGCGCGCCAGTTCGCGATGGACAAGCGCCGGCCGAGGCGGCAGCCTTGGACCGAAGCAGCAGGCGGGCATCGACGTCCCGCGGCCCTGCATTGGAGGACGCCCGGACCATGACCGATTTCCCGCTCGACCGCCGCGCTTTGCTCGGTGGCCTTGGCGCCAGCCTCGCGCTGCCCCCAGTCGGCTTCGCCCAGGCCCCGTGGCCGCAGGGCCGCACGCTCAAGCTCGTGGTGCCGTTCCCGCCGGCCGGCGCGACCGACATCCTCGGCCGGCTGATGGCCGAGAAGCTCGGCCAGGCCTGGGGCACGAACATCGTGGTCGAGAACCGGCCGGGCGCCGGCGGCAATATCGGCACCGACGCCGTCGCCAAGGCCGAACCGACCGGCGACACGCTGCTGATCGTCTCGGTCGGCATGGCGACCAACCAGTATCTCTACGCGAAGCTGAACTACGACCCGGCCAGGGACCTGACCCCCGTCACCATGGTGGCGCTGGTGCCCAACCTGCTGGTCGTCAGCAACCAGTTGCCGGTGAAGTCGGTCGCCGAACTCGTCGCCTATGCGAAGGCCAATCCCGGCAAGCTGAGTTATGGCTCGTCTGGCGTCGGGACCTCGGTGCATCTCTCGGGCGAGCTTTTCCAGAAGCTGACCGGCACGAAGATGGTGCATGTGCCCTATCGCGGCACGGCGCAGGCGACGCAGGATTTGATCGGCGGGCGCATCGACCTGATCTTCGACAACATCACGCAGGCGCTGCCGCATGCGCGGGCCGGCTCGGTGCGCGGACTGGGCATCACCACGGCCAAGCGCTCGCCGAGCGCGCCGGAATTCGCAGCCATCAACGACACGGTGCCGGGCTTCGACGTGTCGTCATGGTTTGCGCTGTTTGCGCCGGCGAAGACGCCGCAGGCGGTGATCGACAAGGTGCAGGCCGACGCGAAGGCCGCGCTCGCCGACCCGACCGTCCGCACCCGGATGGACGCGCTCGCGGCCGAGCCGGTCGGCAACAGCCCGGCTGAGCTGGGCGCGTTCCTGCAGGCCGAGATGAAGAAATGGGGCGAGCTGATCAAAGAGGTCGGCGTCAAGGTGGAGTGAACCGGGGTCCATACCAAGGGAACATGGTCCCCGCGCGGAGCGTTGCCTGAGTCCACCCGGTCGATCTCCAGCCCGATCGACCGTCGGCTTCAGAAGGCATACGCCATGTCCACGCTCGTCATCGTCCTGCTCATCGTCCTGCTCGTCGGAGGCGGCGGCTATTATGGTCATCGCAGCTATGGCGGAGCAGGCCTCGGCGGCGTGCTCGGCCTCGCGCTGACGGTCGTGCTGGTGCTCTGGCTGCTCGGCGCGCTCGGCGGTTCGCCGGTCCGTATCTGATCGGCTAGCCGGCGCGGCTGTCCCAGACGGCGATGGCCGCCGCCAGATCTTCCAGCGAGACGCCGACCGACTTGAAGAGGGTGATCTCGCCGCCGGGCGCGGTTCCGGAGATCGCGCCGGTGCAGAGATCGGCCAGCGTGCCGGCGACTTTGTCTGCGCTATAGCTGCCCTCCGCGATCGCGATGGCGACGTCGCCGCCCTCCCCGATCGCCTTCTGCGAATCGACCACCACACGGGCGCGGGTCAGCGCCTCGGCATCTGCCTCGCGCATGCCCATGGTGAAGGCCCCGATCAGGTCGAGATGGGCGTCGCGCTTGAGCCATTTGCCGTGGATCAGCGGTTCCGTGGCGTTGGTCGCGCAGGAGACGATGTCGGCGGTGCGGGCCTCGCCTTCGAGATCGGTCGTGGCGCGGGCGGCAATGCCCTCATTCGCAAGCTGCGCGACGACGGCCTCGGCCGCCTCCGGCCTGCGCGCCCAGATCGCGATGTCGGTGAGCGGCCTGACGGAGGCGTGCGCCTTGATGAGGAAGGGCGCGAGCGCGCCAGCGCCGACCATCAGCATGTGGCTCGCCTTGGGGGCGGCCATATAGCGTGCAGCGAGCGCCGACGCGCCCGCCGTGCGCCAGAGCGTCAGCCGGTTGCCATCCATTACCGCCAGCGGCGCGCCGGTGCGCCCGTCCATCAGCAGATAGGCGCCCATGACGCCGGGCAGATTGCGGGTGTGGTTCTGGAAGAAGACCGAGACGATCTTGGTGCCGATATAGGGCACGGGCGCATCCGGTCCGCTCCAGGCCGGCATGACCAGCAGGATCGCGTTCTCGCCCTCGCGGCCGACATCGTGATGGCCTCGCGGCGGCTGGACGCAGCCCTCGCGAAAGGCCTGTTCCAGCGTGTCGATCAGGCCGGGATAGCTCAGCGCCGCGTCGATGGCGGCCTCATCGAAGAGCCGCATCCTAGAGCATGATGCCGAAAAGTGGGAACCGGTTTTCGGACGACATCATGCGCTAACTCCATGTTGTAGAGACGGATTCGGATTTCAGATCGATACGACCTGAAATCATCCGGCTCTAGAGCCGGCCGCCGGTCAGCGCCGGCAGCGCGGAATCGGGCACGGCCGAGCGCAGGGACTGCGCCTCGGAGCGCAGCGTCTCGGCCTCGCGGCGGTTGCGGCGCGCCGCCTTGCGGTGCTTGCCCTGCGCCAGCCAGGCGGCGAAGCCGCCGATCAGCACGCCTGTCGCGATCGCCGCCAGGACCACGGCGAAGAGCGGGATATTATAGGCAAAGACCGGCGCGTCACGGCTAAACGGATCGAAGGAGACCCGCACGGGCGCGCGGTTGGCCACCGAGAACAGCACGATCGCCAGCGCGACCGGGACCAGCACCAGCAGCTTGAGGATGGATTTCATTGTGAGCCTCCAAATCTCTCGCGAGCCCTCATCCTGACGAGCCATTTCGGCCGAAATGGCGTCTCGAAGGCTGCTCCAGCCAGCACTTTCTGGATCATCCTTCGAGACGCCGCATTGTCGCGGCTCCTCAGGATGAGGGCTGTTGTATCGGCTGTCGTCACGCCTTGTCGTTCAGCCTGAGCCTGAGCTCCTTGCCGGTCTTGAACACCGGCACGAATTTCTCGTCGACGGCGACCGCGTCGCCGGTGCGGGGGTTGCGGCCGATGCGGGCGGCGCGCGCCTTGCGCGAGAAGGCGCCGAAGCCGCGCAGCTCGACCCGGTCGCCGCGCGCGAGCGCCTTGACGACCTCGTCGAGAATCGCCGTGACGATGTTCTCGATATCGCGCTGGTAGAGATGCGTGTTGCGCTCGGCGATGCGCTGGACGAGTTCTGATTTAATCATTGTTCCAGTATAACCGCTTGTATCAACATCACTTTTCGAGCGCAGGCTGCCAGAGCGCCAGCGGCCCGTCAAGACGCAAACCGATCGGCTGGTCGGCGGCGCGCGCGATGATGGTCGCGACGGTTTCGAGCCCGGCGGCGCGGGCCAACGCCTCGCCGGCGCTCCACAGCCCGTAGGAGGAGGATTCAGCTCGGCGGCGCCAGTCGCGGACCTTCAGATCCTTGGCGACGCCCTTCTCGCGCTCCAGCCAGGCGATCGCCTCCGGCTCGCCGCCGATCTCGTCGATCAGCCTGAGCGTGACGGCCTGCCGGCCCGAATGAACCCGGCCATCGGAGACAGCCGCAAGTTCGGCGTCGGCGAGCCTGCGGCGGTCGCGGACGATGCGCTTGAACCAGTCGTAATTGTCGTCGACGACGCGCTGCAGCGCCGCGCGCGCTTCGGGCGAGGTCGGCTCGAAGCCGTTCGGCGCGGCCTTGAGCGGGCTCGACTTGATCTCCTCCAGCCTGACGCCGATCGTCTCCATCAGCCGGCCGACATTCGGAATCTGGAAAAGCACGCCGATCGAGCCGACGAGCGAGGTCTGGCGCGCCACGATCCGGTCTGAACTCAGCGCCGCAATATAGCCGCCAGACGCCGCGAGCCCGTCCACGACCGCGACCATCGGCTTCTTGGCGGCGAGCCGGCGCAGCGCGTCGTGCAGCGCCTCGGAGCCGGTGGTGGTGCCGCCGGGGCTGTCGATCTTGAGCAGAACGGCGGCGGCATTGCCGTCCTCGACCGACTTGATCAGGTCGAGCGTGCGCCGGTCGCCGGAGATGAAGCCGGAAATGGTGACGCGAGCGATGTGCGATTGCGCAAACGAGCCCGGCGTGCGCCCGCTCCAGGCGAGGCCGCCGATCACGGCCGCGCCGATGACGCCGACCACGGCGAGCAGCCGCCACAGGCTCAGCTTGCGCCTCAGGCTACGACGGTCGGCGAGCAGATCGGCGTCGGACGACATCGGCGTGAAGCTCCAGCGAAGGGACCCGTGATGTAGCGTTGGCTGTGGTCAGGGGCAAGGCGCGGCGGCCCTGCCGCAGCGCGCTCAGGCCGCCATGCCCGCTTTCTGGCGATCGAGCGCGAGCAGCGCGAGTCCGCTCGCCACCGAACGGAAGGCGTCGCCGACATGGATGCGGTCCGCGCCAAAGCGGCGATCGAACAGCGCCCTGACGGCGGGAACATGGGAGGTGCCGCCGGTCATGAACACAGCCTCGATCGCGCCGGAGGCCAGCCCTGCCTGCGCCAGCGCGCTGTCGAGCGCGGTTTCGATCGCGCCGACGTCCTCGGCGATCCAGCGCTCGAATTGCGCGCGCTTGATCGGCGTCTGGATCACGACGTCCATCTGCCGGAAATCGAGCACCGTCTCGTCCTGCGAGGACAGCGCGATCTTGGCGGCGGAAACGGCGCGGTAGAGCTCGTAGCCGAGATCGTATTCGATCACGGTCAGCAGGTCCTCCAGCTTGGCGGGCTCGACCGCGTCGCGGATCAGCGCCCTGAGCTCGGCCATGGTCTCGCGGCTCTTCATCAGCGAGAGCCGGTGCCATTGCGCAAAGGCCGCGTGATAATGCGCCGGGATCGGCAGCAGCTTTTCGAAGGAACGGTAATCGGTGCCCTTGCCGAGCCTGGGCGAGATCGCATGCTCGATGATGCGGTAGTCGAAGGTGTCGCCGGCGACGCCGACGCCGGCATGCGACAGCGGCGTCGCGGCGAAGCGGCCGCCCGCGCCGGGCTCGAAGCGCATCACCGAGAAATCGCTGGTGCCGCCGCCGAAATCGGCGACCAGCATGGTCTGCGGCTGCTTGAGGTCGCGGGCATACCAGTAGGCGGCGCCCAGCGGCTCATAGGCGAAATCGACGCCCGGCATGCCGGCCTTGGCGTAGGAGGCCGCGAGCCGCCCGAGCGCCAGCTCCTCGTCGGGCCGCTCGCCGGCGAAGACGACCGGGCGGCCCGAGACCAGCGGAAGCGTCGCGACATTGTCGAGCCCGTGGGCGAGATCGCGCAGGAAGACGCCGATCAGATCCTCCAGATGGAACAGCTTGCCGAACAGCCGCGTCTCCTGAAAGGCCCGGCTGGAGAGATGCGTCTTGAGCGATTGCAGGAAACGATGCTCGGCGCTCATGCCCAGCGCCATGTCGAGCGCGTCGGGCCCGCTGACATGGGCGATATGGGTCTTTGGCGGCCGGCCCTCGCGCCAGAACATCAGCGCCGAGCGATAGGCGTCGACCGCGCCCTGCTTTGTGGCGAAGGAGCGCGTCGTCACCCTGCCGTCGGCGTCGGCGAGCGCGACGACGCTGTTGGTGGTGCCGAAATCGATGCCGATGGCGGCCGTGGTCATGACGGTCTCCCGATGGTCGGTCCCGCGCCACCTGGAGGCGAAAACGGGCCGGGCCGGCAAACGGACCCGGCGGCGCAGGACTTCAAAACTGTCGCAAAATCGGCCGCAGCCAGCCCTGAACGATCGGGCGCGCCGCGAAGCGGCCGGCAGCCATAGGCCAAGCCGGGCCGGCGGGCAATGCGATCTGCTGCGATTGCAGGGCCGTGAACTCGGGTTGACAGAACTTATCGTTTTATTTCCGCCGTCGTCCCGGGCGACCGAAGGGAGACCCGGGACCCATTCCTGAACGCTGGCTTTGAGAGGTTCTGGAATGGATCCCGGCTCTCCGCTTCGCTGCGGCCGGGATGACACGCTCTGAAATCCCCCTCCGTGACAATGCGGCACTTGCCGCGCTGCACTTCCGTCCGCGCGCGCCATGGCTTATGTGCGCCGCAGCATCGCAAGGACTGCCCGAAAAATCATGATCCGCCTCGACAGCATCGGCAAACAGAACGGCCAGCAGATCGTCTTCATCGAGGCCTCGGCCGCGCTGCAGAAGGGCGAGAAGGTCGGACTCGTCGGCCCCAACGGCGCGGGCAAGACGACCCTGTTCCGGATGATCACCGGCGAGGAGCAGCCCGACGAAGGCCAGGTCCAGGTCGATCGCGGCGTCACCATCGGCTATTTCAGCCAGGATGTCGGGGACATGGCCGGCGTCAGCGCGGTCTCGGCCGTGATGGACGGGGCAGGCCCGGTCAGCAGCGTCGCCGCCGAACTGCGCGAGCTGGAAGCCGCGATGGGCGATCCCGATCGCGCGGACGAGATGGACGAGATCATCACGCGCTATGGCGAGGTGCAGGCCCGGTTCGAGGAACTCGACGGCTATGCGCTCGACGGCCGGGCGCGCGAGGTGCTCGACGGTCTTGGCTTCAGCCAGGAGATGATGGAGGGCGATGTCGGGGCCTTGTCCGGCGGCTGGAAGATGCGCGTGGCGCTCGCCCGCATCCTGCTGATGCGGCCCGACGCGATGCTGCTCGACGAGCCGTCGAACCATCTCGATCTGGAGAGCCTGATCTGGCTGGAGCATTTCCTCAAAGGCTATGAGGGGGCGCTGCTGATGACCTCGCATGACCGCGAGTTCATGAACCGCATCGTCACCAAGATCGTCGAGATCGACGGCGGGGCGCTGACCTCCTATTCCGGCGACTACGAATTCTACCAGCAGCAGCGGGCGCTCGCCGAAAAGCAGCAGCAGGCCCAGTTCGAGCGCCAGCAGGCGATGCTCGCCAAGGAGATCGCCTTCATCGAGCGCTTCAAGGCGCGCGCCTCGCACGCCGCCCAGGTCCAGAGCCGGGTCAAGAAACTCGACAAGATCGACCGCGTCGAGCCGCCCAAGCGCCGTCAGACGGTGTCGTTCGAGTTTCAGGCCCCGCCGCGCTCGGGCGAGGACGTGGTCACGCTGAAGGGCGTCCACAAGCGCTATGGCAGCCGCAGCATCTATGAGGGGCTCGACTTCCAGGTCCGCCGCAAGGAGCGCTGGTGCGTGATGGGCATCAACGGGGCGGGCAAATCGACGCTGCTCAAGCTGGTGACCGGCGCAACGACGGCCGACGAGGGCTCGGTGGCGCTCGGCGGCAGCATCAAGATGGGCTATTTCGCCCAGCACGCGATGGAGGTGCTGGAAGGCGACCGCACCGTGTTCCAGTCGCTGGAGGACCGCTTTCCGCAGGCCGGACAGGGCTCGCTGCGGGCGCTTGCCGGCTGTTTCGGCTTCTCCGGCGACGATGTCGAGAAGCGCTGCCGCGTGCTCTCGGGCGGCGAGAAGGCAAGGCTCGTGATGGCGACGATGCTGTTCGACCCGCCGAACTTCCTCGTGCTCGACGAGCCGACCAACCATCTCGACATCGCCACCAAGGAGATGCTGATCAGTGCGCTCGCCCAATATGAGGGCACGATGCTGTTCGTCAGCCATGACCGCCATTTCCTGGCGGCGCTGTCGAACCGGCTGCTGGAGCTGACGCCCGACGGCGTCCACGCCTATGGCGGCGGCTATACAGAGTATGTCGCGCGCACCGGGCAGGAGGCGCCGGGCCTGCGCAGCTAGAGTAGTCTGCAGTAAGGTTGAATCCGTTGTGATCGGGTTCGTGAGCCTCGACGGAAACCCCTCCCCCTCGTGGGGAGGGGAAGGGGTGGGGGGCGTGGGGCCGGAGCGAGTCGTTCTATCGAATAGCAGTATCGCTGCTGCCGGCTCATCTCTTGCTGAAGTCGCTCACCCGGTCGTTCGCCCCCCCCCCCCCCCCCCCCCCCCCCCCCCCCCCC
>Ga0209902_100419_pt1 | contig 48207 bp, 49 predicted proteins | sample FECB27metaG_FD_188304 | JGI IMG/M metagenome (GOLD analysis project Ga0209902, IMG submission 188304) | Cyanobacterial communities from the Joint Genome Institute, California, USA - FECB-27 (SPAdes) (version 2) | ecosystem: Environmental > Aquatic > Thermal springs > Hot (42-90C) > Microbial mats...
CGAGGCAGCGCTTCGATTTGTCGAAGTGCCGCCCGTCGGATTTGAAGTTGAACACCGGCGGCGCCTTGGGCCGCGGCGGTGGCCAGCCGAAGCGCATCGAGACCACCTCGACGCCGTTGCCGGCCGCCCTGAGCACCGGCCCCATGTCGCCGATGCGGATATCATCGGCCTCCGGCAACTCGGCCGCAGCATCGCTGCTGTCGAGTTCCAGCCCCTTGATCGCCTCGAGATACTGCTGGTGGGTGACGTGCTGTTCGTAATCGTTACACATCGGGCCCTCCGCGCCTCAGGATCGATCAGCGCCAGCCGAGCGCCGGCGCGACGTGGGTGAGCACTGCCTCGATAACATGCGCATTGTAGGCGACGCCGAGCTGGTTGGGCACCGTCAGCAGCAGCGTATCGGCGCTCTTGATCGCCTCATCCTCGGCCAGCTCCTTGACCAGCTGATCCGGCTCCGCCGCGTAGCTGCGGCCGAACACAGCTTGCTTGCCCGGCTCGATATAGCCGAAGTGATCCTGGCTGCGGGCGTCGCCGCCGAAATAGGCGCGATCCATATCGGTGACCAGCGGGAAGATGCTGCGGCTGACCGAGACGCGCGGCGTCCGCGTGTGACCTGCTTCCGCCCAGGCGGCGCGGAACGCCGCGATCTGCTCGGCCTGCTGGATGTGGAAGGGCTTGTCGGATTCCGCCATCACCAGGGTCGAGCTCTGCAGGTTCATCCCCATCTTGCCGGTCCACTGCGCCGTCGGCGTCGTCGCGGCGCCCCACCAGATCCGGTCCCTGAGCCCCGGTGAATGCGGCTCGAGCCGCAGCAGCCCGGGCGGGTTGGGGAACATCGGCCGCGGGTTGGGCTGGGCAAAGCCCTCGCCGCCGAGCACGTCGAGGAACACCTCGGCATGGCCGCGCGCCATGTCGGCGTCGGTCTGGCCTTCGGCCGGTACGTAGCCGAAATGCCGGTAGCCATCGATCACCTGCTCGGGCGAGCCGCGGCTGATGCCGAGCTGCAGCCGGCCGCCGGCAATCAAGTCGGCGGCGCCGGCATCCTCGGCCATATAGAGCGGGTTCTCGTAGCGCATATCGATGACGGCGGTCCCTAGCTCGATCCGGCTGGTCCTCGCGCCAGCAGCAGCCAGCAGCGGGAACGGCGAGGCGAGCTGGCGCGCGAAGTGGTGGACGCGGAAATAGGCGCCGTCCGCGCCCAGTTCCTCGGCCGCCACGGCCAGATCGATCGATTGCAGCAACGCATCGGCTGCCGAACGGGTCTGCGATTGCGACGAGGGCGTCCAGTGCCCGAACGAGAGGAAACCGATCTTCTTCATGGTATTGGCCTTAGCGTTGCCGGACCTCCTAGATGTCACGGCAAGGGAGTGGGATCAACGTCGACGGCGTCTGTCACGCGCCGGTCATCGGGGGCGGTTAGGAGGCCCGCCATCAACCATGGGGCCACTGCCGTGACACTGAAATTCATCGTGATGAGCGACCTGCATCTGGTGGCGGAGGGCGAGCTGTCGATGACGCTCGATACCGCCGCCCGGCTGGAGATCGCGGTCGACACCGTCAATGCCCGCTATGCCGATGCCGATTTCTGCATCCTCGCCGGCGACCTCGCCGATCTCGGCCAGGCCGCGGCCTATCGCCGGCTGCAGGCGATCCTCGCGAGGCTCACCATTCCGGTGCACATCACGCTCGGCAACCACGACGACCGCCCGACTTTCCTCGCCGTGTTCGGCGACGATTTCGCCGGTGAGACCGGCCATGTCGACAAGGTGCTCGATGTGAAGGGCTACCGCATCGTGCTGCTCGATTCGTCCGAGCCGGGCCGCGTCGATGGCGTGCTCGAGGCGCAGCAGATCGATTGGCTGAAGGCCCGCCTGGCGGAAGCCGCCGATAAGCCGGTGATCGTCATCCTCCACCACAACGCCAACGCGCTGCACATCGAATCCGACACCATCCGCATCCTCGAGGATGGCCCGTTCCTCGAGGCGCTGGCGACGCACAATGACATCCGCCAGGTGATCGCCGGCCACGTGCATGTCACCTCGACCGCCACCTACCGCGGCATCCCGTTCACGACGCTGGCCGGCGGCCACTATTCGGTGAGCTTCAACGTCGATCAGCCCGGCAAGCCGATCCGCCGCCTCACCGGCCCCGGCCAGATGGCTGTGGTGATCGGCACCGAGGACCGCACCACCGTGCTGTTCGAAGACTTCGTCGACGGCAACGAGGAGATCGTGCTGGCGGCTGCCGCCGAGTGATACTGCGCGGGGCGGCTCGCACCGCCCCGCCGCCGGCCGGTCAGGCGTTGCCGGGGCCGGTGATGTTGACCATCCAGGGCGTACCGAACTTGTCGCTCAGCATGCCAAAACTGTCGCCCCACGGCGCTTTTTCGAGCGGCTGCATCACGTTGCCGCCGACCACCAGTTTCTCCCAGTAACCGCGCAGCTCCGCTTCGTTGTCGCCGCTGAGCGACACCGTCATGGTGTTGCCTGATGTGAACGGCACGCCGGGCGGCGAGTCCGACGCCATCAGCCAGTAGCCGCTGGGCGAAATCAGCTGTCCGTGCATGATCTTGTCCTTGTCGGCCGGGTCGTGCGGCATGCCGCCGTCAGCGTAGGTCATGATGGTCAGCTCGCCGCCGAACACCGTCTGGTAGAATTCGATCGCCGCTCGGGCGTTGCCGTTGAAGTTGATGTAGGGATTGAGGCGCGTCGGCATGGTTTCCTCCCGTGCTGCCTTGCGCGAAAGGCTAGTCGGCGGCCGTGACGAGAACAAGACGCGTGGGCTTGCGACAGCTTTGACCGTCCGCTCTACTTGCCCGGCGGAGGAGGCAGGGATGGAACTGCAGTTCAGGGCGACGGTGATCTATTGGCGCGGGCCCGCGCCGTTCTTTTATGCCCGCATCCCCACCGAGATCGGCGCCGAGATCGGCAAGGTGAAGAAGGCCGCGAGCTATGGCTGGGGCGTCATCCCGGTGGAGGCGACCATTAACGGCATCACTTTCACCACTTCGCTGTTCCCCAAGGACGACAGCTACCTGCTGCCGCTGAAGCAGGTGGTGCGCAACAAGCTGGGCGTCACCGCCGACGACCAGGTCGATGTCGAAATGACCATCGGCGGCGGCTATGTGCCGCTGCAGTTTAGGGATTAGAGCTCGCTACGAGGCTGCACTGGCATCGTGGTTGGCTTCGATCCTTGCCCCACCCACCGGCTGTCATCCCAGCGAAAGCTGGGACCCAGCTCTCCTCTGGCGCGGGCTGTGAAATGGGTCCCAGCTTTCGCTGGGATGACATCGTGGGTGGTTCGGCCCCCGGTGAAAAGCGATCGATCAGGACGCCTCGCCACCAGCCTCACGCCGCCACCGACAGCGTAAGCCCCCGGATCTCCTTGGCAACCCGCGCCTGCAGCGCCCACAGGTTCCGGTCGCGGATGCCGTGCGCCTCGAGCTGCGTCACCGTGTTGTAGAGATACTGCGCACCAGATCCCCAGTGCCCGGCGGCGCGCGCCAGGGTGCGCGCCACCACGCGCTGCGGCAGCCGGCCGGCATAGTTGGCGCCCTCAGGCGAAGCAACGAAGGCCAGCGCATGGAGTGGCCCGTTCGGTGTCGCGAGCCGCATCCAGCGCGGCACATTGGTCGGCCGCCGGCTATCGGTCTCGCGAACCAGCAGGCGCACCAGCTGGCCATGCGGATCGGCATCGGGCAGCCGGTAGGCGAGCCCGGCGCAGGAGCCGCCGCGATCGAGCGCCATCATCAGCCCCGGCACCTCGCGGGTGCCGCGCCAGCGGGTGAGCCGCATGCAGAAGCGGCGATGCCAGCCATGCGCCACGGCCTGGCGGGCCTCGAGATGGGTAAGCTCCGGCTTCCAGATCAGCGAGCCATAGGCGAACAGCCACAGCGGGCCATCCGGACGGCTGGTCAGCAGCGCGGCGGCCGTTGCCTCGAGGTCGGCTTCGGTAGGGTCGGGCTGGCCGGGCATCGGGCCCGGATCGGGCTCGGTGCGTTCGACCCGTGCAACCAGTTCAGCAGTCAGCTCCATGGCGGAGCGGCGTAAGGACATCGTCCAACTCCAAGCAGTCGCCCCCCGCTGGAGCGCTCTCAGGAAAAGTTGCAGACTTTTCCGGTTCGAGAGCGCGACGAAAAAACATTGAACGGGATATGCCGAGAGCGGCGCGAGCGATCAAGTGTACCGGTGGTACGGAACCGCCCTCGGGCGGGCGACCCGGTTTCGACACCGGCCGCAACTTGGATGCCGGCGGGGAAACGCTTACCTAAGCGCGATTGCCGGCCCACGTCGCAATGAGCGGAGAGCATAGAATGTACGCCCTGGCCATCGTTCGCTATCGACTTCCATTGGCGGAAATTGCCGAGACCCACCGGGAGGCACACCGCGAGTACCTGCGCGAGTTGAACAGGCAGGGCGTGCTGATCGCATCTGGTCCGTTCCGACCACATGTGGGCGGCGCCTTCCTGCTGCGCGTCCCCGACTCTGACCCCAACGGTGCGCTTGATCGCGTCCGGGAGGGCGATCCGTTCACCCGGCACAAGCTGGCGCAGTACGAACTGCTGCCTTGGGACGTGAAGACCGGCGTCGAGGACCTGGACCGCATTTGAAGCTCGGGAGGGGTCGAGTGTCCGAAATCTCAGCCGGAATCCTGCTGCATCGGCATGGCCCGAGCGGTCGCGAGCTGCTGCTGGTGCATCCCGGCGGCCCGTTCTGGGCCCGAAAGGATGAAGCGGCCTGGTCGATCCCGAAGGGGCTGATCGACCCCAACGAGGCACTGGAAGCGGCGGCGCGTCGGGAGTTTGCCGAGGAGGTTGGAACAGTGCCGGAGGGCGTGCTGGCGCCGCTCGGCGAGTTCAAGCTCTCGAGCAGCAAGCAGCTGGTGGTGTTTGCGCTGGAGGGAGATTTCGACCCCAAGACCCTCATCTCGAATAGTTTCGAGATGGAGTGGCCGCCGCGTTCCGGACAGCGGCAGAGCTTTCCTGAAGTCGACCGGGCAGGGTGGTTCAGCCTCGACGCGGCGCGAACCAAGCTGCACCTCGGCCAGCGCGTGCTGGTCGATGTGTTGCTGGCGCATACCGGACCGTAGACTTCTGGCGCAAGTGATGGCAGGGAGGCCAAAAGGGGAAGGCCCATGCGCATCGCGGTGACCGGCACGCACGGTAGTGGCAAGACCACACTCGTCGAGGATTTCGTTGCAGCGACGCCGGGCTACGAAGCGGTGCCGGAGCCCTACTGGCTGCTGGTGCAGCAGGGTGTGGTGTTCGCCGACGGGCCATCGGTCGCCGATCTCGAGGAACAGCTGAAGCAGAGCTGTGCGCTGCTGCTTGCGACCAGCGAAGCGAACGTGATCTTCGACCGCTGCCCGCTCGATTTCCTCGGCTATCTCGAGGTGCTCAGCGCTGCGGAAGGTTTTGAGTGGAGCCCCGACGGCAAGCTGCTGAAACGCATCGAGGATGCGCTGGCGACGCTCGACCTCGTCGTCTTCGTGCCGCTGAAAAGCCCGGACGAGATCGCGGTAGCGATCGAGTATCCCAAGCTCAGGAAACGGGTGGATGCGCGGCTCAAAACCATGCTGCGCGACGACGATCTCGGGCTGCTCGGCGATGGGCCGCGCGTCGTCGAGGTGACCGGTGCGCGAGAGCAAAGGGTGCGGCAGCTGACCGGGGAGCTGGCTGGCTGAGCCGTTGCTCCTAGTCGTAAGCCTTCTCGTATTTCTCCAGCGCGCGAATGGCCTTGGCGTTGCCGCCCGCGGCACGGTCGCGGATATAGGTCAGGGCCGCCTTGAGGGTGAAGGCGTCGCCGGATTCCCGGGCCAGCACCAGGGCCTTGAAGTAATCGACCTTGAGGCAGCTGACGCCCATGATCATGCCGTGCATGTAGAGGTGCGATGCATCGGTCTGGCCGACCGCCGAGGCATCCTGGCGGGCCACGATCTCGGCACAGATCGCCTTGATTTCGTCCTTGCTCGAGGCGGTGCTCACCTTGGTGTAGAGCGAGCTCTTGGGCAGCAGTTGCGCACCGCCCTTGGCGGCGGCCTCGGTGGCGATGCCCGCGCTCGTCGCGAAGAGCAGGGCGGCGAGAACTACGGACAGGCGTGAGTGGCGTCGCATGATGGATGCTCCGGTGTTCGGGGTTACTTCAGGCGCTTGCTCAGCGCTTCGATGCTGGTGCGGCGCTTCGGCAGCGAGAATGGCGGCTTGGCACGCTTCGCAAGCCCGAACACATCGCCTGCAGCGCGCTCCACCACGACGCTTTCGAAGATCTTCAGCGGCTGGCATTCCCAGCCCGCGCCGCTATGGCCGGTGACCGGGTTGTAGCTGTTTTGTGTGTAGCCGAAGCAGATATTGCCGCGCTCGGTCTTCCAGCGGCCGGGCAGCACCACCTTGTTGCCGGGGTACCAGAGCCAGGTGCCGCCTTGCTTGTCGTAATATTCGACCTGCGTGCCGTGGCCGGGGCTGTAGGTCATGATGGTTTGGTTGGCGAGCTTCGGCGCCGCGAGCGCCACGCCAATTCCGGCGAGGACGATGAGGGTAGCAAGGATCAATCGCATGGCGGGGTTCCTCATAGGCCACCGCAGTCCAGCGCCGGCAGCGACGGGCTGCAGGCAACCATCAGTATCAGATGCTTCATATTATCCCCCAAGGCATCAATATGACTTATGCGCGAAGTATCGCTAGGCGGTAAGACTTCACACCGCCAGTGCAGCCTGCGGATAGGGTAAATTCCGGCAGCTTTCGATCTGTAGCGCCCAGGACCTCCCCATCCACGGTGTCACCCCGGCGAATGCCGGGGCCCATCCTGAGATGCGTGTGTGAGCTGAGTTGCATGCCAGCCCCAATATGGGCAGCGCTGGTAAGTGATAGGCGAGCAGTGGCCCGCCAAGAAACCTCAGGAGGGCTCATCCTTCGCCCATACGCGCTGAGGGTAGGGGATTTCCACTACTCGGATGCGGCGCCGATGGGCGAACTTACCACCCGGCAGAGCCCCAAACTCGGTGTCATCCCTGCGAAAGCAGGGACCCAACTCACGGCCCGCGCAGATGGATGCATGGATCCCTGCTTTCGCCGGGATGACAGCCGGTGGGTGGGAGCGATCGTAACTTAGCGCCCATAGGTCTTCGCCGGAGTGACCCCGTGGGTGATGTAAGCTGGGGTACCCGGCTGCCCCCTGACCTAGTCCTCGCTGCGCCCGCCGCCCTCGCGATTGCGCGTATAGCTGTGCTTCAGCGGGAAGGGCGGCAGCCAGGCCTCGCGCCGGACGGTCCAGAGCTCGTAGCTCGGCCGCGCCTGGTCCGGCGCATCGAACGCCCCCGCATGCACCTCGACCTCGTCATCGCTCACCGAAAACACCGACGACCCACAGCGCGGACAGAAATGCCGCCCGGCATACTCATGCGTCGTGCCTTCGATGCTTACCGCCTCAGTCGGGAAGATCGCAAACACTCCAAACAGCGACCCGGAGTGCTTGCGGCAATCGAGGCAGTGACAGATCCCGGTGCGATACGGGTCGCCCGAGGTGGTGAGGCGGACATCGCCGCAAAGGCAGGAGGCAGTTGGCACGGCAGAACTCCCGATGGTGGCAGCGCGCGGTCCTAGCGTTAGAGCCGAATCCCCTTTTCGGCGAGCCCGGCCAGCATCCGGCCGTTGAAGGCCCGGGCAATCTCGGGCTGCCGCACCGGACTGGTGCGGAGCGAGCCGCTCACCACCACCGATCCGGCATTGATCTCGTCGATCCCGAGGTCATGCATATCGCTGGTAATGGCTTTGGCGAACTTCGGGTCGGCCCGGAGCTCGGTGGCCGCCGTCCGCATCTCGTCGATCACCGCCAGCGGATCGGTGCCGCTGGGCACGGTGAAGCGCGGCCGGAGCACGCCAAAATTCCGCGAACTGTTCTTCAGCGCCTTCACCGTCGAGAACGGAATGGAGTGGAGCGCCCCATCGCTGTCGCGCAGCCGCATGCTGCGCAGCGACAGGCTCTCGACCACCCCGGTGCGATCGCCGGTGCTGATGGTGTCGCCGACGGCAATCGTGTCCTCGGCGAGAATGAAGAAGCCGGTGATGACATCCTGCACCAGCTGCTGCGAGCCAAAGCTCAGGGCGAGGCCGAACACCCCGGCGCCAGCGATCAGCGGCGTCACGTCGACCCCGATATTGGCCAGCACCGCGATGCCGCCCAGCACCACCAGCAGGATCAGCACGCCGTTACGCATCAGCGGCAACAGCGTCTGCAACCGGCTCGAGCGCTGCGATCCCGGGCGCGTGTTCTTGTCGGGCGCCAGCGTCGTGGCGATCCAGGCATCGAGCGTCACCCAGATCAACCAGGCCACCGCGACAACCGTCGCCGCCGCCAACAGCGGACCGACGATGACGCGGCCATCCGTTGTCAGCCAGCCCCAGATGTTGAAGCCCCAGACGCCGGCAATGGTCATGGCCATGGCAAAGAGGGTCAGCGCGTCGGCTGCGACCCGCAACAGTTTCAGGATCTTGCCGGCCACGATCTGACGAAGGGTATGCCTTTGATAGCGGTAGCGCGGCGGCGTTGACGTGGTGAGCCGGTGCAGCCCGGCGATGGTCACCATGCCGGCCAGCACCACGGCGAACGACCACAGCATCTGGCTCAGCACATCATTGTCGCGCTGCCCGGCGAGGAGGCTGAAAATGCTGAGGATCAGAAAGCCATAGGCGATGAGGTGCCAGTGTCGCGCGAGGCGTCGGGTGGCGTTGCGGATCGGATTGTCCGAAACCGGGGCGCGCGCGGCGCCGCCGAAGATCAGCCGGCCAAGCGCCATCCGGTGCCGCGACACGAACCCCAGCATGGTGAGCGCCGCGATGCAGTTGAGGATCAGCCCGGCAAAGTCGGCGGCCGACCAGCCGAGCACCTGCCGTAACGACGGGTCGGCGCTGAGCGCGGCAAAGGTCGCAAAACTCGCGACCGCCAGCCACCACGGATAGAACCGGCGCTGCCCATAGCGGATCAGCCGCACGCTGCGCACGCTGCCAAAGCCCGACAGCGCCGACGTCGCAAGATCCGCCGTCAGCATGGCCAAGAGGATGCCGACCGCGAGGCTCGTGAAACTGGTGCTCGCCACCTTCGGCACCGGCAAGAAGCTGACCAGCACCGCGACCACGAACAGCGCCGCCGCCGCCAGCACCACCTTCAGCATCAACCCCATCGCCAGCTTCCGCTTCCGCACCGGCTTCGTCGGCGAGACCAGCCCACGCCCAACCCGGCGCAGACCAATCCCGATCCCGGCAACGATCGCCAGGCCGGGCAGGGCCCATGCCAGGAACTGCAGCAATTGCCCGCTGCTGACCCCACTCTGCACCCGGCTGCCGATCTGCGTCCCAGCCTGCGCCAGCTTCCGGTCGATCGGCACGCCGAATGTGGCAGTGGGCAGCGAGGTGACGAGCTCGTCGGACCAGCGGTACAGGGCGCCGGCCAGGCCGGTGCTCGCGCCGCTATCGGCTTCCTCGGCACCCGCTGCCGTCGGACCGGCCTCGTTCGGCGTCGAGCGCAGATGCTCGAGCAACTGCTCCCGCAGCACCGGGTCCTCGAGCACGACGATGAGCCGATCGACAGCGTCTGAGGATGTTGGCGGAGCCGGCTTGGCTTGCTGGGCATAGGCACTGCCGATCGACAGCATGACAAAGAGAACGGCAATCAGCTGCTTCACGGGTGGGTCTCGCTTGGTCCGGATCCGGGCGGCAGATCCTTGGAATCGAAAGGCAATGTGCTTTGCGACTAGACGAATAAGTTGGCGGCATCGTGCCGCTCAAGCGACCCGATGAGATCGCGGTGGCGATCGAGTATCCAAAACTGCATGCCCGGTGCCGGTTACGGGAGGGTGTGCCCGGCGGCGCGGAACAGGCGGTACCATTCCTCACGCGTAAGAGTGATGTCCGAGCCGGCGGCGCTTTCGCGGACGCGCCCGGGCTTGGTGGTGCCGAGGACGACCTGCAGGTTGGCCGGGTGCCGGGTGATCCATGCGATGGCGATGCCCATGGGGGTGATGGCATATTTCCGGGCCAACTCATCCATCACGTCGTTGAGCTCGGCATAGTGCTCGCGATCGCCGATAAACACGCCCTCGAAGAAACCCTTCTGCACCGGCGACCAGGCCTGCAGCGTCATGCCCTTGAGGCGCGAATAGTCGAGGAGCCCGATATCGCGGGAGACCGACTGGTCGAGTCCACCCATGTTGGCGGCGACGCCCTGGGCGAAGAGGTTGGCATGGGCGATCGAAAGCTGCACCTGGTTGAACAGCAGCGGCTGCTTCACTGCCGATTTCAGCAGCTCGATCTGGCCGGGCGTGTGGTTCGACACGCCGAAATGGCGGACCTTGCCGCTGGCGTGGAGCGTGTCAAAGGCCTTCGCCACATCGTCGGGCTCGACCAACGCATCGGGGCGGTGCAGCAGCAGCACGTCGAGATAGTCGGTGCGCAGCGCCTTCAGCGAGCCATCGACCGATTGCAGGATGTGCTCGGAGGAAAAGTCGAAATAGCCGCGGCGAATGCCGACCTTGCTCTGGATCTGGATCTTCGCCCGGTCGGACGCCGAGAGTTTCAGGGCGTCGCCGAACCGCGCCTCGCAGACATGCGGCGCTCCGCCATAGATATCGGCGTGGTCCATCATGGTGACGCCGACCTCGACAGCCGCGTCGTAGAGCGCACGGACCTCGGCGTCGCTCATCTTGGCGATGCGCATCAGGCCCAGCACAACGCTCGACACGGTGACGTCTGTATGGGGGACGGTGAAGGTCTTCATGGCAGGGTCCGTGTTGGCGGATGGGTGGGAGAGGCTCCTGTATCACAAGCCGTGGGTGGCGTCGGCAATACGACGCTCGTCGCGGGCTCGGCCTGACATGGACGTACCGGAGCATCCTGCGGCCAATGGCCCCGGAGCGAAGCGCCGTGCCGGCGAGGCGTTTGCCCCTCGCGGGTAGTCCGCAGAAATATACGGCTCACGCCTCGCCGGCCGATCGAAGTTTGGGCTTATTGCACGAGGGCTCGGGCGTATCCCGTGCCGCATCGGGAAGACCCTGCCGGCTTGATAGCGGCTGGCATCCACCTCACCGTTGCGCCCCTGCGGCTGCCTCATGCGTGGCAGCCTGGTTCCCTGAGCTCTCCCACATTGGAGAACCCGCGTTGCTAGCTGCGTCCCCCGGCGAACCGGATCATGCCACGAGTGCTTTTGGCTTGGACCAGCCCGGCCAGCTCACCAAGCTCCCCCGCACCGACCACTCGTCATGATCTCGCTTAGTTGCAGCGGACTGGGGGAGAATCGCATGGGTTGGAGTGAGGGGGATAAGGTTGGAAAGGAGCACCTCAGCTAACTACGTTGTGGGGCACCTTTCGTAAGGCGCTACCGTCTGCCTCAGAAACAGTTCGGCCACGCGATGGCCTGAGCTTTCGGCGTGGCTACGAGCGACTTCCGGTAGTTCCTGGATAGCTCGCTTGGCGTCGTCTATGCTGATCGGAAACTTGCCCTCGAACGGGTCTACCCTCACCAAGTTGTTGCGGCCAACAAGCAGTCCGGCCTGACCGATCGCATTGTGGGACTGAGCCTTTACGGCCGCCTGGAACACAATCGGGGGTGCGGCGCCGTTAGGCAGTACCCAGCCGACGAGGCCCGAGTTGCGGCGGCTGGCGGTCGAAAGGAGCGAGTCACCAGTTCCGATGCTCAGAATACGGATGTTCTCGGCCAAAACGTCGAAGCAGGCGAGGGCGTCCACCAAGGCGATCATCACCGGGTTGTTGGCCCACAGGCCGCCGTCGACCATCACGTAACCGTCGTTCTCGACGCTTGCAAAAAAGGTCGGGGCGGCCGCCGTATGAAGTGCCACATGAGCCATTTTCTCGTGTCGATCACGCTTGTAGTCGGGGTGATGCGGCGTCTTGTAGATGTAGGGCTCACCGTACCGACCTTCGAAACTGGGGATGGTTAGCCTGACCTTGGCGTCGTCCATCAGAGCACTGCCGAAGACCTCGAGCAGTTGATCCTTGAGCACCTGCTGATCGTGCTTTGGCTTCGATACCCAGTTGCCGAACTGCAGCACGGCTCCAAAACCGCGGCGTGTGGGAAAGATGGTTTGCCCACGTTTGGTGTAGATCTCGAGCGTCTGGTAAGCAGTCAAGCCATGGGCCAGCCCTAAGGCGATGATGCCCCCCGTCGAGGTGCCGGCAACCATGTCGAAGTGCTGCGCGATCGAGGCGCTACCGAGGAAGCGCTTTTCGAGTTCGGCGAGATACGCGGCCGGAAACACCCCCTTGATGCCACCGCCATCGATCGACAGGATTTTGAACAATTTGTCCTTGGGCCAGGGCTGCTTAACGCGGCGGGTCTGCAATGTGCCATCAGAACGGCGCGGCGGAACGTAGTTCATGGGGCTACCTCGAAGCGTGGAGGCGCGGCGTAGGGCGGGATGATTTCGCCGCGGTGCCGTCCGCCGCCAACCCACTTCCCCGTCATGGTCCACATTTCGTAGCAACCTAGCCAGTCATACGTCCAAGGCACGGTGGTCTCGGCGATGAGCATGGATCGATCCCACTCGTTGCGAGCGGGGTCGAAGAGGCAGAGCACCGGGCCCGGATATTGGGGATAGACGTGCGGGAGCCGGCCTTCCTGGTTGCCCGCCAGCTGCAATAGCTCGGGTTCGAGCACCCGGACGAACGGGAACGGGTGCAGGAACGAGTAGGCGATTTCGACCTTGAACTCACCAAACTGCGGGCGAACCGTGCCGACCCAGCCGACGGCGTTGGCACGGTTGTTGAGTCCGACCAGTTCGAAGTTCGACCAGCGCTTCATGGCGGAAGCCTGCTCCTGGATGGACCGGGCTCCGTTCATTTCATCTTCTTCCCGTAGAAGCTGTGCTTGACAGCCGGGGTGGCGGCACGAGCCACCGCGGGGGCCGCGATGCCGGCGGCCACCGGCAGGATGATGCCGCCTTTTGCCGTGTAGGAGTGGCTGGCTTCGCGCACAGCATCGCCGAGTTCGTGGGCCAGGCGGTCGGCCGCGGCGGTGACGACACGATCGCCGAACATGGTCCGAAGCCACTGGTTGAGGTCCCAGGCCGTGAACTTGGAGAATTTGGCACGCTCGAGGCCGGTGACCAGTTCCTCGAGGTAGCGCGCGAACTCGTTCTGTTGGGAGACGGTTTCGGGCCAGCGATCGGTGAACACGTCCATGTTGTAGGTCGGGTTGGCGATCAGCAGGGTGCGCAGGTTGCCCGATGCTTCCCGGATCGCCGCAATGATCAAGCGGCACAACCGGATCAGCATGTCGGCAAGGCTCGTATTCGGCTTGACTGCACAGCCGGCGAAATATGAAAGCACCACCGAGGGCGGGATACGGCCGTCATGCTTGGCATAACGGACGTTGCGGTAGCGCTTGACGAGCTGCAGGGCGAGGGTGGCGGTATTCTTGACCACGAACTCGGTCTGATCCGGAACTTCGTCGACATCTGCGTCGGCGCGGTAGTTGTGGGCGGTATACTCCCGCCAGCGACGATCAAACTCCCGAACGACGTTGATCTCTTCGGGGGTCCGCTCGCGATACCAGTCCACGAAACCGTATGCGTTCATGGGAACTAAGGTGTCGTCGAGGCGGGCCAGGGGGCCCTTGCTATGGGCGATGACGCTCTGACGCTCGGGGTAGCCGATGTCGCGCAGAGCCGGCGTGATGTCGAGGTGCATACCGTCGGCATAGTAGATGGTGACGCAGCGGGTCTGGCGCTTGACCGTCAGGCCGCGATAGCCGTCGAGGGCCTCAAAAAGATCGTCGAGGATCTCATTAGGGCGCTTGCCGCGGAAGCGGGTACCAAGCTGGGCCACAATGTCGATGTCGTATTCGCCGTCCGTACCGCGGGCGGAAATCGTGGCGTCAATGGCCATCGACCCCTGCGGATAGAAGTACTCGATCTGGTCTTCGAACTTCTCAGTGCCTTCCAGGAACTCGCGGACGGCGCGATAGCGTTCGATAGCCTTGCGATGCAGCGACGGCGGCAGCTGCACGCTGAATGCGATCTCGGCCAAGATGCGGTCGAGAGCGGTGGATAGTGGATTAAAGTCGGGCGCGTTCAGTATTGTGTTCATCTTTTGTTTCCATCAGGAATTTTGGCGGATCTGTAAGTATCGTCATAGTAGTCCCTCCTTTTGTTGTGGCTTAGGTTGAAAGGGCCTGCAGATTTGCAGGCCCCTTAGTCTAGTTTGGTGGTCGGATAGTTACTTGCTGATTATTAGCTGCACCCAGTCGTCGTCCCACAATCCTCGCAAACCATGCAGTGGCCCGACACCTTCATCCGCATCGAGTTACAGTTGGAGCACTGATCCCCCGTATAGCCCTGCATCAGCGCCTGGGCGCGGAGCTGCCCCGCATCCTGTTGCGTCGGCGGGCTCGGAATCGGGTTCAACTCGGCTTCGTTGAGCACGGTCGGGCTGGTCTCTATCTTCAGGGCCGTTGCGGCCTTCAGTGCCGTGACGGTTGAGGTCTGCATCGAAGCGACCGGGTTGTAGGCCTGGGCGGCGGTGAGGCCGCCGGAGACCAGCATCAGGTTCTGGTCCTTCACCTTTCCTCGTGTCATCCCACGAGAAACCAGGTTCTGCGCCGGGATCGGGGCAGGGCGCTGGCCTTCGCCGCTCTGCGACAGCGCCGTCGGGCTGTCGGCATGCACATGGGCTAGATCCTCGCGGTCGAGGTAGGAGACAGCGAGCTCGCGGAAGATGTAGTCGAGGATCGAGGTGGCGTTCTTGATCCGGTCGTTGCCCATCACCATGCCCGCCGGTTCAAACCGGGTGAAGGTGAAGGCCTCGACATACTCGTCGAGCGGCACGCCATATTGCAGGCCGAGCGAGATCGAGATGGCAAAATTGTTCATCATGGCGCGGAAGGCAGCGCCTTCCTTGTGCATGTCGATGAAGATTTCGCCCAGCCGCCCGTCGTCGAACTCGCCGGTGCGCAGATACACCTTGTGGCCGCCGATATTGGCCTTCTGGGTATAGCCCTTGCGGCGGTTCGGCAGCTTTTCGCGCTCGCGGCTGACGCGCTCGATGATGCGTTCGACGATCTTCTCGGTGATCTGCGGCACGCGCGCCATCTGGTTGGCGGCGTTCAGCAGTTCGACTGCATCCTCTTCCTCGTCGTCCTCATCGGCGACCAGCGACGAGTTCAGCGGCTGCGAAAGCTTCGAACCATCGCGATAGAGGGCGTTGGCCTTGAGCGCCAGGCGCCAGCTGAGCTGATAGGCCTCCTTGGCGTCGGCGACGGTCGCGTCGTTCGGCATGTTAATGGTCTTGGAGATGGCGCCCGAAATGAACGGCTGCGCTGCCGCCATCATCAGGATGTGGCTCTCGACCGACAGGAAGCGCTTGCCGGTCTTGCCGCAGGGGTTGGCGCAATCGAACACCGGCAGGTGTTCGTCTTTGAGGAAGGGCGCGCCTTCGAGCGTCATCGAACCGCAGACATGGATGTTGGCGGCCTCGATGTCCTTCTTGGAGAAGCCAAGGAAGGCGAGGAGGTCGAACGTCATGTCGCCGAGCTGCGCGTCGGTGACGCCGAGGCTCTTGAGGAAATCAGCGCCAAGGGTCCACTGGTTGAAGATGAACTTGATGTCGAAAGCCGACTTGGTCGCAGCGTTGAGCGCGGCGATCTTCTCGTCGGTAAAACCCTTGCTGCGCAGCGTCGAGGGGTTGATGCCCGGCGCCTGGTTCAGGTTGCCGTGGCCGACGGCATAGGCCTCGATCTCGGCGATCTGCGCCTCGGAATAGCCCAGCGTGCGCAGCGCCGGCGGCACCGCGTTGTTGATGATCTTGAAGTAGCCGCCACCAGCGAGCTTCTTGAACTTCACCAGCGCGAAGTCGGGCTCGATGCCGGTGGTGTCGCAATCCATCACTAGGCCGATGGTGCCGGTCGGGGCAATCACCGAGACCTGCGCGTTGCGGTAGCCGTGCTTTTCGCCCAGCGTCAGCGCATCGTCCCACACCGCCTTGGCGCGGCTCGAAAGCGTATCGTCGCCGATCGAGGCGTGATCGAGCGCCACCGGGTTGATCGAGAGGCCCTCATAGCCGTCGGTCCTGCCATAGGCGGCAGTCCGGTGGTTCCGGATGACGCGCAGCATGTGCTTGGAATTGCGCGGATAATCCTGGAACGGGCCGAGCTCGCCGGCCATCTCGGCCGAGGTCGCGTACGAAACGCCGGTCATCACCGCGGTGATGGCGCCGGCAATGGCGCGGCCCTGGGCCGAGTCATAGGGAATGCCAGAGGTCATCAACAGGCCGCCGATATTGGCGTAGCCGATGCCCAGCGTGCGGTAGATGTAGCTGCGCTCGGCGATCGCCTTGGACGGGAACTGCGCCATCATCACCGAGACCTCGAGGACCACGGTCCACAGGCGGGTGGTGTGCTCGAACGCCGCGACATCGAACGACGAGTCGGCGTTGCGATAGGGGAGCAGGTTCACCGAGGCGAGGTTACACGCCGTGTCGTCGAGGAACATGTATTCCGAGCACGGGTTCGAAGCGACGATCTCGCCGGCCTCGGGGCTCGTGTGCCACTCGTTGATGGTGGTGTGGAAATGGATGCCCGGATCGGCCGAAGCCCAGGCGGCGTAGCCGATCTGTTCCCACAGGTCGCGCGCCTTGACGGTCTTGGTCACCTTGCCGGCCTTGGTGCGGCTCAACAGGTCCCACGTCCCGTCGGTCTCGACGGCCTTGAGGAAATCGTCGGTGACGCGGACGGAATTGTTCGAGTTCTGGCCCGAGACGGTGAGATAGGCCTCGCTATCCCAGTCGGTGTCGTAAACCGGGAAGTCGATATCGGTGTAGCCCTGGCGGGCGAACTGGATGACGCGCTGGATGTAGTTCTCCGGTACCAGCGCCTTCTTCGCCGCCTTCACTTCGCGCTTCAGCGCCGGGTTCTTGTTGACGTCGAAGCAATCGTCGCCGGTGCCTTCGCAGTTCACCGCGGCCTTCATGATGGCCTTGAGCGCCTTCGACACCACCTTGGAGCCGGTGACGAGAGCCGCGACCTTCTGCTCCTCCTTCACCTTCCAGTTGATGTAATCCTCGATATCGGGGTGATCGATATCGATCACCACCATCTTGGCGGCGCGGCGGGTGGTGCCGCCCGACTTGATGGCGCCGGCAGCGCGGTCGCCGATCTTGAGGAACGACATAAGGCCCGAGGACCTGCCGCCGCCGGAGAGCTTCTCACCCTCGCCGCGGAGCTTGGAAAAGTTCGAGCCGGTGCCCGAGCCATATTTGAACAGGCGCGCCTCGCGCACCCACAGGTCCATGATGCCGCCCTCGTTGACGAGGTCGTCGGTCACCGACTGGATGAAGCAGGCATGCGGCTGCGGATGCTCGTAGGCGGATTTGGACGAGGTCAGCTTGCCGGTGAAGGGGTCGACATAGAAGTGACCCTGGCCGGGGCCGTCGATGCCATAGGCCCAGTGGAGGCCCGTGTTGAACCACTGCGGGGAATTGGGGGCAACCCGCTGCGTGGCCAGCATGAAGCAGAGCTCGTCGAAGAAGGCGCGCGCATCTTCCTCGCTGGCGAAGTACTTGCCCTTCCAGCCCCAGTAGGTCCAGGTGCCGGCGAGACGCTCGAACACCTGGCGGCTGTCGGTTTCCGAACCATAGCGCTCAGCTTCGGGGAGCTTGGCCAGCGCCTTCTCGTCGGGAACCGAACGCCACAGCCAGCTCGGCACGTCGTTCTCTTCGACGCGCTTCAGGATCTTGGCGACGCCGGCCTTGCGGAAATATTTCTGCGCGATGATGTCGGCAGCCACCTGCGACCAGGTCGAGGGGACCTGCATGCCCTCGAGCTTGAACACGATCGAGCCGTCGGGGTTCTTGATCTCGCTCGTCACCGAGCGGAATTCGATCCCCGCATAGGCGCTGTCATTGGCTTTCGTGAACCGACGTTCGATGCGCATTTGTCTATATATTCCCCAATAAAGCGGACAGGAAAGCCCGCGAGCCGCCAAGGACGGCTTCTGCCTCTTTGTATGACGCTGTCTAACTGACCGTGAAAAACGGCCTAGGAGCCCCGTTTGGGACCTTCGGCGAACTGTCGCCGCCGCGTGGTCCCGGTCGTCCGTCGTGCCGTCTGAACAAGCCCGGCGCAACCCCGAAAGGATGCGTCCGATGCTTCGAGTCGGTCAATGCCGAGGCATGATCACAACATACAACTGCTAGTGGCATTGCCCGGATCCAACGGCTAAATCCAGTATCTCATATGTGGATTACGGGGAAAAGTTCCAACCCCGATTCGACGCGTAAGAGGGTCAATTTTCGGTACCGCACCCTCGCGAACCGCTGGTGGAATCGGCGCTAAACCACGGGAAATCGGCCACTCTTTCGCCACCTTTGAGCACCGCTTGAAGATGAACCGGCCGGGCTAAGTGAGGGGCAGTTTTCGGTGCGAATCCTGTCAAGCGCATTATTTCCGTCACAAATCGACGACCATACACAGCGCCCTCTGGTGGGTCGGCACACCATAGGTAGAGGGCAGGGCAGGCTCGCCTTTATGCTAGGCGGGTGCGCCCCGGCATGTTAGAGCCACAGGCACAAATGGCGGGCGATTTGTCCCGCGCGAACGGCTTCTGAGACGGGTTCAGACGGTATGGCGAACGGCGGCATGAAGGACTTCCTGATCGAGATCCTGGCCTGGTGGCGGGGCAACACCTGGGGCACGCGCCTCTGGATCGCCACGCAGGGCGAGTTTGTCGGCGAAGACGAGACCGGCAACCGCTACTACCGCTCCAAGAAGGGTTCGAAGCCCGGCCCCAACGGCTACGAGCGCCGCATGGTGATCTATGCCGGCGGCTATGCCGAGCCCACCACCATCCCGCCCGGCTGGTATGGCTGGATGCACTACCGCACCAACACCCCGCCGACCGAGCAGGATTACACCGCCCGTTCCTGGCAGCTGCCGCACCAGCCCAACCTCACCGGCACCGCCGCGGCCTATCGCCCGGATGGCAGCCTGCTCAGCAAGGGCGAGCGCCCGCGCGTTACCGGCGACTACGACGCGTGGTCTCCAGAATAATCCCGACCATCGTCCAGCCCATGCAGATGGTCCGCAAGGCAGTTGCCGTCGTTCTCGCCAGCCTTGCGCTGGCGACGCCTGTGCTGGCCGAAACGATCGCCAATCCGGTCGCCCAGTTCTCCGGGCTCGACAAGATCACCGGCCGCATCACCACGTTCGATGTCTATATCGATGAGACGGTGCAGTTCGGCGCGCTGCAGATCACCCCGCGCGCCTGCTACACCCGGCCACCCACCGAGACGCAGCGCACCAGTGTGTTCGTCGAGGTCGACCAGGTGAGCCTCAAGGGCTCGATCGACCGCATCTTCACCGGCTGGATGTTCGCCGACAGCCCGGCGCTCAACGCCATCGACCACGCGGTCTACGATATCTGGCTGCTCGACTGTAAGCAGAGCTCCGACGTGCCGCCGCCATCGGCGGACGCAGGTACGGGCGGGTAAGTTCCTGGGGTGCCTCTGGTGAGGCACCAAACTTGCCTCATCCGCCGTGTCATCCCGGCGAAGGCTCATGTGACTACGTCGTGGGAATCCCGCAGCTCTGCTGCGGGAGCGATCGGCGTAATTGCTATCCGACAGCGCCCCAAACTCGGTGTCATCCCAGCGAAAGCTGGGACCCAACTCACAGCAAGCGCAAGCGGATGGATGGGTCCCAGCTTTCGCTGGGATGACACCGGTGGGTGGGGGACCGTCAGTGGCACGAAGTGATTGGACTGGCCGGTTGCCCCTGCGCGGCAAAACCGAACGGCCTCACCCACCGCAACCACGATCAAGTCGAGCGCCTGCCTCTTGCGCTTAGCTCCTCCCGTCCCGACGAGAGGAGCCCAAAATGCTCAGCACCCCTGAGATCGTTACCCGCCCCGACCAGCCGTTCGCAGCCATCCGCGTCAGCCTCGACCGCGGCGAAATCCCCTCAAAGGCGCCGCCGCTGATCGGCGAGGTGGCCGGCTGGCTGGCACAGCAGGGCGCCGCACCGGTGGGCGCGCCATTCTTCAGCTATCTCGCAATGCCCGAGGACGGGCCGATGGTGATGGAGGTCGGTTTCCCGACGGCAACGCTGCTGGCCGGCGACTCGAGGGTCAGGACCGGCACCATCCCGGCCGGTCGCTTTGCGACGCTGATCCACACCGGACCTTATGAAGGCCTCTACCAGGCCAACGTCGCGCTCGGCGAGTGGCTCGGGAAGCAAGGTATCGCCCATCCGATGCCGGAAGACGCCTCCGGCGAATACGACGCGGCCCTGCTGGAAATCTATGCCACCGACCCGGCCGACGAGCCCGACCCGCAGAAGTGGGAAACCGAAGTGGCGTTCCGGCTGGGGACGTAGAGCATCTCGCGGGTAGGCTGATCTCAGGGGGGCGCGCCGCTCTGGAAATGGCAGGCCGGAGAGCATTTCGGTCGAGCTGAACCACCGCGACCAACCCAAACTCGATGTCATCCCAGCGAAAGCTGGGACCCATTTCACCTCCCGCGCCAGCTGTTAGTTGGGTCCCAGCTTTCGCTGGGATGACAGCCGGTGGGTGCGTTGAGGTTGAGCCTATGCGGCCGCACCCATCGTGACGCGATCCAGGTCGGGTAGCCGGCCGGCCCAGAAAAAGTACCGGCCGGCCCGGGAGAGGAACCGGCCGGCCGGAGTTATCCTGCCCGGGCGAGGATGTCTTTTGCGCCGCTCACCAGTTGCGCGGCGGCGTCCTCCGGCGATTTGGCGCCGAAGCCGATCTCCTGGCTCAACGTGCCCAGCAGCGACAGGCTGATCTCGCCCGCCGCGGCTGGCGGCGGCGGCGGGATTGGTCCAAGCAGCTCGCCAAGATTGGCGAAGAAATCGAGGGTCTGCCGCTCGAGGTCGTTGAGGCCATCGACGATATGGTCGCGTGAGGCCGCCGAGCTCGGGATGCCACGTTCGAGGCCAAGCAGGCTCGCCGCCTCGAGATCGCGCACGAAGAAGTTGATCAGCTCGACCGCCTCGTCCTTGTCCCCGGAGGTCGCTGCCAAGGTCCACATCATCGTCGGCTTGCGATACTGCCCACCTTTGCCGCCTGCCATCGCCAGCGGCATGTTGCTGACGGCCAGCTTGTCCTTGACCAGCGCCTGGTAGGCGATCAGTTCGTTGACCCCGGTAAAGCCGCTGGCGGCGCGCCCGGTCACCAGCATGCTGGTGTCGATGGTGCCCGTCGAAATCGCCTGCTCCTCGGCGGTCACGCACGCCTGTTTGCTGCGGAGGTCGGCCCAGAGGGTAAACCACTCGGCCGCATCAGCCGTGTCGAAGGCCAGCTCACCTGTGGGGGTATAGAGCGCCTTGCCGCGCTGTCGCAGCCAGTTCTCCAGCGCCGGCTCGTTGCCCGATCCATCGGGCAGCATGCGCATCCCGGCATTGGCAGCGTTGAAATCGCCGACCATCCCCGCGAGGTCGGCATAGGTGGTGGTCGCCCCGGGCACCGGCAGGCCGGCGCGTTCGAAGGCGCTGGCATTGACCTGCAGGCAGAAGCCGCCGGCGCCCATGCTCACGCCATAGAGCTTGCCGTCGACCCGTCCGGCCTCGATCTGGTCGGCATCGAAATCACCGAGATCGAGCGTCTTGCCGAGGTAGTCGTCGAGCGGCGTCAGCGCGCCGCGCTGGGCGTATTCGACGATATAGCGGTAATCCATCTGGATCAGGTCGGGCGCGTTGCCGCCGGCGGTCTGCGTCGCGACCTTGGTCCAGTAGTCGTTGAACCCCATGAACTCGCTGGCCACCGGTGCGGTGCCGAACTTCTTCTGGAACAGGTCGAACACCGCAAAGGTTCGTTCGGCGCGCGCCTGGCCACCCCAGAAGATGGCGCGGACGCCGTCCGACTGCGCCCGTGCGGCCGGCGCCAGCGCTGCTGCTCCCAGCAGCGCCAGGGCGCCCTGCAGCACGGTTCTGCGACGTGTGGTCATATCGTCTCCTCCTCGTTTGTTTGCGTGTTGTGCTGCGCGCGGCGCCGGTCCTCCCCGGGCGTCGTCGCGAAGTAGGATTTGTACTGGCGCGAGAAATACTGGGTCGTCGAATAGCCCAGGATCGAGCAGATCTCCCCGATGCTCATCGAGGTGGTCTGCAACAGGTTGCGCGCCTTCAACAGCTTGGTGGATTTGACGAAGCTGGCCGGGCTCACCCCATAGATGCGCCGGAAGGTGCGGGTGAAATGCGAGCGGCTGCGAAATACCGCTCCGGCGAGCTCGGAGACATCGTCGTGCTCGGCGGGCATTTCGAGCACCTTGTTGGCCAGCTCGATCACGTCGCGGTCGAGCCGCGAGCTCGGCACGTCTCCGGGCTGCAGCTGCAGCGCCGCGCCCTGCAGCTCGTCGAGCACCGCCCGCAGCAGCATGGCGCTGCGCCGGCCATTGGCGGCGAGGCCCGCCAGCTCCGCCGCATGCAGCTGCACGACCTTGCGGGTCACCGCATCGATGAACAGGAAGTCGGGCGTCCAGCACCAGACCGGGGGCAGGGGGGCGTCGCCTGCCTCATAGGCATAGTTGAGAAAGGTGACGCCCAGCGGATTGGCTGGGTTGTGCTGCGCCCGGTAGATACCGTCCGGCCGCATCACGCACGTTACCCCGGGCAGCAGGGCAATGTGCTCGCCGCCGGGCGTCACCAGTTCGCCTTCCCCAGCCCAGATCAGCCAGATGCGATAATTGTCGTGCTTGGCCGGATCGGAGACGAACGACCAGCCCGGGTCGCACCGGATCCGCCCCACCGGCGCGCGCAGTTCGACGCCCGGCTCGCCGGTCTCCGATGCTCTGGCGGCCCTCTCGTTCAACAGGTTGCTCCGGCGCCTTCACCGCCGAATATGGCCAGCCGCTCCACCTGATCGCTCGGTTGCGCCTTCTGGTCCATGTAGTGGAACTGCAGCGCTCGGCGCCGCCGCGCCGAGTTGTTCGAGGGCGTGCCATGCGGCAACAGGCCATCGAAGAACATGCCGTCGCCCGGGCGCAGCGGGAAGGCTACGGACTTGCGTCCCGCGATGTCGGTATCGCAGATCTGCCAGTCGCGGCGCCGGAAGTGGTGGATGGGCCCAAGCTTGTGCCCGCCATCCAGCACCTGCATGCAGCCATTGGCGATGGTGGCCTCGTCGACCGCGATCCACACACCCACGATGCGGGTGCCCAGCGGATAGTCGAAAAACGCATGGTCCTGGTGCCAGGGTTTTTCGCGGCCGCCGCGCGGCGGCTTCAGCAGCGCCATATCCTGGAACAGCCGCACGTCGCGCTCGAGCAGGTGCCGGCAGATCGCGCCGATCCGCTCGCCCAGCGCGATCCCGGCCAGCCGCTCCTCGTGCGGCACGAAATCGTAGAGCTTGCGCACGGCGTCATAGCGCTCGGCCGCCGTCATCGTATCGATGAGTTCCTTGTATCCTTTTTCGTAAGACACGCCGGAGAACAGCGGCACCCGACCCTCGATCAGGTCGTCGATCGCGGCTTTGGCGCTGGCCAATTCGCCTGCATCCAGCAGGCCCTCCACCGATAGCCAGCCATGCTCGCGATAATGCTGGCGCGATGCCGCGGTCAGCGCCGTGGCGATATCGACGCGCGGGGCACTCGATTCCGGGTCGTAGAGCCCGTCCTGATAGGTCCCGCCCTGTTCCTGGTCGAATTGCAGCATCGTCCGTGATCCCACTCTCCGGAGCTCGCCTTCGGCTCTCGTTGCTAGCGATAGTCACGCCAAACCGCTGCCGATCCAAGGCTACGAACTCGGCGAAGTTGTGCACTTTTCGCGCATTGTGACCGCGCGACAGGGGCGGGCCGGGCCGGCACTTGACTCGATGTGCCGCCCGGTATTTAACAATCGTGTTATTTAACACGCGTGCAAAATATGATCACCGATGCCCTCAGCCTCACTCTGTCCGCGCTCGCCGACCCAACGCGGCGGGCGATCTTGCAGCGGCTGAGCGAGGGGGAGGCGTCGGTGAGCGAGCTGACCGCGCCGTTCGACATCTCGATGCCGGCCATCTCACGGCACCTGAAGGTGCTGGAGCAGGCCGGCCTCGTGGCGCGCACCCGGCATGCACAATGGCGCCCGGTGCAGCTCAACGCGGCGCCGCTGGCGGAGCTGGCCAACTGGGTCGAGCGCTATCGCCGGCACTGGGACCAGAATTTCGCGCGCATGGATGCGTACCTCGCCGAACTTCAGAAGGGGAACCCCAATGGCCCAAAGCAATAGCGTCACGGCCGAACAGGCAGCCCTGGTGCTGGAGTTCGACCGGCTGTTCGACGCGCCGCGGGCCCTGGTCTGGCTGATGTTCAAGGAGCCCGAGCACATGGTGCGCTGGCACGGGCCGGAGGGCTATGCGCTCCTCAGCTGCGACATCGATTTCCGCGTCGGCGGCAAATGGCGGCGCTGCATGAGCAACGGCCCCGGACACGCCCACTGGATCCGCGGCGAGTATCTCGAGATCGAAGAGCCGAGCCGGCTCAGCTTCAGCTACATCAACGAGTATGACGCGTTCGAGACCGTGGTGACGATGGATTTCGTCGACGAGCACGGCAAGACCCGCATGTACTTCCGCCAGACCCCGTTCATCAGCGTGGAGGAGCGCGATGGGCATGGCTGGGGCTGGAAGAGCGGCTTCGATGTGTTCGACCGCTATGTGGCGCAGTTCATCGACGACGACTGGAGCCCCAAGGGCCGGCCGCGCAGCGATGGCGTCGCCGAGGATATCGTCGCGGCGCGGCGCCGGGCCGTGGAGAGCAAGCGGGAGGACGACAATGCTCACTCTACCAACGATCGTTGAGCGGACGGCTCAACCCTATGTCGCCATCCGCAAACGGGTGACGATTCCCTTCGGCGAAGTGATCGGGCCGACCATGGATGCCATGTTCTCCGCCGTAAAAGCCAAATCCCTGCAACCGGTTGGGCCGGCATTCTTCAAGTACAACATCGTCAATATGCCCGATCTCGAAATCGAGTTCGGCGTGCCCGTAGGCGCTCCGGTGGCGAGCGACGGCCAACTGATCGGCGGCACGCTGCCGGCCGGCCGCTACGCCCAGACCACCTATTGGGGGCACTACGACAACCTGATGGATGTGAACGCCATCCTCATTGGTTGGGCCAAGGAAAAGGGCCTGGCGTGGGATGCGATCGCCGGCAGCGATGGCGATCATTTCGCCGCGCGGCTCGAAATCTACCCCAACAGCCCGGACGAAGAGCCCGACCCGGACAAGTGGGAAACCACCGTCGCCATCAAAATCAGGGATTGAGCCATGCTGCTTAAGGGTCGGACGGCCATCGTCTATGGCGCCTCCGGAGCAGTCGGCGGCGCCGTCGCCAAAGCCTATGCCCGCGAGGGCGCGCGGGTGTTCCTCGCTGCCCGCAACCGCGAGGGGCTGGAAGCCGTGGCGGCCGAGATTGCCGCAGCCGGGGGCAGGGCCGAGGTCGCTCCGGTCGATGCGACCGACCACGATGCGGTCGAGGCGCACCTCCAGGCGATTGTCGCCAAGGCCGGTCCGGTGAAGCTGATGTTCAATGCCGTGGCGGTTGACGACACCCAGGGCCAGAAACTCATCGATATGCCGCGCGACAAGTTCATCGCCCCGATCATTACCGGAATGAAGACCTGGTTCTCCACCGGCACAGCCAATGCCCGTCACATGGCGGCCAATGGCGGCGGCGTCATCGTCGGCATTTCGGCGAACGCCGCCCGCGAAGCCTATGACATCATGGGCGGCTTCGGCGTGGCGATGGGCGCCATCGAACACTTCCTCCGCCATCTCGCGGTCGAGAACGGACCGGCCGGCGTGCGCTGCGTCTGCGTCCGCTCGCCCGGTTCGCCCGACGCGCCAGGCGTGCGGGAGGCGTTCCTGCTGCACGCCAGGGAGGAGGGGATCACCCTCGAGGAAGCCGAACGCCGGGCCGGCGAGCGCACACCACTCCGCCAACTGACGCCGCTGGCCCAGATCGCCGATGTCGCAGTGCTGCTGTCCTCGGACCTCGCGGCTTCGATGACGGCGACGGTGGCGAATGCCACTGGCGGAGCGCAGGTGGATTAACGTTAGTTGCGATGCGTCACGGAGCGAGCCCCCTCTCCCCTGAGGGGAGAGGGTAGTGCAGCTCGGACCTTTAGGTCCGTAGCGTAACTCGGGTGAGGGGTTCAGCTTCTCAGCGAGCGCTCGTTGCGCCGCTTCACCCCTCAACCGGCCTTCGGCCACCTTCTCCCCTGAGGGGAGAAGGAATGGAGTTGCTCGGTAGCGCACAACCGCTCAGAAGAACTCATCCAGCAGCGTGTACCACTCGAGCTTCTTCCGGTCCGGCTCGGTCACCCCATACGCCGCAAGAAATGCCGGGATCGCCGTCGCCCCATAGTTCCAATCGAGGCTGCGGCAGGCCAGCGCCAGGTCCTGGCAGCGGTCGGCAACGCCCAGCCGGCCGCAATCGATGAAGCCGGTAAAGTGCCCATCCTCGGCCATGAAGTTGGGAAAGCAGGCGTCGCCATGGGTGACGACGAGGTCCTCGGCCTTCGGCACGCCGGCGATGAGCCGGGCGTAGTCCGCCGGACCCTGGTCGGGGTCGTCGCCGTCATAGAGCCCGGCATGGTAGCGCGCCGACGCAGCGGCCACGCGGATGCTGGCGCGATGATCGAACGGGCAGTTCGCGGGATCGAGCCGGTGCAACTGGCGCAGCGCTTCGGCGACCAGCCGGACAGCCGTCTCGGCCGTCACCTCTGAGGTGGACGCCAGGTCATGCCCGGGGATCGCTGTCATCAGCAGCCAGTGCCGGCCGCCATGGTCGGCCGCGTCGATCACCGCGGGGCAGGGCAGCCCGGTATTATGCAGCCAGCGCAGCCGCTCGATTTCGCCCGGCAGCTCGGCCAGCGGCGAGATCGGCTCGGACTTGATGAAATGTCCCTCGCCGGCGCGGTAAACCCACGCGCCGGATTCGCCGATGGTCTGTGGCACCAGGTCGATGCCGCTGGCCCAGCCGGGCGGCAGCTCTAGTGGTCGCATGCGAAGAAATCGCCCTGGTGCCGCAGCGCCTCGGCGAGGCGCGCCTCATAATCCTCGCGCGGGATTTCGATGCCGCCGAAGGTGCGAAGGTGATCGGTGACGAACTGCGTGTCGAGCAGGTGATAGCCGCCGGCCACCAGCCGCTCGAGCAGATGTGCCATGGCGATCTTCGAGCAGTCGGTCTTGCGATGAAACATCGATTCGCCGAAGAACGCCGCGCCCAGCGATACCCCGTAGAGCCCGCCGACCAGCGCAGCCCCATCCCACACCTCGACGGTGTGGACGATGCCGCGCTCGAACAGCGCGCCATAGAGGCGGCGAATCTCGGGGTTGATCCAGGTCGACTCGCGGTCGACCCCCGCCGTGGCGCAACCCTCGATGGTGCCGACGAAATCGGTATCGACCTTCACCTCAAAGGGGTGGGTGCGCAGCGTCTTCCTCAGGCTTTTCGAGATATGGAAGTCGTCGAGCGGGATGACGCCACGCTTCTGCGGGCTGACCCAGAACAGGTCCGGCGAATCCGCATCCTCCGCCATCGGGAAAATGCCCGCCTGGTAGGCCCGGATGATCAGCTCGGGCGTCAAATCGATGGCGAACGGATCGGGCTTCTTGCTCATGGGCCGAATATGGGCCCGGCCGGTCGACGAAACAACGCCAAAGCGGGCTTGCAACCGCCGCAAACGCACGCGATATCCCTGACACCGTGGTAGTCAGATGAACAAGTGAGTGCGGCGCATCCTCATCGCGATCGTTACCTTTGCAGTCCTGTTCGTCGCCGCGGGCGGTGTCGGCACCTCTATGCTGATGAACCACCTCTTGACCCCCGGCGGGGTCGACTGGAGCGGCGCCAATAACCCCAACCCGCCAACCGACCCCTACGAGCTCGGCTATCGCGGCGACCCGCTGACCGCGTTGGGGCTGCCGTTCGAGACGGTGAGCTATACGACCGAACTTGGCGCGGCCGAGGCCTGGTTCGTGCCGGCCGCCAATATGGACGGTCCCTGGGCGATCTACGTGCACGGCATCGGCGGCATCCGCGAGAACGGCTACCGGCAGCTGTCGATCCTCAATGAGGCCGGCATCCCGACGCTGCTGATCACCTATCGCAACGACAAGGGCGCGCCGTCACCGGAGAATGCCATCTACAGTTTTGGCGTCGAGGAGTGGCGTGACCTCGATGCGGCGGTGCGCTGGATATCGGAGCGTGGCGCTCCGAGCATCATCCTCGCCGCGGATTCGATGGGTGGCGGTATCGTCGGGCAGTTCCTCAAGCACTCCGCCCAAACCGACAAGGTGGTCGCCCTGGCGCTCGATGCCCCGGCGCTCGATTTCACCGAGGTGGCCGCCGACAAGATCGGCGCGCGGATGATCCCGCTGGCCCGCACCCTGGCGCGCGCCGGCATCATCGCTTTCGACACCTATCGGAAAGCCCGGCTCAACGAGGCGATCAGCCTCGACGCAGTGGCAAAATTCCCCGGCCCGGTGTTTCTCGCCCACGGTACCGCCGACGCGCTGGTGCCGATCACCATCAGCAAGCGCCTGATCGCCGCGCGGCAGGAGCCGACCACGTTCCTCCAGACGAAAGCCAATCACCTGCTGTCGTTCAAGGAAAGCCCCGCGCGCTATCGCGCCGAGATGGGCGGGTTTCTCAAGAGTCTCGGAAGCTAGAGCGTTTCGTTGAAACGCTCCGGGCTCAGCGGATCACCAGCCGCACCAGCAGCGGCAGGCTGATCGCGGCAAGCACGACCGGCAGCATCAGGACGAGGGCGTCGAGGTAATCGATCATGTGCGGCATGGCACGATCTCCTTAGGATGGCGATCCATGCCACCCCACGGCTGAACCGACGCTGGAGTGCTCGTTCAGATTTCGTTAACGACTCAGGGGCCCCGGGCAGCGCGGCGATTGCCTTCTCCCCTTGCGGGAGAAGGCGAACCGGTGCCCGTTGCAGCCGCGTGGTCCGCACCGAGGCATCCAAAAACAAACATCCCCGCTTTCGCGGGGATGCATCGAACTTGGGACGTGCCGTCGCCTGACTGTCAGGCCTTGTTGTCCTTGAGGAACTTTTCCAGCCAGTGGATGTCGTAGTTGCCGGCGATGATGTCGGGTTCCTTGATCAGCCGCTGGAACAGGGGCAGGGTGGTCTTGACCCCATCGACCACGAACTCGTCCACTGCCCGGCGCAGGCGCTGCAGGCATTCGGCGCGGGTGCGGCCGTAGACGATCAGTTTGCCGATCAGCGAGTCATAGTAGGGCGGGATCGAGTAGCCCTGGTACACTGCACTGTCGACACGCACGCCGACGCCACCGGCAGGATGGTAGAACTGGATCTTGCCGGGCGAGGGCGCAAAGGTCTGCGGGTCCTCGGCGTTGATGCGCACTTCGATAGCGTGGCCGGTGAACTGCACGTCCTTCTGCGCCAGGCTGAGCTTTTCGCCCGAGGCGACGCGGATCTGTTCGTAGACGATGTCGACGCCGGTGATCCGCTCGGTCACCGGGTGCTCCACCTGCAGGCGGGTGTTCATCTCGATGAAGTAGAACTTGCCGTCCTCGTACAGGAACTCGATGGTCCCGGCGCCCGAGTATTTGAGCTTGCGCATCGCGGCGGCGCAGATTTCGCCGATCTCGGCCTGCTCGTTGGCGGGGACGGTCGGCGCCGAGGCCTCTTCCCACACCTTCTGGTGCCGGCGCTGCAGCGAGCAATCGCGGGTGCCGAGGTGCACCGCGTTGCCCTGGCCGTCGCCGAGCACCTGCACTTCGATGTGCCTGGGCTTGCCGAGGTACTTTTCCATATAGACCGATTCATTGCCGAAGGCGGCCTTGGCCTCGGCCCGCGCCGTCGACCAGGCGATCAGTACGTCGGCTTCGGTCGCGGCAACCTTCATGCCGCGCCCGCCACCACCGGCAGTCGCCTTGATCAGCACCGGGTAGCCGATCTCGGCTGCGGTCTGCTTGGCCTCGGTCTCGGTCTTCACTTCGCCTACCGAGCCGGGGACCACCGGAATGCCGAGCTCCACCGCCGTCTTCTTGGCGGTGATCTTGTCACCCATGATCTCGATATGGTGCGACGAGGGGCCGATGAAGGTGATCTTGTGTTCCGAGAGGATGCGGGCAAAGCGCGCATTCTCCGACAGGAACCCATAGCCTGGATGCACGGCGTCGGCGCCGGTGATCTCGCAGGCCGCCATGATCGAGGGAATATTGAGGTAGCTGTCCTTGGCCGGCGGCGGCCCGATGCAGACGCTTTCGTCGGCGAGACGCACATGCATGGCGTTGGAGTCGGCGGTCGAATGGACGGCCACCGTCTGAATGCCGAGCTCCTTGCAGGCCCTGAGGATGCGGAGCGCGATCTCGCCGCGGTTGGCGATGAGGACCTTCTGGAACATCCTGGGTTTACTCGATCACGACGAGCGGCTGGCCGTATTCGACCGGCGAGGCGTCTTCGACGAGGATGCGGGTGACGGTGCCCGAGCGATGCGCCGGGATCTGGTTCATCGTCTTCATCGCTTCGATGATGAGGACGGTCTGGCCTTCCGACACCTTGGTGCCGATGCTGGCGAAGGCGGGCTTGCCCGGCTCGGGCGAGAGATAGGCCGTGCCGACCATCGGCGAGGTCAGGGTGCCCGGGTTCGAGCTCAGGTCGTCGCTGGCGGGCGCGATGCCTGCCGCGGAGCCGGCCGGAGCCGTCGGCGCTGCGGCGGCATAGGCCGCGGGAGCCGGCGCGTAGGCCGGCACAGCGACCTGCTGCACCGCCTGGCTGGCATAGGAGCGGGTGACGCGGACGCGCAGGTCGTCGCGTTCGATCTCGATCTCGGCAAGGTTCTGCTCGTTGAGCAGCTTGGCGATGGCCTCGATCAGTTCCTGATCGGTATTCGGGGACGACGCCTTGGTCATATTCTGCCTCTTAGAGTTTTTCGGCCAGTGCGTGGAGCGCCAGCCTATATCCGGTAGCGCCCAGACCGCAAATCACCCCCATCGCCACCGGCGAAACGTAGGAGTGATGGCGGAACGCCTCACGGGTGTAGATGTTGGAGAGGTGAACTTCGATCACCGGCAACGCCACGGCGCGAAACGCATCGTGGATGGCGATCGAGGTGTGCGAATAGGCGCCCGGGTTGATGACGATGGCGTCGAAATTGCCCAGCGCCTCTTGGATCCAGGTGACCAGTTCGCCTTCGATATTGGATTGCTTGCAGGTGACCTCGAGGCCGAGCGTCTTGCCTTCGGCAATCGCCATCTTCTCGATGTCGGCAAGCGTCTGCGAGCCGTAGGTCTGGGGCTCGCGGGTCCCGAGCATGTTGAGGTTCGGGCCGTTGAGAACAAGGACGCGGTGAGCCATGGTTCGTGCCTTTTGCACTGGCCCCCCAGCGGGCGCAAGCGTGGCGCGGAGTAATGCACGAAAAAGGGCGGATTTGCGGCGGCAGAGCGGGTCGAACGCTGCGCCGGCGGAGAGGTTGATCGCCTAAGTCACTCAGCCCGGCTGCTCCGTGGTGCACACCGTCGCCCCACACGCCCGCATATTGGCGATGCGTTGCTTCAGCGCGTCGAGGCCGATGGCGCCGGGGATGATCTCGTCGCCGATGATGAAGGTCGGGGTGCCGGTGATCTTCAGCCGGTCGGCGATGCGGTAGCTTTCCTCGATCACCTTGTCGACTCTCGGCGTCGCCATGCCCATCTCGAGGGTGATGGGGTTGAGCCCGAGGTCCGCCGCAGCCTTCAGCGCCGCCGCCTTGTCGACCTGGCCGCGGCTGGTGAACAGCGCCTGGTGGAAGGCCCAGTAGTCGACATCGGCGTCAGCCACCTGCGCGGCAATGCGCGCGGCATCCACCGAGCCCTGCGACAGGATCGGGAACTCCTTGAGCACCACCTTGAGGTTCTTGTCGCTGTCGAGCAGCGCCGCGAGATCGGGCAGGGCCTGCCGGCAATAGCCGCAATTATAGTCGAACATCTCGACCAGCGTGACGTCGCCATTGGGGTTGCCGAGCACGATGCCGTTCTGGGACTCGAAGATCGCAGGCTTGAGCTCGACCATCGCAGTGCGCGTCGCGGCCATGCGCTCGGCGGTCAGTTCGGCATCGAGGGCGGCGGAAACCTTCTGCAGGATGCGCGGATTGCCGAGCAGGTATTTCTCGATCATCGGATCGATGGCCGACTGCTCGAGCGCCGCCACCGGTTGCGGGGCGTCCTGCTTGGGTTGCTTGGCGATCAGGTCGGCGACGATGGTTTCCACCGCCGAAGCGGTGAGGCCTGGCTCCGGCTTGGCCTTCGCCACCACGTTCTCGGCGATGGCCGTGACGGCAGCTTCATCGAGCTTCGGCGCCGACAGCAGCGTCGCGCCGAGCCCGCCCGCCAGCACACCGACGGCAAGCACGAGGATGGTGGTGAGGCGAGACATGCGAACTCCGGAACGACCCTGTTGCGATCCTGTCTAGCAGACCAGGCCGATTATGCCATGCTGCGCCGCCCGGACCGAACGCCGCGGCTTCAATTCTAGTTGAGGCGGCGCGGCAATTCCCGTAGCCAAGGCGCCATGCAGACCGACGAAAAACTCACCGGCCTGAGGCCGTTCTACGTGATGGAAGTCACCGCGCGCTCCAAGCTCGTCGAAGCGAGCGGTCGCAGCGTGATGCACATGGAATCGGGCGAGCCGGGTGCGCCGCCGGCGCCGCGGGTGCGCGAGGCGGTTGCCGCCGCGCTGGAACTGCCGCAGCACTACACCCATTCGGCCGGGCAGATCGAACTGCGCCGCGCCCTGGTCGACTATTATGGTTCGCAACACGGCGCGACGGTCGATCCCGAGAGCATCGTCGTGACCATGGGCTCGTCTTCGGGCTTCATCCTAGCCTTCCTCGGGGCATTCGGGCCTGGTGCGAAGATCGCGGTGACCCGTCCCGGTTACCCGGCCTACCTCAACACGCTCGATGCCCTCGGCATGCAGGCGGTCGAGATCCCGGTGACGGCCGCCGCCGGCTGGCGGCTCAGCGCCGCCGATGTCGAGGCGGCCTATGCCCGCGAAAAGTTCGATGGCCTGCTGTTCGCCTCGCCGGCCAACCCGACCGGCGCCGCGGTGACGCGCGAGGCGCTGAAGGAGATCGTCGACGTCTGCGCCCGGCTCGGCGTGCAATTCATTTCCGACGAGATTTACCACGGGCTCGACTACCGGGCGCCGTCGGTTTCGGCGCTCGAGTTCACCAACGACGCCATCATCATCAACAGCTTTTCAAAATACTACTGCATGACCGGCTGGCGCATCGGCTGGATGGTGCTGCCCGAGCGGTTCAACCGGCGCACCAACATCCTGCAGCAGAACCTGTTCATCGCTGCCCCGACCCTGAGCCAGATCGCCGGTCGCGTGGCGCTCGGCGAGCGGCAGTATTCCGAGCAGCAGAAGGCGCAGTACGCGGTGAACCGGCACGTGCTGGCCGAGGGGCTGGCGCAGTTCGGTCTTGCCTCCGCCAACGAGGGCGACGGCGCGTTTTACGCCTATGTCGATTTTTCCCGCTTCACCAATGACTCGCTCAGCTTCTGCATGCAGATGCTCGACGCGGTCGGGGTGGCGGCAACGCCTGGCATCGACTTCGACCGGCTCAACGGCAACCGCTTCGTGCGCTTCTCCTATGCCGGAACGCGGGCGACGATCGACGAAGGGCTGAACCGGATCGAGAGGTTCTTGAGGGGGCGCTAAGGCTATGACCGGGCTGGTGATTCCTACGATCGAGACGGTGCGGCTGCGCTTGCGTCCGCCGGCCCTCGCGGATTTTCCCGCGTTCGAGCAGATCATGATGTCGGACCGGGCCAGGTATATGGGCGGGCCATTCGACCGCTGGGGCGCCTGGGGCATGTTCTGCCACGACATCGCCAGTTGGGACCTCTTCGGCCATGGCGGGTTGATGGTGGTCCGGCACGACGGCGTGTGCGTCGGCGAAGTGAGCATCAACCACGGCCCGCTGTTTCCCGAGAAGGAACTGGGCTGGATGCTCTATGACGGCTTTGAGGGGAAGGGATACGCGACGGAAGCCGCAGCGGCATTCCGCGACTGGGCCTTTGCGACGCTGCGGCTGCCGAGCCTCGTCAGCTATTTCGACCCAGCCAACACCCGCTCGATCGCCGTGGCCGTGCGCCTCGGTGCGGTGCGGGACGACGATGCCCCGCGCCAGGACGCAGAAGATCTGGTCTACCGCCACCACCGGCCCGTCTGAGCGAGCCGGCGTTTCGGCTGTCGTTATTGAGCTCCTCTCCTCGGGGCGTTACCGCGGTCCCTGAGGGACGAGTGGTCCCGGCGAACATCGCGCGCGCTGCACACCCACCCCATCCCTCCCCGTCACGGGGAGGGTGCCGGCCGGTGCTTGTGGCTACGTCTGGCCACAACCTCGATGCCCACCTCCCCCTTGACGGGGGAGGCAAGCGCAGCTTGGGAGCGTAGCGAGGCTAGCGCAGCTCGGAGGGGGTGTGCCGACGCCACGGTACTTGTGGCTGCGCCTCCACCAGCTTTGCTGGTGATGCTCTCAGTGAAACCGCCCTAGCGCGGATTATCCGCCAGCACGAACGGGCGCAGCCGGTGGCCGTCAAGATCCTCGACCACGAAGGTGAAGCCGAAATCCATCTCGGTCGGCGCCTGTAGCACCTTCAGCCCCAGCTTGCTCCACTCTTCGAAGGTAGCGCGGACCGCGTCCTGGCTGTCTTCGCTGAACGAGATCTCGACCCCGCCGGCGGCGTTCGGCTTAGGCTCCATCTCGTCGGCCAGCCACAGGCCGATCTTCAACCCATTGGGCAGCACGTAGAGCACGAAGGTCGGGGCTTTCTCCACCGGCTCGCGGCCGAGCAGCTTGCTGTAAAGCTCAGCGCTCCGCAGCGGGTCGCGGACGGCGAGGAGCAGGTAGTTGAGGGTGCGCATGGGAGGTCTCCGTTGTTGATGGAGACCGTCTAGCCGGCAGCACTGACAGTTTCCGGCAGTGGTCGATTTCCCGCTGCTCAGCGAACCGGAATACCCTCGCGCTCGCGCCACTCCTTCAGCATGGCGGCGCGTCGGCGCGGGTAACGCTCAGCCAGGATCTCCATGCAGTCGATACGATCGAGCCGAAAATGCCGATAGTCGGTGCGCAGTTCGCACCAGCCGATGACCACACGCACCCGGTCGAAGAAGCCGATGGCAAACGGCCAGATCGTGCGCTCGGTCGCCGTGCCGCCGGCATTGCGATAGGCGATAACCAGCTTCTTCTGCTCGCGGATGGCGAGGCGGATGGCCGAGAGGTCGACCTGCGCCGGGATCACCTCGCCGCCGCCGACCAGGAGGTTCGAGCCGTCGACGCTGTCGCGCAACTCGCTCGGCAGCACCGCGGTGATCTTGCTCAGGGCATTGGCTGCCGCATCGCCCAGCCGCGGATCCTCGGCGCGACGGGCTACCCAGCGCGAACCGAGCACCAGCGCCTCGATCTCGTCAGCCGAGAACATCAGCGGCGGTAGCGTGAAGCCAGGGCGGAGCACATAGCCAAGTCCGGGTTCGCCCTGGATATCGGCGCCCTGCGCCTGCAGCGTCGCGATATCGCGGTAGAGCGTGCGGATCGAGATGCCGAGTTCATCGGCCAGGGCAGGGCCGGTCACCGGCGCCCGATGGCGGCGCAGCAACTGGATCAGGTCGAGCAGGCGTTCGGTGCGGGACATGCGCCTCAGATATCAGATTGACGGCGGCGCGGCGTCGACTTCCAGACGCTGCCATTTTTCAGCAAGATCAGTCGAGCGTACCTTCCAGCACCTTGGCAGAGTGATCGCGCCACAGGAGGGCAGGATGACGACGCGGCAAGCGGCCCATGACGCGCGCATGAAACGGGTGTTGAGCTACATCGACCAGCATCTTGAGGACGATCTTGGCCTCGATGCGCTGAGTGCCGTTGCGGCCTTGTCGAAGTACCATTTCCATCGCCAGTTCAGGGCATCCTTCGGCATCTGCGTGCATCGCTATGTCCAACTGGTCCGCATGAAACGAGCCGGACAAGTGCTGGCGTTCACGCAGGGGGCGAGCGTAACCGAGGCCGCACTGGATGTCGGCTACACTGCCCCCGATGCCTTTGCCCGCGTATTTCGGGAACGGTTGGGACAAACCCCTTCCGCATTCCGGGATACTCCCAACTGGGAGGAGTGGCTTGCCGGTCTGTGGCCAATGACCAACGCCAGGAGCAGGCTCATGAAAACGAAGTACTCGTTGGACGACGTCCACACCGTGGACGTGCCGGAAACACCCGTCGCGGTCCTGCAGCACCGAGGCAACCCGGCCCTGGTCGGTGCGACCATCCAGAAGTTCATCGGCTGGCGACGCGCAGTAGGTCTGAAGGCGGCTGCGAGTCAGACCTACAATGTCTTTCATTCGGATTCCGAGATCACGCCGGCGGACGAGTTCCGCGTCGACATCTGTGCCGCGACGGATCGAACAATCGAACCAAACGAGCAGGGCGTGGAGGCCGGTGTTATCCCGGCCGGACGTTGTGCGGTGCTGCGAGCCATCGGCAGCGAGAATGTCGAGCCGGCGATCGAGTTCCTGTATCGCGACTGGTTACCGTCAAGCGGTGAAACCCTGCGGGATTTTCCGCTCTACTGTGAGCGGGTGAGCGTTGTTCCGATCGTTGCCGAACACGAGGTCGTCACCGACATCTTCCTGCCGCTGGCCATGACAAGCCATATCGAGGCGTGAGACCGGCGCTTGAGGCGAGCCTGCAATGAGAAAGGGCGGGAGATGATCCCGCCCTTTTCGATTCTGCATGTGTGCTTTCGCTTAGCCGCCGAGGCCCAGGCGGCGCTGCCACCAGCCGGCCTTCTTCGGCTTGGCGTCTTCCGCCGGCTGCTCTTCAGCGGCCGGGGCGGTCGAACTCACGACGATCTCGCCTTCCGGGATGACCTTCTTGGCGCGACGGCGCGGTGCGGCCTCGGGCTCCGGCGCGGGAGCCGCGGCAGCTTCGGCGACGGTTTCCGCCGGCGCAGCTTCGGCAGCCACGGCCTCAGCCGGCGCGGCCTTGGGCTTGCGGGCCCGCGACGGCTTGGGCTTCGGAGCGTCCTCGGTGACGGCTTCCGGCTCGGCAGCCGGCGCGGCCTTGGGAGCCGCCTTCTTTGCCCCCCGAGCGGGCTTCTTTGCGACCACGGGAGCATCCGCGACTACGGGTGCTGACGCTTCTGCGACCTCGGGAGCAGCTTGCGCTGCAACCACCGGAGCAGACTCCTCTGCCACAGGTTCGGGCTTCTTGCGGCGACCACGCTTCGGCTTTTCGGCCGGCGCTTCGTCGGCTGCCACCGAACCGGCCGCGCTGGCCGGCGCTTCGGCAACCACTGCCACGGCCGGCGCGTCGGCTGCAGCGACGGCTTCTTCCGAACTCGGCTCGGCCGTCACGCCATCACGCTGCTCGCCACCCTCGCCATCGCGACGGTTGCGACGACCGCCACGACGACCGCGGCGGCGGCGACGACGCGGCTCGCCGTCTTCACCGACGGCACCTTCACCCGCCTGGCGCGGCGCCTCATCGCCTTCACCGTCCTCGGACTCGTCGTCCGATGCGGCCTCGACGGGCTGGCGCGGCTGCTGCTGTTGCTGGCCACCCTGCGGACGATCCTCGCGATCGCCACCACGACGGCGACGACGACGACGACGGCCGGAGCGTTCGCCACCTTCTTCGGTCCGCGCCTGACGTTCGCCACCAACTGTAGCGGCTTCTTCTTCCTCCTCGTCGTCCTCTTCCTCGATCAACGCGTCGGCGGCTTCGGCCTCGGCGTCGATGATCGTGGTGGTGTCGACGCGGACATGCGTGCCGGCAGGCTCGCTGCGGTCGAGTACGCGGGCTTCGCCACGTTCGATGGCGAAGTGCGAGGGGCCGACATGGTCATCGGCGACTATGGTGATCGAGAGGCCATACTTGGCCTCGAGGTTGTTCAGCGTGCCGCGCTTGGTATTGAGGATATAGAGCGCCACATCGGTCGGTACCCGCACATTGATCGACTGGCCAGGCTTGCGCAGCACGTGGTCTTCCACGTTGCGCATCACCATCAGCGCCAGGCTCTCCACCGAGCGGACCAGGCCGGTGCCCTGGCAGGTCGGGCACTTGTGCGTCGAGCTTTCGACCACGCCGAAGCGGATACGCTGGCGGCTCATCTCGAGCAGGCCGAAATGGCTGATACGGCCGACCTGGATGCGGGCCCGGTCGTTCTTCAGGCATTCCTTGAGCTTGCGCTCCACCGCCCGGTTCGAGCGGTTCTCCACCATGTCGATGAAGTCGATGACGATCAGGCCGGCCAAATCGCGCAACCTCAGCTGGCGGGAGACTTCCTCCGCCGCCTCGAGGTTGGTCTGCAGCGCCGTGTCCTCGATATTGTGTTCCTTGGTGGCGCGGCCGGAGTTCACGTCGATCGAGACCAAGGCCTCGGTCGGGTTGATCACCAGATAGCCGCCCGACGGCAGGGTGACCTGCGGCGAGAACATCTGGTCGAGCTGGCCTTCGACGTTGAACTTACTGAACAGCGGCGCGTCATCCTTGTAGAGCTGCACGTTCTTGGCGTGGCTCGGCATGATCATGCGCATGAAGTCTTTGGCTTCGCGGTAGGCGTCGTCGCCCGCCACGAACAGCTCGTCGATATCCTTGTTGTAGAGGTCGCGGATGGTCCGCTTAATCAACGAGCCTTCCTCGTAGACGAGGCAGGGGGCCTGCGACTTGAGCGTCAGCGAGCGGACGTTCTCCCACAGCCGCTGCAGGTACTCGAAGTCGCGCTTCACCTCGGCCTTGGTGCGGCTGGCGCCGGCCGTGCGCAGGATGATCCCCTGGCCCTGCGGCACTTCAAGATCCCCGACGATGTCCTTGAGACGCTTACGGTCTGCAGCGTTGGTGATCTTACGGGAAATCCCGCCGCCACGCGCGGTATTGGGCATCAGCACAGAATAGCGGCCGGCGAGCGACAGGTAGGTGGTGAGGGCCGCGCCCTTGTTGCCGCGCTCTTCCTTGACCACCTGCACCAGCATCACCTGCCGGCGCTTGATCACTTCCTGGATCTTGTACTGGTGGCGGCGCTGCGACGGACGACGGCGTTCCTGCACGTCTTCCAGCGCATCCGAACCACCGACGCTTTCGACCGGCTCGTTGCTGGTCGGCGCCTGCTCGATGTGGCTGTGTTCTTCATCGCCCTCGGCGTCGTCATGCTCCGACGAAACCTCGGCCGGCGCGGCGGCATTGGCCGCGGCGTGCTCGTGTTCGTGCTCGTCGTCGTCATGCGCCTCGTCGCGCAGCAGCGCTTCGCGGTCGGCAATGGGGATCTGGTAATAGTCGGGATGGATTTCCGAGAAGGCGAGGAAGCCATGGCGGTTGCCGCCATACTCGATGAAAGCCGCCTGGAGCGAGGGCTCCACGCGCGTCACCTTGGCGAGGTAGATATTACCCCGCAGCTGCCGCCGCTGGGCGGATTCGAAATCGAACTCTTCGAGCCGGTTCCCGTTAGTGACGACGATCCGTGTTTCTTCCGGGTGGATGGCATCCACCAGCATGCGCTTTGTAGCCATAGACTAAGTCTCCGCGCCGTCGCGCGCCGACACCGATCGACCGGCGAACCGGTCCTCCTGGCGTAGCGCAATGCGAGGCGAATGGTTTTAGGAGGATGGCGCGCGAGGCGCCGGCAAAAGCAACGGCGCGCGCGCCGCCGCGAGACTGGAGAGCGAAGGCAGCCGGGACTTCGACGACAAAAGCGCAACCGCTGTTCGGGATCGCGTCACTCTTTGTCTGCCCGATGGCCATCAGACCTCTTCCTTGAGAACAGGCCAGCGCTAATCAAACCGCCTGTTCTTCGACCCCGAGGGATCGAGATTCTATCGCGAGGCGCCAAATGTGCCGCACTTCAGACCGGGTCACCTCAGGTGATTTCCGATCCGCCGCTGCCGACCACGAGGGCCAGGGGCGCCGATTGCGCCGCTCCGGCATATGGTGGCGGCAGCAGGCCGCCTCAAGATGGCTTTAGGGTTGTTGCCGCAAATTGGCAACAGGAAACTCAAAACCCATGGGTACGGGCGGCTTCCAGATCGATCACATTATTGCATTGTCGACGCGCCGTGCGTAACGCCGCAGAATCGCCCGAGTGATCTGGCGTCTTGCACCACTCTCAGGGAGCGCTGCTGTCTTGTTGAAATCTGCCGGTTCCGCCGGCCATACCCGCGGATTTGCTGGGTTTGCGGCGATTGTGCTTGTCCTCGTGGCCAGCCTGTTCGCCGCGCACCCGACCTTCGCCCAGCTCGAATCGATCGACGATTACCCCGATGTCATCGATGCGCGTGTCACCGCGACGCCGCAGCGGGCGCGGCTGATCATCGATCTCTCGGGGCCGACCGAGTTTGCCATCGTCTCGCTCGACAAACCCAACCGCATCGCCATCGACGTCAAGGCGTTCGAGCTGAAGATCCTCGCGCCGGCCGACGTCGCGGGCAAGGGCATCGTCACCGGCTATACCGTCGAGATGGCCGAAAAGGGCAGGGCGCGCACCATGCTGACGCTGGCCGAACCGGCCCAGGTGCAGCAGGCCTATATCCTCGATGCGGTCGCCGACCAGCCGGCCCGCCTCGTCGTCGACATCATTGCGGCGACCCCTGAGGAGTTCGCGACCAAGGTCGCCTCCGACCTCGCGGCCTCCATCGCCAACCAGGGCGCCGCTCCCGCCACCATTCCTACCGACCCCGGCACACACGCGCCGATCACTGCCACCCGTCCGCTGGTGGTGCTGGACCCAGGCCATGGCGGCGTCGACAACGGCGCCAGTGCGCCCAATGGCACGCACGAGAAAGACATCACTCTCACCTTCGCGCTGCAGCTGCAGAAGGTGCTGATCGATTCCGGCCGCTTCGATGTGGCGCTGACCCGCGAGGATGACACCTATCTGTCGCTCAACGAACGCGTCGATCTTGCCCGCCAGAACAAGGCCGACCTGTTCATCTCGCTGCACGCCGACAGCTTCCAGCAGCCCGAGATCCGCGGCGCCAGCGTCTACACCCGTGACGAGAACGCCACTGACGTGCTCGACAAGGTGCTGGCCGACGGCGAGAACCGCTACGACATCGTCGCCGGCTTCTCGGTGCCGCAGGCAACGCCCGCGGTGATGGACATCCTCGTCGATCTGATGCGGCGCGAGATGCGCAAATCGAGCTTCCTCGCCGCCGAGGCCATCGTCCACCAGCTCGAGCCGAGCGTGGCGCTGCGCCGCTTCCCGGTGCGGCAGGCCGATTTCTTCGTATTGCAGGCGCCGGACGTGCCCTCGGTGCTGGTCGAGCTCGGCTTCCTTTCCAATGCCTCCGACATCGCCAACCTGCAGCAGTCCGATTGGCGCGACCGGGTGGTGAACGCCCTGGCTCGCGGCATCGCCGACTATTTCGACAGCACGCAGAAGGCCGCGGTGGCGCCGCAGTGACGTTTTGGGTACGCGTCGCTTCGCAAGTTATTGAAAGGCAAGTTCCCGAAAGGACGCCCTTGTCCACATTTCCGCCCTTGTCTGGTATGATTCCGCAATATTCCGCGCCGCATCCGATCGGACCCATGGCGCCCGCTCCAAGGTTCACGATCTGATGCTCAGACTTCTCGGCTGGCTCTTCGGTTTCGGCGTGTTCTGCGCCCTGGGTGCCGTTGCGGTTGGCGCCGTCTATCTCAACCAGCTGAATGCGACGCTGCCCGATTACACCGTGCTGAAGGACTATCAGCCGCCGGTGACGACGCGCGTGCACGCCGCGGACGGGACGCTCCTGGCCGAATATGCGCGGGAGCGCCGGCTGTTCCAGCCGATCGAAACCATCCCGCCGCTGATCATCAACGCCTTCATCTCGGCCGAAGACAAAGACTTCTATACCCACTCGGGTATCGCCGTGGACGGCGTGGTCCGCGCCCTTCGCGACAACATCATGGCGCGCGTCGAGGGCAATGACTCGATCCAGGGTGGCGGCTCGACCATCACCCAGCAGGTGGCGAAGAACTTCCTTCTCACTTCCGAGCAGACCTGGGACCGCAAGATCCAGGAAGCCATCCTGGCGCTGCGCATCGAGTCGACCTTCTCGAAGAACAAGATCCTCGAGCTCTACGTCAATGAGATCTTCCTCGGGCTCAACTCCTATGGCGTGGCCGCGGCGGCGCTCAACTATTTCGACAAGGCGCTGTATGAGCTGACGCTCAGCGAGGCCGCCTATCTCGCGGCGCTCCCCAAGGGCCCGAACAACTACCACCCGTTCCGCCGCCCCAAGCAGGCCATCGAACGCCGCAACTGGGTGATCGACCGCATGGTCGAGAATGGCTACGTGACGGCCGAGGAGGCTGCCAAGGCCAAGGAGGAGCCGCTCAACGTCAAGCCGCGCACCTCGGGCAGCCAGCTGTTCTCGGCCGAGTATTTCACTGAGGAAGTGCGCCGCCAGCTCGGCAAGCTCTACGGCGAAGCCGAGCTCTATGGCGGCGGGCTCAGCGTCCGCACCACGCTCGACCCGCACCTGCAGGATTATGCGCGTCGTGCCCTCATGGATGGGTTGATCCACTACGACCACGGTGAAGGTTTCCGTGGTCCCATCGCCAGCGTCGATATCAGTTCGGACTGGGGCGTCGCGGTCAACGCCGTCAAGCCGCTCAGCGACGTGCCGGAATGGACCCTCGCCGTCGTCCTTGAGATGGGAGACAACGAAGGCCGCATCGGCATTCGTCCCGCCACCGATATCGAAGGCAAGGTTTCGGCCGAGCGCGTCACCGGCACGATCGCCGGACCAGATATCAAGTGGGTGAGCAAGAAGCTCGGCTCGATTCTGAAGCCCGGAGACGTGATTTATGTCTCGAAGCTCGCCGACCGCGAGGGCGCCTACACATTGGAGCAGGTGCCCGAGCTAGAAGGCGCGCTCGTCGCCATGGATCCGCGCACCGGTCGCGTGCTCGCCATGGTCGGCGGCTTCTCCTACGCCGAGTCCGAGTTCAACCGCGCCACCCAGGCGATGCGCCAGCCCGGCTCCTCGTTCAAGCCGATCGTCTATTCGGCGGCGCTCGATAACGGCTACACCCCGGCCTCGGTGGTGCTCGACGCCCCGATCGAGATCGTCAATGGCGACGGCTCGGTCTGGCGGCCGGAGAACTACGCGCAGGAATTCTACGGCCCGCAGACGCTGCGTCGCGGCATCGAGCGCTCGCGTAACGTCATGACCGTGCGCCTCGCCAAGGATCTCGGCATGCCGCTGATCTCGGACTATGCCAAGATGTTCGGCATTTATGACGAGCTGAACCCGGTGCTGGCCATGGCGCTCGGCGCCGGCGAAACCACCGATATGCGGATGACCGCTGCCTACGCCACCATCGCCAATGGCGGCCGCCGCATCGTGCCGACCCTGATCGACCGGATCCAGGACCGTTACGGCAAGACCATCTACCGCCACGATGAGCGCGTCTGCGACGGCTGCGCCGCCGAAACCTGGAACCAGCAGGGCGAGCCGCTGATCATCGACAATCGCGAGCAGGTGCTCGACCCGATGACCGCCTACCAGATCACCTCGATGATGGAAGGCGTGGTGCAGCGCGGCACCGGCACCGGCGCCAAGAGTCTCGGCCGTCCGGTCGCCGGCAAGACCGGCACCTCGAACGACTACAAGGACGCCTGGTTCATCGGCTTCACCCCCGAGCTGGCGGTTGGCGTCTATGTCGGCTTCGATACGCCGCGCAACATGGGCCGCCAGTCGACGGGCGGCGAGATGGCCGTGCCGATCTTCACCGAGTTCGTCTCCAAGGCCCTGAAGGGCAAGCCGCCGACCCCGTTCAACATGCCCGGCGGCATGGCTCAGGTGTGGATCGATCCTGGCACCGGCGTGAAGGCCAATGGTGGCGACCAGGCAATCTACGAGGCGTTCAAGCCGGGCACCGGCCCGAACCTCGTCACCTCGGTGATCGGCGTCGACTCCAACGCCTTCCAGGCCATCCAGGCCGGCCAGGATCCTGCCGCGACCGATATGACTTTGGGCCGCGGCGGGCTGTTCTAGCCCGATGATCGTCGCCTATCCCGATCCGCGGCTCACCCGCAAGGCCGAGCCGCGGCCGCTGGACGACAGCCTCAGGGCCATCGGCAACCGCCTGCTCGAGGCAACGCGCGCCGCCAATGCCTATGGCCTCGCCGCCGTCCATATCGGCGCCGTCGCCCCGGTCGTGGTGATCAGCGCCGACGAAGACCCGGCAAAGCGCGACTACCTCGTGCTCTACAATCCCGAAATCGTCTCGACCGACGGCCCCAGCATTCCCGGCCCCGAAGGCTCGGTGTCGATGCCCGGCGTCGAGGTGGAGATCATTCGCCCCTACGCCGCCGAGATCGCCTGGGACGACGTAACCGGCACCCGCCAGCAGCGCCGCTTCGAAGGCTTGCCGGCCCGCATCGCCCAGCACGAGATCGACCAGGTCAACGGCGTCTTTTTCCTCGAACGCCTGTCACGTCTCAAGCGCGACATGGTGCTGAAGAAGTGGAAGAAGCGCGGCGAGGGCTAAGCTTGCCAGCGCCGATAAGCGCGTCTGCGTTGGAGGTTCACAATGTCCCAAATCCTAGACAGCGCCGGCAAGGCGTTTATGGCCGCCGAGTCGCTGCGCAACTTCGCTATGACGACCCGCGACAGGCCACCGTGCTGAATGAAACGGTTGGCAACATGGAGCGTCGCCATACCTTCTATTCGTCGCAACTTTTCTTCCTAATTGCCGCCAACCAAGCCGTGGATTTTGGCAAATGGGCAGTCAAGACTGGAGCAATCACCGCCGATGTGATCTCAGAGCTGCTTACCGTCGCCGATGACATCAACGAGCTGCGAAACATGAACGAGCACGTTCTGGAGTACTTCCAGGACAAGGGGCGCTTCCAGCACGAGTTCATCTACGCAACCGACCAGGCGATTGCCGACGCAAGTTCCACCATTGAAGACCGGATAGGAAATCGCCTCAGCTGAAAGGACGTGTCGGACATTATGGAGCGACTGTTACACCAGCTGCCCGGCGCAGCGCAGACCCACGCGACCAAGTCCACGCTGTAAAGGACACCGACACAGGCGGGACTAAGAGACCGCACTTCGGCAATCTCGTTCCAGACTGTCGTCGGTTACATCCGCCTCGGCGATGGAGTGGTGCCGGCAGCAAGAATCGAACTCGCGACCCACTGATTACAAATCAGTTGCTCTACCAACTGAGCTATGCCGGCCCGAGGCGGTCGATAGCACTGGCAGCTGGATGGCGCAAGGCGCGCCGAAGCATGCGCGCCGGGCGGCGACGGCTTGTCTTAGATGTGGCATCCTCGCTGTGCAAATATCCGGCTGGCTGGTGATTCACTGGCGAAGGAGACGCCGTGGGAGGCGAACGAAGCGCATCTGTTCCGGCCCGCATCCTGCCGCGGCACGCCGCTTTCTATTGGGGCGTCGGCGTCGGGCTGGCGGTGTTTGTCGCGTGCCTGCTGCTGTCGCCCAAATATGCGGTCGCCGCCGCCGCCAATGCGATGTTCGTCACTTACCTGCTGCTCGTCCGCATCGAGTTTCCCTGCCTCACCGCCGAGTTCCTGGAGCAGCGGCCCGATGACGCCGATTCTCCCGTCGCCGCGATCTTTCTCGTCACCATCCTCGTAGCGGTTGTGGCGATGATCTTCCTGTTCCTCGCGCTCAATAGCAGGGCAGGGCAGACCGACCCGCTCGAGATCACGGTCAGCGTCGTTTCGGTGGTGCTCGGCTGGTTCACGGTGCACACCATGGCGGCGCTGCATTATGCGCACGAGTATTATCGCGATGATCCGGACGAGCAGGGCAAGGTGCTCGCCGGCCTGGCGTTTCCGGGCGACGAGCCACCGGATGGCGCGGCGTTCCTCTATTTCTCCTATGTGCTCGGGATGGCCGCGCAGGTCGCCGATGTCGCGGTGACGTCGCGGGCGATGCGGCGCCTGGTGACCCTGCACGGCGTCGTCTCGTTCTTTTTCAACACGGTCATTGTCGCGGCGACGGTCAACGTTGTCGTGGCGATCGCCGGCAAATGAGGCTGGGCGTCTCCGGCGACCCAGGCAAACAGGTCACTCGCGGCGGGCGGCTGTCCCGGGCGCCAAAACTTCGAAGAGGAAACCGACCATGAAACGAACGCACCTTCTGGCCCTGCCGGTCGCCCTGTCATTGGGCCTGCTGCTCGCTGCCTGCGACAACAACTCGGCACCGCCGCCGGCCAAGCCGGCCGCCGAAGCCCCCGCTGCGCCGGCCGCCACCGCTGATGCGGATAAGGCTGCAGCGGAGCAGAAGGCTGCCGAAGAAAAGGCCGCTGCGGACAAGGCCGCTGCGGACAAGGCGGCTGCAGACAAGGCGGCTGCAGACAAGGCGGCTGCGGACAAGGCAGCCGCGGATAAGGCAGCCGCAGACAAGGCAGCCGCAGACAAGGCAGCCGCGGATAAGGCAGCTGCGGACAAGGCGGCTGCGGACAAGGCGGCTGCAGACAAGGCGGCGGCAGATAAGGCCGCTGCAGACAAGGCGGCTGCGGACAAGGCGGCTGCGGACAAGGCAGCTGCGGACAAGGCAGCTGCGGACAAGGCAGCGGCGGATAAGGCAGCTGCGGACAAGGCAGCTGCGGACAAGGCAGCCGCAGATAAGGCAGCCGCAGATAAGGCAGCCGCAGATAAGGCAGCCGCAGATAAGGCAGCCGCGGATAAGGCAGCCGCAGATAAGGCCGCGGCAGCCACGGCCGCCAAGGCGGAAGCGGACAAGCAAGCGACGGTTGCTGCGGCCGCCGCCAAGGGCAAGGCTGACGCCGAGGCCGCTGTTGCGGCCGCCGCCGAAGCCGCTCCGGCTGCCGCGGCGCCGGCCTCCGCAGAAGCGAAGGGCGCTGCCGATGCTGCTGCTGCTGTTGCCGCGGCTGATGCCGCTCCTGCGGCCAGCGCTACGCCGGCCGAGTCAAAGGGTGCGGCCGATGCTGCCGCTGCCGTTGCCGCGGCTGAGGCGCCGGTGATGACCACCCCGGCCATGGGTATCCTGCCGGCCGATGGCCTGAAGCCGGATACTCGGCTGGCGGCCAATGCCGATCGCAGCGAGATTGGTTATCTCGGCGTCTGGGCGCCGACCTACGATGCCTGCGGCACGGTCGACCAGGCCGGCGGCACCGGCTACGTGGTGATCACCAAGATCTCCGTGCGGCAGGGTAGCGAGATCACGCTCGTGGATGCCGTTCCAGCCACGAACGGCAAGGCAAGCCTCAAGGCGGGCGACAAGACGATCGAGATCGCCCAGGCCGGGACCGACGTGTTGAACGTGAATGGGACCGATCTGGTGCGCTGCACCACGCCGTGAGGTACTGAGGGTCCGCGGGTATCCCCGCGGGCCCTTATGCCCCCGCGCGGCCCGCGGTTACCGCGAACAGTGCGATCGCCGCCGCGTTCGAGACGTTGAGCGATTTGATCGGCCCGGGCATGTCGAGCCGCACCATTTCGTCGCAGAGTTCGCGCGTCCGCTGCCTGAGGCCTTTGCCCTCGGCGCCGAGGACGATCGCCATCGGCGCATCGTCGGTGCGTGGGCGGATCGGAGCAGGGGCCTCCGAATCGAAGCCGATCACCGTCAGCCCGCGCTCCTTGAGCTTCTCGATGGCGTCGCCGAGATTGCGCACCTCGATCATCGGCACCATGTCGAGCGCCCCGGACGCAGCCTTCGCCATGACCCCGGTCTCGCGCGGCGAATGCCGGGCCGTGGTGACCACCGCATCGGCGCCGAAGGCACAGGCCGTTCTGAGGATCGCCCCGACATTATGCGGGTCGGTCAGCTGGTCGAGGATCACCACCAGCCGGGGATTGGGCACATCGTTGAGCCCGAAGCGGCTGACCGCCTCGACTTCCAGCGCCACACCCTGGTGCACGGCGTCCGCACCGAGCAGCCGATCGAGATCCCTGGGCGTCGTTTCGGTGAAGCGCATCTCCACCGGACCGGTCTCCCTGAGGCGCATCAGCGCATTGGGAGTGACCAGGAGGTTCCGCCGTTCGCGCAGGGGATTGTCGAGTGCCGCCCGCACCGTATGCAGCCCATAGAGGTAGACCGGCCCGGTATCCGGGTCGTACTTGGGCTTGGGCGGGAATTTGTTGCGGCTCATAGGGATGCCCTAGCGGTTTTGATGCAGGACAGCAAGGCGAGCACTGCGATGCGCAAAGGGCGGATTGGGTGTTGACAGGCGTTCACCGCCCCGACATAAACCGCCCCGACGACGCGCCCGGG
>Ga0209902_100420_pt1 | contig 48104 bp, 48 predicted proteins | sample FECB27metaG_FD_188304 | JGI IMG/M metagenome (GOLD analysis project Ga0209902, IMG submission 188304) | Cyanobacterial communities from the Joint Genome Institute, California, USA - FECB-27 (SPAdes) (version 2) | ecosystem: Environmental > Aquatic > Thermal springs > Hot (42-90C) > Microbial mats...
GGGGGCCGTCCCTCTCAGTGACGCACTACCCCTTCACCGCACCCGCCGTCATCCCCGCCACGATCTGGCGGTTGAAGAACAGGTAGACGATCAGCGGCGGGATGGTGATCAGCAGGATGTTCATGAAGAGCAGGTGCAGTGAGGTGTTGAACTGCCCCTGGAAGTTGAACAGCGTCAGCTGCACCGTGACGTTCTGCTTGCCCGGCAGGTAGTAGAGCGGGTTGGTGAAATCGTTGAAGATGGCGACCGACTGCACCACGATCACCGTCACCACCACCGGTTTGAGCAGCGGCAGCACGACCTGGAAGAACAGCCGCAGCGGACCGGCGCCGTCGATAATCGCCGCCTCGTCGAGCTCGCGCGGGATGGTCGCAACGAAGGCGCGGAAGAGCAGGATGGTGAAGCTCAACCCATAGGCGACTTCGATCAGGATCATGCCGTGCATGGTCTTGAACATGCCGACCGACTGCAGCACCCAGATCGTCGGTACCACCGCCGGCGGGATGATCAGCCCGGCCAGCACCAGGAAGTTGACGATCGGCGTCCAGCGCGACGGCCGCCGTTGCAGCACGAAGCCGACCATGGCGCCGAACACCACCAGTAGCGTGACGCTCACCACGGTGAGGATGATCGAGTTGATGAACGCCGTGACCAGCATGTAGTCCTGCGTCCTGAGCACCTCCATCAGGTTATCCCAGAAGTGCCAGCTGGTCGGCCAGTCGAACGAGCGGGTCGCCGCCTGCCGCCGGTCCTTGACCGCGGTCAGGATGATGAAGGCGAACGGCACGAGGAAAACCACGATCGACGCAGCGATCGCGATGCCGCCGAGAATGTAACGCTGGGCGTGTCTCATCGGTCGGTCTCCTGGCGATTGAGCAGCATGGAGAGCGGCACGATGATCAGCGCGACCATGATGAACAGCACGACATTGCCGGCGGTGGAGAGGCCATAGAAGCCGGCCTGGTACTGCTTGTAGATCACCGACGCGATAACGTCGGAGGTGAAGCCAGGGCCGCCCTTGGTCATCGCCCAGATCATGTCGAAGGAGCGCAGGCCCCCGATGAAGCTGAGGATGATCACTGTCGCGGTGGCCGGATGCACCAGCGGCAGGGTCACGGTCCAGAACCGCTGCCACGGGGTAGCGCCGTCGATCTTGGCGGCTTCATAATATTCGAGCGGGATCGAGACGATGCCGGCGATGTAGATCACCGTGGCGAGCCCGACGCCCTTCCACACATCGACCAGTGCGACCGAGTAGAGTGCGAAGCGCGGATCGGTGAGCCAGCCCGGCCCCTTGATGCCGATCGAAGCCAGCGTCTCGTTGATCAGCCCCTGGGTCGGGTGCATCATGGCGGTGAAGGTGATGCCGACGCCGACGGTCGAGACCAGCACCGGGAAGAACACCACGGCGCGGAGGTACCCGCGGCCGAAAATGTCGGAGGTGAGCAGCAGCGCCAGCAGCATGCCGAGCACCACCTTGAGCCCCGAGGTGACGACGCCATAGATCAGCGTGTTGACCAGGCCCTGGAACAGGAAGGGCTCGCGGAAGAACTGGGCGAAATTTTCGAGCCCGATAAAGTCGGCCTTCTGCAGCGTCCACCGGGTCAGGCTGAAGAACAGCGAAGCGAAGGTGGGCAGCATGAACAGCACGGCGAAGATGATGGCCGCCGGAAGGTAGAACCAGCTCGGATAGAGCCCCGCTGTGCGCGACTTGCGGCGCGGGTTTGCAATGGGCACCGAGCCCTCAGCGACCGCAACTGCCATACCTGTCCTCCTCCAAGTCCAAGGTGTTGGCGTCCGACCGGTGAGGCCGGACGCCAAGTTTCACACGCGACTGGCGCGATTACCAGCCGGGCAGGCCGAGCTGCTGGGCCTGCTTCTTGACGTCTTCGTCGTAGAGCGCGGCGCCGTCAGCGGCCGAACGGATGCCCGAACCGACTTCCACGGTGATCTGCTCGAGCGCCGGGCCCTTGATCGGCGACAGGTACTCGAGGGCAGGGGCGCTGTGGCCGCCTTCCTGGAAGTAGGGCAAGAGGTCAGAGACCACCGGCGGCACGTCGGCCGGCAGGGTGCAGTCCTTCACCAGGTAGGGACCGGTCGCGCCGGCGGACTGGGTCTGGACATCGCAGCCCTCGATCGAGGCGACGAAGGCGACAAACGCCTTGGCCTCGTCCGGGTGCTTCGAGGTCTTGGGGATATAGAGACCGGCCGGCATCCAGGTGGTGAGGCCATTGCTCGCCGCATCATCGCCGGGAATGGCGAAGAAGCCGACATCGTTGATGTGCTCGGGCGCCAGTTCCTTGATGTTGGAGACGGCGAACGACAGCATCGGGTAATGCGCGCCTTCGCCGGTGGCGATCTTGGTGACGCCGTCAGGGAAGGTGGCGGCGGCGAAGTCCTCGTTGAGGTAGCCGGCCTTGAACACCTCTTCCTGGCGCTCAAAACCCTTCATGGCGGCGGGCGTCGTGGCGTACTTGGCCTTGCCGGCGGTATAGTCGGCGGCGAAAGTCGGAACCGCCGCCTGCACGTTGTAGAAGTCGCCGAGGACGAACAGCTGCGACGTCCAGGTCTCGCCGAACGTCTGGATCACCGCGGTCTTGCCGGCCGCCTTGATCTTCTCGTTATTGGCCATGAACTCCGCCCATGACTTCGGTACGCTCAGGCCCAGCTCCTTGTAGATCGGGATGTTGTAGAGCATGCCGCCGCCCATCGCGGTGCCGATCGGCGCGCCATAGACGCGGCCATCGGTGCCGGTGACGGTGGCCTTGAAGCTGTCGATGACATTGGCCTGGAACGCCTCATCGGTGACATCGACGAGGTTCTGCACCGGGTTGATCGCCTGGAACAGCGAGCCGGCATTGTAGAGAAACACGTCGCTCATCTCGCCGGTGGCGAGACGGGTCTTGATCAGGTTGTCGCCATCGGCGCCGCCCGGGCGGCTTTCAGTCTCGATGTCGATATTGGGGTTCTTGGCCTCGAAGGCGGCGGCCAGGGCCTCGGCCATGGCGACCGTCGACGGCGCGTTGTCGAACAGGAAGGTCACTTTGACCTTGTCCTGCGCGCTTGCGGCGCCCGCCATGATCACGACGATGCCGGTGGTTGCCAGCGCCGCACGCGTCAGATTGCGCATCAGCATTGATAGTTCCTCCCTTGTGGCCGCCATGGGTCCTCCGGCGGCCGGTTGCAGTTCTTCCAGTCCTTTCGGCTCCTCTGCCGTCAGGGCTTGCTGATCCGGAACGTCACCTTGTGCTTTCCGGGCGCCAGCAGGCTGCGCGCTTTTCCGTCCGTGCCGCGCTCGCTGACGGCGATGCCGTCGACACTGGCGTCGGTGTAGTCGGCGGCGAGGACGAGCGTGCCGCTCGCGCCCTCGGGCACCGTGAGATTGTAGGTCACCTTGCCGCCATCGACCTTCCAGCCGGCCTCGATCCGGCCGGCGGCCGAGTCATGGTTGGCGGCAACCGGCGACAGCGCCGGGATGATCGTCGGCTCGAAGAAGATGTGCTTGAACGCTGGCAGCGCCGGATCGGGGCGGAAACCCGCGACGCCTTCGAGCAGCCACTGGCACACTGCACCATAGGCATAGTGGTTGTAGCTGTTCATCTGCGGATCGAACGCCACGCCGTCCTCGTTGAGCGCGTTCCAGCGCTCCCAGATCGTCGTGGCGCCCATCTTCACCTGGAACAGCCAGCCGGGCAGGCCTTCCTGGAGGAACACCGAGCCGGCGAGCTCGGCCTCGCCGATCTTGACCAGCGCCGGCAGCAGCGCCGGGGTGCCGATGAAGCCGGTGCCGATGCGGCCATGGGCGCGCGCCACCGTCTCCTTGAAGTAGCCCTTGGCCGCTTCGTAGTGCTCGGGCGGGATCAGGTCCCACAAAAACCCTAGCGCATAGGAGGTCTGGTCGTTGTAGCCGATACGGCCGGCGGCGGTCATGAACTCCCGCTGGAAAGCCTTCTTCACTTCGGCAGCGCGGTCATTGAGGCGCTTGGCCTGCGCCTGGTCGCCAACCACTTCGGCGGTTTTGGCAGCGAGGTGCGAGGAGATGTAGAGGTAGATCGTCGCCGCGGCGTCATCGCCGATAGTCGGGTAGGGTTTGGCAAAATCACCCTGCGGCTGCAGCCAGTCCCCGAAGGTGAAGCCGCGCCCGCCCCAGCCGGCCGGCGGGCGAACGATCGGGCCATCGCTGATCGACCAGACGAAATCGTTCCACTTGACCATGGCCGGCAGCGCTTCCTCGAGGATCGCGCGGTCGCCGTAGTGGTTGTAGAGCGTCCATGGGATGACGGCGATCGCATCGCCCCAGCCGGTCGAGCCGTAAAAGCCCGGCACCACGTCCTCATGGTTGCGCGTCGGATCCGGCACCACATGCGGGATGGCGCCATCCGGCCGCTGGTCGGCGATCAGATCGCGAACATACTTGACCAGCATGCCGTGGCTCTCGTGCAGGTAGCAGGCGGTTGGCGCGAACACCTGCGCATCGCCGGTCCAGCCCAGCCGCTCGTCGCGCTGCGGGCAATCGGTCGGCACCTCGATGAAGTTCGAGCGTTGCGACCAGACGGTGTTCTCGACCAGCCGGTTGACCAGCGGGTTGGCCGAGCTGAAGTTCGCCGTGCGGGTGACCGCCGAGCTGATCGGGATCATCTCGATCTTGGTGATCGTCGCCTTGCCCTCAATGGCGACGCGGGCGAAGCGGAAGCCGAAGAAACTGAAGGTCGGGCGATAGCTCTCCGGCGCGCCGCCCTTCAGCACGTATTCGACGCGGGCTTCCGCTGAGCGCATGCTTTCGCGGTCGAACTCGCCGAGATGGTTGGTGAGTTCGGCATGCTCGATGGTGAGCTTGGCGCCGGCTTCGCCCTCGACGGTGAAGGCGACGTAGCCGCCGGCGTTCTGGCCGAAATCGTAGACCGTGCGCCCCTGAGCGTCGGCAAAGGATTTGACCACCGGCAGGGCCGGCAGTTCGTGCACGCCAGCCGTCTCGGCCGGCAGCAGCGTCGACTTGTCGAACCCGCCGAGCACGCTGGCGCCGCCGCTCACCGACGCATTCTCGGCCCGGGCGTCGTAATTCTCGCCATAGTAGATGCCGGATTTCATCACCGGCGCGAGGCCGCTCTGCCAGGTGCCGTCGGTGCCGACGATGAGCTCGCCATTGGCGCCGCGCAGTTCGGCGATGGCGCCGATCTTGTCGCCCCAGGTGTTGAACAGCTGGTTGCGCGGCCACATCATCCGCGACCGGTACCAGCCATCGCCCAGCCAGATGTCGATGGTGTTGTCGCCGTCCTTGAGCAGGGCGCTGACATCGTAAGTCTGGAAGCTGAGGCGGTCCCAGTAGCTGGTCCAGCCCGGCGTCAGCAGCTCGTCGCCGACGCGCTTGCCGTTGATGAACGCCCGGTAGAGGCCGAGAGCGCTGATCCTCAGCGTCCCGGCCCCGCCGCGGGAGGAGAGGTTGAAAGTCTTGCGCAGGAACGACGACTGCGTGCCGACGCCCTGATCGACGCTGGGGTGGATCATTTCGGCGACCCAGGCGCCTTGGCTGGATACGGCTTCACCTGCCCGGATGAGCATCGTCTCGTTCAATTTTGCATCCTCCCAAGGGACCTGTTGCGGTCCATCCGGCGCCGCTGGCTGCCGATCAACGTGTGACGTTCTACGTATACCGTTCTACACGACCAGTTCAAGCAGGATTCGCGCAAGAACCGCCAAATCGACGCAGTAGCCGCCAAATGCCCTCAAGAACCGCCAAAATCGCTCACGTTGTGTTGTGGAAAGCGGGTTGCAGAGCGCCTTCAGAAAAAGTTGCAGACTTTTCCGGTTCGATGGCGCGGCAAATCGAGGACTTGGGGATTTCGCCGTTTCAATGAAACGGTGAAATGTCCTAGAAGAGGGGCCGGTTCGGGGGGAACTGTGGCGCCAGCAAGCAAAACCAGCCGCGTGACGATCAAGACGGTTGCGGCCGACGCGGGTGTGTCGGTGGCGGCCGTCTCGAAGGTGCTGCGCGACGCCTATGGCGTGAGCGATGCGCTGCGTGCACGGGTGCAGGCTTCGATGGAGAAGCTGAACTACCGGCCGCATGCCGGCGCGCGCGCCATGCGCGGGCGCACCTACACGCTGGGCATCCTCTTGCCCGATATGCGCAACCCCTTCTTCGCCGATATCCTTGCCGGGGTGAACGAGGCGCTCGACCGCACCCAGTATCAGACCATGATCGGCGTCAGCCGCTCCGCCGAGACCATCGAGATGTCGCTGATCGACTCGATGATCGATCGGCAGATGGATGGGCTGATCATGATCGGGCCTCGCATGCCGCCGGAAACGGCGGAGGCGGTGTCGAGCCGCATCCCGACGGCGGTGGTCGGCTATCACGTGCCGCAACTGGCGACGCTCGACACCGCGAACAACGACGACGTTGCCGGCGCCGCTCAGGTGGTGCGCCACCTCGCGGCCAACGGCTATCGCCGCATCACCATGGTGACGCTGGCCGTCCCCACCAAGAATGTCGTGGTCACGGTGCAGCGCGAGCGCGGCTATCGCGAGGCGATGAAGGAACGTGGGCTGGCCCAGCACATCAACATCGTGCCGGCCGACCAGACGGCGCGCGAGGTGCAGACGGTGGTGCGGCATCTGCTCGAATCCCGGCATCGGCCGGAGGCGCTGTTCTGCTGGACCGACATGGTGGCGCTGCATGCGCTGAGCGTCGCCAAGGACCTGGGTCTCTCGGTACCCGGCGACCTCGCCATCGTCGGCTACGACAACACCATCTATTGCGATCTGGCGCAGAACAGCCTCACCAGCGTCGACCAGTCCGGCCAGGTGCTCGGGCTACAGGCGGCGCGCCTGTTGATCGAGCGGATCGACGGAAGGCAGCAAGGCGATCATTTCGTCGTCTCGCCGCGGCTGGTGGTACGCGGCAGTTCGCGTCCTCGCCCTTCGTAGAGCTTTCCACCGCCTACCATTCCAGTCAAACATTGCGCGCCAACCGGACCAGATAGAGATCATGCCCTTTTTCGACCTGCCGCAGTCCCAGCTCGACAGCTACCGTTCGAGCGCCGTCGCTCCCGCCGATTTCGACAGCTTCTGGGCGGAGACCCTCGAGCACTCGCGCGCCAAACCGCTGGAGGCTGTATTCGAGCCGGTCGATACCGGGCTGAAACTGTTCGACGTCGCCGATGTCACCTTTTCCGGCTTCGGCGGTGACAAGGTGCGCGGCTGGTACATCAGGCCGGCCGGCGTCGCGCCGCGCGGCACCGTGGTGAAGTTCATCGGCTATGGCGGCGGTCGCGGCCTGCCGCAGGAGCATCTGCTGTGGCCGGCCACCGGTCGCGCCGTGCTGGTGATGGATACGCGCGGGCAGGGCAGTTCCTGGTCACGCGGCGATACCCCCGATCCCGCCGGCTCCTTCCCGGCGCACCCCGGCTTCATGACCCGCGGCATCAACGACCCGCGGGATTACTATTATCGCCGCGTCTACACCGACGGCGTGCGCGCCGTTGAGGCGGCGCTCGGCCGCGCCGAAACCGATCCGAACAAGCTCGCGGTGGTTGGCGGCAGCCAGGGTGGCGGCATCTCGATCGCCGTTGCCGGGCTCGAGCCGCGGGTGAGGGCCGCGATGCCGGACGTGCCGTTCCTCTGCGATTTCCCGCGCGCCGTCGGCCTCACCACCCGTGACCCCTATGGCGAAATCGTCCGCTTCCTCGCCACCCATCGCGAGAAGGCGGCTGCCGCCTACAGCACCATCAACTATTTCGATGGCGTGCATTTCTCGGCGCGCTCCAAGGCGGCGGCGCTGTTCTCGGTGGCGTTGATGGACGACGTCTGCCCGCCCTCGACCGTCTATGGCGCCTTCAACGCCTGGGCCGGTCCCAAGACCATCGAGAGCTACACCTTCAACAATCACGAGGGTGGCGGCACCTGGCAGGAGCGGCGGCAGGTCGCCTGGCTCGACGAGACCCTGCCGTGACCACGCTGGCGCTGGCCTACGCCGACCGCGACGGGGCCAACGCCCGCCGCCGATGGGCGCTGTCGCGCATCTTGATCTACGCAGTGCTGGCCCTGTTCGGGCTGATCTATGCGCTGCCGGCGCTGCTGGTCCTCTCCAACTCGTTCCGCGACGGCGAGGAGGTGTTCCGCAACGGCATCATCGCCATTCCGGAGAGCTTCTCATTCGACAACTACCTGCGCGCCTGGAACGATGCCTGCGTCAGCGGCATGTGCCGGGGGCTGGGGCCGAACTTCCTCAACTCGCTTGTTATCACCGTGCCGGCGACCATCGCCACCGCCATTATCGGGGCGCTCAACGGCTATGTGCTGAGCAAGTGGAAGTTCCCCGGCTCGGAGTTCATCTTCGTGATGATCTTTCTCGGCATCTTCCTGCCCAGCCAGATCGCGCTGCTGCCCTGGGCCTGGATCATCGGGCAGCTCGGCCTGCAGAACAATGTGCTGGGCCTCTTACTCATCCACACGGTGATGGGCATCTCGTTCGCCACCCTGTTCTTCCGCAACTTCTACGCCAGCGTTCCCAACGAGATCGTCAAGGCGGCGCAGGTCGATGGCGCCGGGTTCTGGCGCATCTTCGTGCGCGTCATGCTGCCGCTCTCGGGGCCGATCGCTGCGGTGACGGTGATCTGGCAGTTCACCCAGATCTGGAACGAGTACCTCTACGGCATGGTGTTTACTTCCGGCGCGCAGCAGCCGATCACCGTGGCGATCATGGGGGTGCGCGCCGGCGGCTCGGCGGCCACGGTGATGATGGCGATCGTGCCGCCGCTGCTGGTGTATCTGATCGGCGGCAAGTATTTTGTGCGCGGACTCACCCAAGGGGCACTGAAGTAGGCATGACGACCAGGAACTACGTGATCGACGAGATGATCTCGGCCAAGGCGATCGCGGCTCGGGTGGAGGCGCTCGCCAAGGAAATCTCGAACCACTATGCCGGCACCGACAAGCTGGTGGTGGTGGGGCTGCTGCGCGGCTCGTTCATCTTCATTGCCGACCTGGTGCGTGAGCTCGACCTGCCGGTGGAAGTCGATTTCCTCGAAGTTTCGAGCTACGGCAACTCCACCGAGTCCAGCCGCGAGGTGCGCATTCTCAAGGATCTGCGCGGCGAGATCGAAGGCCGTGACGTGCTGGTGGTCGAGGACATCGTCGACACCGGCTACACGCTCAAGCACGTGCTGGAAATCCTCGCGACCCGCCACCCCAAGCGCATCGAAGTCTGCGCGCTGCTGGACAAGCCGTCGCGGCGCGAGACCAGCGTCAAGGCGCGCTGGATCGGCTTCGAGATCCCCGACAAGTTCGTCGTCGGTTACGGGATCGACTACGCGCAGCGCAACCGCAACCTCGATCACATTGGTGCGGTGCGGTTCACCGACTAGCTAAGGCCGAGGGGACCGGCGGAGGAGGGGACATGGATCGCACGCTGCTCGCGGCGGTGGTCGACCGCATCATGCCGGCCGACCGGGATGGCGGGGCCCTTGCCTTCGGCGCGCTCGATTACCTCGATGGCATCCTTGCCGCCCAGCCGAAACTGGGCGCCGCCATCGCCGCCGGGCTCGCGCGGCTGCCTGCCGATTTCGCCGCTCTCCCCGAGGCCGAGCGGGATGCGACGCTCGCCGGCCTAGATGATGCCGGCTGGTTCCGCGAACTCTGCGAACTGGTAGCCGAGGGCGTCTATGCCGATCCCGGCAATGGCGGCAATCCGAATGCTGCCTCTTGGGACATGGTTGGCTACGAGCACCGGCTGCCGGAGGGACCGACCGGTCCCGCCGGGCGCGACGGGCAGGCGCCACAGCCGTTCTCCGGCACGCTCGACTATGATGTGATCATCGTGGGAGCTGGCGCCGGTGGTGGCGTGGCCGCCGGTGTGCTGGCCGAGGCCGGCAAGCACGTGCTGCTGCTCGAGCGTGGGCTCGTGCGCGATTATTCCGACAGCGGCCACCGTGACCATCTGCGCAATCACCGTCTGGCGCTCTACGGCCACAACACCGGTCCGGACCTCGACGGCAACCCGCGGGTGCTGGCGGGGCCGGACGGTGTCGAGCGGGTGCTCCGCCCGCACGAGAACGGCTATCAGAACCTTGCCGCCGCCGTGGGCAGCGGCACGCTGGTCTATGGCGCCCAGGCCTGGCGCTTCCATCGGGCCGACTTCCGCATGGCGAGCCTCTACGGGGTTCCGGAGGGCTCATCCCTCATCGATTGGCCGATCGGTTACGATGATCTCGCGCCCTGGTACGAACGCGCTGAGTGGGAGATCGGCGTCTCCGGCGAGGGCGCCGCCCATAGTCACGAAGGTCTGCGCACGCGCGACTATCCGATGCCGCCGCTACCGGACAGTCCGGCCCGCTCGGTGCTGAGGCGCGGCGCCGCCGCCCTCGGCATCACCACGACCCGCCCGCCGCTTGCCATCAACAGCCAGCCGCGTCACGGCCGCGACGGCTGCATGGGCTGCGGCAGCTGCGTCGGCTTCCCGTGTCCGAGCGACGCCAAGAACGGGACGCAGAACACCATGATCAGGAGGGCGCTCGCCACCGGCCGCTGCCATCTTGTCACCGGCGCCATGGTCCTCCGGGTGGACACCGACAGCGCCGGGGTCGTCACCGGTGTTCGCTTCGCCGACAGCACCGGCGCGGAGCATTCCGTGCGAGGCAAGGCAGTCGTGCTGGCCGGCGGCGCGATCGAGACGGCGCGCCTGCTGCTCAACTCACCCTCGGCGCACGAACCGGATGGTCTGGGCAACAAGCACGACCTCGTCGGCCGGAACCTGCAGGGGCACGTCTATGCCGTCGCCTACGGTCAGTTCGACGAGACGGTGCATGCCTCGCGCGGGCCGGGCGTGAGCATCGCCACCACCGCCTACAATCACGGCAACCCCGGCATCGTTGGTGGCGGCATGCTGGCCGACGATTTCGTCCAGCCGCCGATCATCTTCTGGAAGAACGTGCTGCCGCCAGGGCAGCGGCGCTGGGGGCAGGGCGCCAAGGATTTCATGCGCGACCAGTTTCACCGCGTGTTGCGCGTCGCGGGGCCGGTGCACGAGATCCCCAATGCCGAGGCACGGGTGCGGGTTGCTCCCGGGGTACGGGACAAATGGGGGCTGCCGGTGGCGATGCTGTCAGGCGCGGTGCACGCTGAAACCATCCGGACGGCCCATTACATGCACGGCAAGGCGCTCGGCTGGCTTCACGCTTCCGGGGCGCTTGCTACCTGGGGCTTCGCACCCAATCCCGGACTATCGGGTGGCCAGCATCAGGCCGGCACCTGCCGTATGGGCACCGATCCATCCAACTCGGTAACCGATCCCTTTGGCCGTGTCTGGGGACACGACAATCTGTTCGTCTCGGACGGCGGCCTGCACCCGACCAATGGCGGCTTCAACCCGGTGCTGACCATCATGGCGTTGGCCTTCCGCAATGCCGAGCATCTGGCCAGTTCAATGTAGCCGGCCCGGATCGCTCCGGACCGGCTGGACGTCGGTCACCGGCAAACGTAGCGACGTCCGTTGCTGGCCCGATAAGTACCGGTTTCCGGATCAAAGCTGCGGTACTTGCGGCTGCAGTAATCGAGCCAGCGCTCGTACTCGGCGTCATAGCGATCGCGCCTGCTGCGTTCCTTGTCGGCCGAGCCGGCGATGATGGCGCCAATGGTCAGGCCGATAATGCCCGCGCCGATCGCCGCGCCGATATCATCGTCATTGTTCTTTTTGCTGGGGCGGCCCCAGCGGTCCTTCTCGCACCGCTCGCGTTCGCGGCGGTCGAGAAACTGGCTGCAGTCGGCCCAGCGCTGGTCCTCGCTCTGGGCGACGTGAATGCGGTTGTCAGCCGAAGACTGCGCCAGGGCGGGGGAAATCGCGGGCAGGGCAAATGAGGCCGCCATCATGACGGCAGTCAGGGTTCTGGCGAGAGCCATTTTGGGTTCCTCGGAGGGCTTTCAGGAAAAGTTTCAGACCTTTCCGGTTCGAAAGCGCGACAAAAGCAGGGACCTGGAGCGGTTCGCCGTTCAATGGAACGGCGAACCGCTCTAGGGGATGGGGAATGGGCGGCCCGGGTGGCCGCGGGCCGCCCTGGGGACCGACGGAACGAGTGACAGATCCGTCGATCCCGATGCGATCTCGTCAGAAGCGGAAGTTGAGCCCCGCCTTGACCGCGTGATTGGTCAGGTCGTCGCTGCGGTGGATGTTGCCGGTAAGGGTCGAGTCGACGTCGTTGAAGCGCGTCTGGGTGTATTCGACCCGCGCCGACAGGCCGTTGCCAAAGCTCTGCTCGAGCCCGGCGCCCCACAGCATGCCACCGACCCACTTGTCGTCGGAGATGACGTTGTTGCCGGCATCGAGCCGCGCCACCCCATAGCCGGCGGTGCCGTAGACCAGCGTGCCGCCAAGGGCGAGACCACCGCGAACCTTGGCGGCGCCGCTCCAGTTCTGCTCGAGCTCGCCGCTGCCGACGCCATAGACGATGCCGCGGGCATAGGTGCCCTCGAGCTCGGCGCCGATCACCGCCGGGCCAAGCTGCATGGTGTAGCCGGCCTGCACGCCGCCCAACAGGCTCGAGTCCTTGAAGATGTTGAAGTCGGATGCCTTGGGCGCGAGGCCGCCATGTATACCAGCGTAGAAACCGGTCCATTCAGAAGCTGAGGTCGGCGCGTAGGGCTCGCTCCAGCGGCTGTCCTGTGCGTCGGCCGCGGTCGCCGGCAGGACGCCGAGCAGCAGGACGGCAACGAAGCCAGGGGTAGAAAACTTCGAGAACATGGGAACTCCGCGAACAACGGGCCCCGCAACCAGGGAGGTGGCCGCCGGGCAGTGAGGATGGCCGGCATGCACCTTGCAACCGGACTGCAGAGGTCATTCGGTGACCTCGCGGTCATTCACTGACCGCGTTAGCCATTTTCACTGTTGGGATTGCGCGAGCATTGCGCGGCGCCGAAATCGCTATGGCGTGGTTGCCACGGGCAATTCGACGCGGAAGCAGACCCCGCCGAGATGGCTTGGCAGCACCGAGATATTGCCCCCATGCTGGCGCACCACTTCGCGCACCAGGTTCAGCCCGAGCCCGGCACCGCGGTCGAGTGGGCGGATGCGGTAGAACGGCTCGAAGATCTTCTCGCGATGTTCCGGCGCAATACCCGGTCCGCTGTCATGCACCTCGAAAGTGCCGTTGCCGGCGATCTCGATCTCTATGGTGCCGTTATTGCCGCCATGCACCACCGCATTCTGCGTCAAATTCGCCAGTAACCGCTCGATGGCGCCGCGATCGCCCAGCACCCAGGCGGAAGGGTCGGGCGCCCTGAGCGAGATGTCGTACCCGGCGGAGATGGCAAGCGGCGCATGATCGGCGACCACGCGCTCGGCCAGCGGCACCAGGTCGATCGGCTGGAAGTCGATCTGCGATTGGGCCAGCCGCTGCAGGTCGAGCAACTGTTCGGCCATGGCCGCCAGTCTCGCCGTGTCGGTGAGCAACCGGGTCCGCTCCGGGCCGGTGTCGAGATTCTCCACTCGGGTCTGCAGGATTGCGATCGGCGTCTTCAGCTCATGCGCCGCGTCGGCGAGGAAGCGGCGATGCCGCTCATAGCCTTCGTCGAGGCGAGTCAGGGCCTCATTCACCGCCGTCACCAGGCCGCGGACCTCGTAGGGTACCTTGTCGAGCGGCAGGCGTGTGCCGTGCTTGTCGAAATTGATGCTGCGGGCCTGCTCCTCGGCAGCGTCCAGCCCGCGCATCACCTTGCGAACGATCAACGGGATGGCGATCACCGTCGCGATGATCAGCATCAGCAGCAACGGCAGGATGAAGATGTTGCCGACCAGGATCGCCGCAAAGATGGTGCTGACAAAGGCGCCACCACCGGCCAGCACGTAGAGCTTGCCGATCGGTGTATCGCCGCTGTGGAATGCCGCCGCCAGATCTTCTTCACCACCCGAGTCGCGAATGTCGACAAACCACAGCCGGTTGAGGCTCGACGCCATCTCGCTATAGGCGGCCGGCACCGGACCATCCTCGAAGGCGTGCCCCTGGTCGTCCGTGACGATCATCCAAACCGTGGGAGACTCGGCGCGATAGCGCTCGAGCTCGGCATTAGGGCCGAGCACCAGTTCGCCATGGGGTCCGCGTCGCATAGCGGCGGCGACTGCCTCGGCAAGCGAGCTGTCGACGATCTGCTCGCCTGGATTGAGCTGCAGGATGAGGATGGTGAGGATGGCGGAAGCCAGCGACAGCGTCACGGTTTGCAGCAGCACCAGACGCCAGGCTAGGCGTCGACGCAGCGAGTGGGGGCGCCAGAACTTCATGCCACCGCCTTGATCAGGTAACCGACGCCGCGAATGCCACGGATTTCGACCCCCGCCTTGGCGTCCGCGAGCTTGCGCCTGAGCCGCGAGATATGGGCATCGAGCGAGTTCGACTGGATCTCGTCGCCATAGCCATAGACCGCGTCTTCAAGCGAGGTGCGCAGCACCGTGCGGCCGGCGCGTCGCAGCAGGCATTCGAGCACCAGCAGTTCGCGCCGCGGCAGCTCGATGGTGCTCTCGCCGATCCGCGCCTCGCGGCTGTCGAGATCGAACGACAGCGCGCCCAGTTGCACCGATTCCGGCGCCACCTGCATCGGCCGCCGCAGCACGGCGCGCAGCCGTGCCAGCAGTTCCTCTACCGCAAAGGGTTTTGGCAGATAGTCGTCGGCGCCGGTGTCGAGCCCCTCGATCTTGTCGGCAATCGAGCCACGGGCCGAAATGATGATCACCGGCACCCCGGCGTGGCGCTTGCGCAGCAGCGGCACCAGGTCGATGCCGTCGCCGTCCGGCAACTTGCGGTCGAGCAGCACCGCGTCATGCGTGTGGCTGAGGATTGCCTCTTCGGCGATGAGCTTGGTGCGCGCATGGTCGACGACCATATCGTAGCGCGCCAGCACGGCGCTCAGCGCCGCGGCCATTTCCGGCTCGTCTTCGACAAGTAGCAATCGCATTCAGGAATCCCCGCGCCACGATCTGCCATATGCAGCATGCATTGCGCCAGGATTGCGCCGCGGCAACCTCGGGTCCGAGTGCGGCCGATCAGCCGCATGAGGGCTAACTAACCCGTTAGATATTCGAGCCATTTCAGGCGGCGTTTGGCTTTTTCGGCGACCGCAGACTCTGGTATTGTCGCAATGGGGCTCTCGGAAGTTCCGGAGCTTTCCCGCGAAACAGTGGAGAAGCATGATGGCCGAGACAGAGACTTCTACGCCTTCCGATTTTCCCGCCGGACTCCGCGCCATGCTTGGCGACAACTGGTGGCTGCTGCTGCTGCGCGGCATCGCCGCCATCGCCTTCGGCGTGCTGGCCATCTTCTGGCCCGCCATCACGCTCATCTCGCTGACCCTGCTATGGGGCGCCTACACCCTCATCGACGGCGTCTTCGCCCTGTGGGCCGCGATCTCCGGCCGCGCCAACTCCCCCGCCATGGGGCCGCGCTGGTGGATGGCGATCAGCGGCGTCGTCAGCGTCCTCGCCGGTCTTGCTGCCTTCTTCTGGCCCGGGATGACCGCGTTCATCCTCGTCATCTTCATCGGCATCTGGGCGATCATCATTGGTGTGCTGACCATCTGGGGCGCCATCCAGGCCCGCAAGGAGATCGAGGGCGAGTGGGTGCTCGGCCTGTTCGGCGCGCTCAGCATCCTGTTCGGCCTGTTGCTGCTGTTCCAGCCCGGGGCCGGTGCGCTGTCGCTGATCTGGACCATTGCCGGTTATTCGATCTTCGCCGGCGTGCTGCTGATCATGCTGTCCTTCCGGGTGCGGAAGTTCAAGCGGACGGCCTGAACCGGCACCGGAACCAAGCAGCGCGAGCGACGTTCAAAGGGCACGGTGAAAGCGCCCTCAAGAACGCGAAGCCCTCTGATCAATGCCCCGGCTCCACTTGTGGACCGGGGCATTTTCTTCGATGCGGTCGAATGCGCCGCCCCGACAAGATGGCGGGCATCTCGGGCTGTCGCCGAAACGCCCGCCAACCCCGTCAGTGTGTGGACGCAAGATCAGGGCGGCGGCCTGATAGCGGAAGGTTCCTGCAATTTCGCTGACAAGGCTGGAAACGCTGCTGTACGGGCGTTTGAGCGCACCCCAAGCCGCTAGAATCGCCCTGTCATGCTGCCGCGAACCGACGCCGTCGCCAGGCCCGTCGTATCGATTCCATAGTCGGCCAGCGCTCGCAGCGCCCAGCCAGGTCCCGTGAGCGTCACGCCGCCGGTGACGCCGGCATAAGTGTTGTCGACCGCGATCTCCTCGCCGGTGCCGCCCAGGCCGGCGCGGACTCCCAGCGACGGCGTCAGGTCGAGCCCGTCGCCGAACGCGAAGGTTCGTGCCACCGTCAATGCGCCGCCCAGCTCCAGCGTCGAGGTCGAGAACCCATCGACGTTGACGATGTCGCCGCTCGGATTGGTGACAGTGTAGGCGCCGACGTCCTCGTTGGCGAAGTAGAGCCGGGCGCTCGGCCGGATGCTGAAAGCGTCAGCACTCCACTGGCCTTCGACCTCGACCTCGGTGATGAAACGGTCGGTCTCAAAGGTGCCGCTGAAGCTCTGGCCGAACAGCGTGGCATTGGCATCGTTCCACGAGTGCCCGAAGAACACGCTGGCATCGAGTGTCACATTGTCGAGGATCTCGACCGAAACATAGGGTCCAACCAGCGCGCCGGTACCGGTGATTTCTCCGACATCGGTGACGTCCCGCATGCCGTCGAGATAGAGCGCCACACCGGCGAGGAAGCGGTCATTCACCAGATAATCGGCGCCCGCGCCGACGAGGCTCAGGCTGCCATCGGCTTCGTCACGCGTATGAAAGGTCAGCGATCCGTCGATCCAGAAGCTCAGCGGCACGTCGCTGTCCTCGGCAAGTAGCGCGGCGCCGGGCCCCAGATCCCAGGCATTGCCGGTGCGGGCAGAAAAGTTGAGTACCGGATCACCATTCGCCTCCGACAGCGATACCTTCGGCGTGCCACCGCGACGGTCGCGCAGGCCGGGCGTGTCGATGGCGTTGCCGATCAGCTTCTGCCGCGTTTCGACGAAGCCGCGCGTCATCTCCTCGAACGCCTGCGACACGGTATCGGTCACGGCGGTGGTCGCCGAGCTCGAGTTGTTGGTGGTATTGGCGTCCCCGTCGCTGCTGGCGATGGTCGCGACGTTGGTGATCGGCCCATCGAGCACGGCCATCGCATCGATGCTGAACTCGGCCGAGGCGCCGGCCGGGAACTCGTTGGTGCTGCAGGTGATGGTGCCGCCGCTGCCGACGGCCGGCGCGGCGCAGGACCAGCCGGACGGAGCGGTGATCGCCGAGAAGGTGAGGCCGGCGGGCAGGGCGTCGCTCATCACGGCGTTGGTAGCTCCGCTCGGACCAGCATTGCTGACCGCGACCGTGTAACTCAGCACCTCGAAGCGCTCGGCGCTGGCCGGACCTGTCTTGCTGATGGAGAGGTTAGCTTCGCCCTGGACGGTGGTGCCGGCGGTCGCGCTGTTGTTCTCGGTGTTGATGTCGTTGCTGAGGGTGCTGACCGACGCGAAGTTCTGGATGAACGTGCCCTCGGGCGTGCCATCTGGCACATGCGTGATCAGCGTGAAGGTGCTGCTCGCAGTGGTCAGGTTGGTGATGGAACAGCTGACGGCGCCGTTGCTGCCCACCGTCGGCGTCGAGCAGCTCCAGCCCGATGGGGCATCGAGCGAGACAAAGGTCAGCGGGGAGGGCAGGGTGTCGTCGAGGGTGACCGTCGCCGGGTTGCCACTGGCGCTGACGGTCAGGTTGTAGACGAGATCGGTGTCGTCGGGGATGTTCTCAACCGCCAGCTTCTGCACGCCGACATCGACCACCGGCGCCGGAATCTGCGCTGTCGACACCGCGCTGTTGTTCTCGTCGTTGGGGTCGGCGGCTGACGAGACACTCGCGATGTTGGTGAAATATGTTCCGCCTGGCGTGCCGGCCGCCACGTGGGCAACGACGGTGAAGGTCTGCGCTCCGGCAGCCTTTTGCAGGGCGGGGATGCTGCAGGTCACTGAGCCATTGGCCCCGACCGCCGGCGTCGAGCACGACCAGCCGCCCGGGCTGCTCAGCGATACGAAGGTGGTGCCTGGGGGCAGTGGATCGTTCATGCCCAGGCTGATGGCGTCGTCAGTGCCGGGGCTGCCGGCATCGCCGAGGTTGGTGACAGTCACCGTGTAGGTGATGTCTGCGTCGGCGGCCGTGGTCTCAGGGCCGGTCTTCTCAATCATGACGTCAGGGGTCTGCGCCTGAGCTGCACCCACGCTCACCATCGACAGCAACACAAGCCCCGTGATTCTCAGCAGTGAGAACCACCTGGTGACCCCGCGCAATTTCATAGTCAGTATCCGCCCGCACCCTGCCGCAATCTGGCGACCGAAACGTCGCCAAGCGCGGTGGTGCTGTAAATCGCTAAGAATAGCGACAAAGCCGCTTCGACAGTTGCTGATGCATCCGCGCCACAGCAGACAAACCGCGCCTATTCGGCCGCGCCGGTTCCACTCATCGGCGCCTCGACCTGCAGGTCCTCGCGATAGGGCTTGGCGGACGGCGGGAGGTCCTTGCGCAGGAAGACATCTTCGCCCTTGAGCTGACGCAGCCAGATCGGGATCATCTCCCGATAGCCCGCAAGGATTGACGGGGTAGGCGGGGGCAGGTCGTGCTTGATGGCCTCGTGCAGCCTCTCGAGCGCGTGGTAGGGCACCACCGGGAACATGTGGTGTTCGACGTGATAGTTCATGTCCGAATAGAGGAAGCGGCTGATCGGGTTCATCAGCACGGTCCTGGTGTTCAGCCGATGGTCGGTGACGTCCTCGGCCAGCGCGCCATGCTGCAACAGCCCCACCATCACCATGTGCCAGCAGCCGTAGAGGCGGGGTAGCCCGACCAGCATGAACGGCAGGATCGACTGCATGGCGATCGCGGTGATGCCGGTCGCTGCGTAGATCACCACCCAGATCCGCGCCACCCGAACCACCTTGGGCCACTCGCCCTTGGGAATGAAGCTCTTCTCGGCGTCGCTGACATTGCCAGCAGCGTTCCGCACCATGTCGCCCAGCGCGTACCAGACGTCGACAATGCCGACGAAACTCAGGATCACCCGGGCCAGCACCGGCGGTCGCATCACCGCGATCTCGACGTCGCGGCCGACGATGATGGTGTCGGCGTGGTGGCGAGCGTGGCTCCATTTCCAGGTCGTCGGGTTACGGATCAGCATGAAGCAGGCGATCTGGTAGATCACCTTGTTCATCCACGCTGTCTTGAACGCCGTGCCGTGCCCGCATTCATGCCAGCGGCTGTCGCTGGCCGAACCATAGAGCACGCCATAAACCAAGAAGAACGGCACGCACCACCAGGTGCCCCAGGACGCGATGCCGCCAATGGCGGTGACCAGCAGCAGGCCAAGCCAGATCAGGTTGTCGCGTATCGCCGGGCCATCGGAGCGTTGCATGAGTTCTTTCATGACGGCGCGTGGCACCTCAGTGTGATACCACTCGGCTGCCGCGAGGCCGCGCTCGATGGCGCGCTGCGCCTCGGGCCCGGTGATGCTGTAGTCGCGCTTCGTGATCATCGGCCCCCCTCCGATGTGTCCTTACGGCCTGACAGGACCCTGCCCAGCGCCAGTGGCGCCAATGGTGGCGGCGATGCTGTCGAGGTCGGCGGCGTCGAGTTCGATGGTCGCTGCATCGATCCAGCCATCGACCTGGGCCGGTGACCGGGCGCCGACAATCGCGGCGCTCAGCCCTGGCCAGGCTAGCACCCAGGTGAGGGCGATGGTTGAGATCGAAGTGCCGTGCTTGTCGGCAACCGGCTTCAATGCCGCCGCGAGGGCAAGATTGCGGTCGAGCCGCTCGCCGGTGAACTCCGGGTTGGTCTTCCGCCAGTCGTTGTCGGCCAGGGTCGCGGCGCGCTCCTGGGTGAAGCTGCCGGTGAGCAGGCCCGCCTGCATCGGGCTGTAGCAGATGACGCCGGTGCCATGCGCCGCGCACCACGGCAGGATCGCCTCCGCGGTCTCCCGCTTGATCATCGAGAACGGCGGCTGCAGCGTTTCTACATGCCCCATCGCTTCGGCTCGCGCCAGTTGCTCGGCATTGTGGTTCGAGAGCCCGATATGCCGAACCTTGCCCTCGGACTTCAGCTCGAGCATCGTCGCCCAATAGTCCTCGAGCGGCACGTCGTCGGCCGGCCAGTGCACCTGGTAGAGATCGATAGCCTCGACCTGCAGGCGTTTGAGCGAGTTCTCGAGTTCGTTGCGGAGGCTCGCCTTGTTGGCGAGGCGGCGCGGGTTCTGCCCGTTGGCGTCGCGGATCACCCCGCCTTTGGTGAAGACGAACGGCCGCCGATCGGCCGGCAGCGCTTTCAGCGTCTGGCCGATCACCTCCTCGGAATGGCCGACGCCGTAGGCCGCAGCAGTATCGATCCAGTTGATGCCCAGGTCGATGGCGTGGCGGATGGCAGCGTCGGAATCAGCGTCATCCTGCGGGCCCCACATATTGCCGCCCATCGCCCAGGCGCCGACGCCAAGGCGGGTGATCTCCATGCCGGTCTTGCCGAAAGCGCGGGTGGGCAGCGACGTTTTCATGTTTGTTTGTCCTCCATCGGTAACTGCCATACCAGCATCTCCTCCCGGAGCGGACAACCCAGCCTTGCGACCAATGCCCCGCTCGCGACCCGGCGGGCAGACGTCCAGCATATTGCATCCCGACATCCCCCTTGCGCCGAACCGTAACGTACGGTACGGTCGCGCCATTGATGTCGAGGTGTCCGGTTCGCGGGGTGCGGATCGTCACCTCGCGGGGCCTTGGGTGTCGTCGTGGCGTCTGCCGTTGCCAATAGCGAAGAGGTGTTCACGCCGCGCCAGCAGCAGGTGCTGACGGCGGCGCTGGATCTGCTCGTCGAGCAGGGCGATCGGCTGACCATGACCTCGGTGGCGCGCCGCGCCTCGTGCTCCAAGGAAACGCTCTACAAGTGGTTCGGCGACCGCGACGGGCTGCTCACCGCGACGGTGCAGTGGCAGGCCGCCAAGGTGAAGGCGCCACAGGTCGATCGCTGGCGGCTTGATTCCGCCTCACTGCGCCAGAGCATCGAGCAGTTCGCTCGAGACCTGCTGGGCACTATCGTCGGCGATGTCTCGGTGACGCTCAACCGTCTCGCCATCGGCCATGCCGGCGCCGAAAAGCATGGGCTCGGGGCCATCGTCCTCGAGAACGGTCCGCTCGCTATCCGCAAGCGCCTGAAGCCGGTGCTGGAAGCGGGCAGGGAGGCGCGGCTGTTGCGCTTCGACAGCTCCGAGGAAGCCTATCGCAGCTTCTTCGGCCTTGTCGTGCGCGACGCGCAGATCCGCCTGCTGCTCGGCGAAACCTTCACTCCTGCCGAAGCCGAGATCGCGCGCGACGCGGCCCGGGCGACGGAACAGTTTCTTGCCATCTACGCGGTCCACCCGGCCGCCTGAGTTCAAATCGGCCGCACCGGCCCAACGCACCAAGAGGAGACTTCCATGCGCGTCTATTATGATCGGGATGCCGATCTCAACATCATCAAAGGGAAGAAGGTCGCGATCGTCGGCTACGGCTCGCAGGGCCATGCGCACACGCTGAACCTCCGCGATTCCGGGGTGAAGGACATCGTGGTGGCGCTGCGTCCGGGCTCGCCGTCGGCCAAGAAGGCCGAGGGCGAAGGCCTCAAGGTGATGTCCGTCGCCGATGCCGCCAAGTGGGCCGACGTCCTGATGATGCTGACCCCCGACGAACTGCAGGCCGACATCTACAAGAAGGACATCGAGCCCAATATTCGTGACGGCGCCGCCATCGCCTTCGCGCACGGCCTCAATGTGCACTTCAACCTGATCGAGCCCAAGGCGACCGTCGACGTGATCATGATCGCGCCGAAGGGCCCGGGCCACACCGTGCGTGGCGAATACCAGAAGGGCGGCGGCGTGCCGTGCCTGATCGCCGTCCACCAGGACGCCTCGGGCAATGCCCACGACATCGCCCTGGCTTACGCCTCGGGCGTCGGCGGCGGCCGCTCGGGCGTGATCGAAACCAACTTCCGCGAGGAATGCGAGACCGATCTGTTCGGTGAGCAGGTGGTGCTCTGCGGTGGCCTGGTCGAGCTCATCCGCGCCGGCTTCGAGACGCTGGTGGAAGCCGGCTACGCTCCGGAAATGGCCTATTTCGAGTGCCTGCACGAAGTGAAGCTGATCGTCGACCTGATCTACCAGGGCGGCATCGCCAACATGAACTACTCGATCTCGAACACTGCAGAGTGGGGCGAGTATGTCTCGGGCCCGCGCATCATCACCTCGGAGACCAAGGCCGAGATGAAGCGGGTGCTCAAGGACATTCAGTCCGGCAAGTTCACCTCCGAGTGGATGCAGGAATACAAGGGCGGCGCCTCGCGCTTCAAGGCGACCCGTCGCCTCGCCGACGAGCACCAGATCGAGGAAGTCGGCGAGAAGCTCCGCGGCATGATGCCGTGGATCAAGGCCGGCGCCCTCGTGGACAAGGCCAAGAACTAAGCGGGGCCTTGCTCCACGCTTGATCTGATGCGCGCTGGCGCGCCGCCGTGATCAAGGCCGGCGCGCTGGTCGACAAGGCCAAGAACTAATCCAAAGATCCTTCGCAGGATGTATGCGCAGAGGGGCCTCCGGGCCCCTTTGTCGTTTCTGGTCATCACCGTCGGGGAGCACAGGTTGCTCCAACGACTCGATGTCATCCCAGCGAAAGCTGGGACCCAACTCACAGCCCGTGCCAGCGGAGAAATGGGTCCCAGCTTTCGCTGGGATGACAGCCGGTGGGTAGGCGAAACGGTTGGCCCACCGCGTTAGCGCGATGCGGCCCTATTGGATCTACCGGCTGGTGTCCGTGGCCATCCTAATGGCGAGGAAGCCGAGCACCGTGCCCATCAGCCAGCGCTGCAGCCGGGCCCACAACGGTCGTCCGGTGAGGAACAGTGCCACCGTCCCCGCCGTGATGATGAGGATGGCATTGACCGTCATGCTCACGGCAATCTGCGTGGCGCCAAGCACCAAGGTCTGGCCGAGCACATTGCCGGCCGACTTGTCGATGAACTGCGGCAGCAGCGACAGATAGAGCGCCGCGACCTTGGGGTTCAACAGGCTGGTGAACAGGCCCATCGCATAGAGTCGCTTCGGCGAATCCGGCGCCAGCGTCCTGAGTTCGAACGGCGAATGGCCGCCGGGGCGCAGCGCATTCCAGGCCAGCCAGCCGAGGTAGAGCGCTCCGGCGATGCGGATCGCGTCATAGGCGAAGGGCACCGCGAACAGCAGCGCGGTGAGGCCGAGCGCCGCCGCCAGCATGTAGACGATAAAGCCGGTGGCAACCCCGAGCAGCGAGATCAGCCCGGCGGCACGACCCTGCGCAATCGAGCGGGAGACCAGGTAGGCCATGTTGGGGCCGGGGGCGATCACCATAGCGAAGGCGACGCCGGCGAAGGCGAGAAGGGTGGTGAGCGCGGGCACGGCGGATCCCCGGTTGGCTGCACACCTGCATGCCACGCGCCATGAACTTCCGCCAGTGACGCCTACGTTTTGCTGTCGCCCTTCTCGATTCGCTCGCGGGTGAGCATTTCAAGCAGGCCAACCAGCCGGGTGATGTCTTCCTGGCGGAGCAGGTCGATCTTTTCGTGCAGGGCCTCGATGTCGAGTTCGGCGCGCAGGTTCACATCGTAATCGAGCTGCGCCTTCTGACGGTCGATGTCGGACTGGCGGTTCTGCGCCATCATCAGGATCGGGGCGGTGAAGGCGGCCTGGAAGCTCAGCACCAGGTTGAGCAGGATGAAGGGGTAAGGGTCCCAGTGCTGCACCCAGGCGACGACGTTGAACACGATCCACAGCACCAGCACCGCCGATTGCACGATGATGAAGCGCCACGATCCGACAAGCGCCGCGATCTGGTCGGCGAGGTACTCGCCATAAGTGCGGGGGAGGCTGATCGGCTTGGCCTGTCGCAGCGTGAATCGCCGCGCCGTCTCGGTGTTGTCGTGGTGGGGTTTGGTTTCGCTCATTGCCGCCTCTTGCTGGCCATGCCATGCGGCGGTTCTATCAGGTCTGGCGGTCGGCGCGGGATCGGATCCGGTGAGCCCCGAATCAAAAAGGGCCCCGATCATCTCGGGGCCCTTCAGCTTGGGATATCGCCTACCGCGAGGTCACTCATGGCCGCGGGAAGGCGTGCTGTGGTGGCGGCCGGCGCGCATCGCGGCGAGGTCGCCACGAGTGAGGCCGATATCACGCAGCAGATGGTCGTCGAACTTCATCAGGTCGGTGAAGACCCGCTTGCGTTCTGCACGACGGAACATGGACGTCAGGCTGAAAGCCATTTGGTCATCTCGTCAGTTTGGGTGGTGCCGGGATCGGCGGAGTGGGCTTATGCCCGTGGATCGATGAATGCCTGATGAACCGTTTGGCCCTTAGCGGGGCTTGCGGCCGAACCAGGTCTTCTGCTTCCTGAGCTCTGCGCGCGTCAGCCCGATATCGGCCAGCAGGCGGTCTTCGATCTGCTGGTTGGGCGTACGGGCACGCAGGTGGTCGGACAGCAGCAACAGTTCGGGGATCATGTTCGATTCCTTGGTTTGATAGCCGGCTCGTCCGGCGTTGGGGCGCTCAATGACCGAGGCCGGTTGAACCGGTTCTGAACAAGGAATTCAGGGAGAGACCAATGACTGAGATCGCGTTGCCGGCATTCCCGGTGGAGGGAGGCTGCATCTGCGGCGCGGTGCGCTACCGGATCACCGGCGCACCGCTTGCCGTCTACAACTGCCACTGCCGCGACTGCCAGCGCCTGAGCGGCGCCACGCACTCGATGTCGATGCCGATCGCCCGCGAACGGCTGCAGCACCTGCGGGGCGAACTCGTTGCCTACGACAAGCCGGCCGACAGCGGCAGGACCGTCCGCATGCTGGCCTGCGCCCGCTGCGGCACCAAGCTCTGGAACGAGCCGCTCGCCTCGCCGGCGATCTTCGTGGTCAAGCCCGGCACGCTCGACGACCCGAGCTGGGCCGTCCCCATCGGCAATATCTGGACCGCCAGCCGCCTGCCATGGGCGGTGATCGATGAGGCGCAGGTCAATTTCCCTGGCCAGCCGCCCGACCGCCAACCGCTCTATGACGCCTGGAGCGCGGCGACGACCTGATGCGGTCCACCGCAATTTGCCGGAAGAAATCGCCGCGCTGGCGGAGGGAGCGGCGCGCCGTGTCGTGCTAGCAGGTGGACGAAACGCCTGGAGGGGATGATGAGTTTCGACAGTGATATCGCGCTGGTGGCCGAGCAGGAGCGGCAGCTGGTGTTCAACCGGTTCGACGAGACCACGGCGCTGCAGTTGGGCGAGGATATTCGTGAGCTCGCGGTGGCGGCAAAGGCGGCCCTGGTGATCGACATCCGCTTCTGGAACCGGCCGCTCTACTACTACGCGATGGCCGGCACCGGCCCGGACAATTTCGAGTGGGTCCGGCGCAAGAGTAACTGCGTTCGGCGCTTCAACCGCGCTTCCTACGCGCTGACGCTGCGCCAGCAGCGCGACAAGCGCGGCTTCGCACCCGATGACAATGTCGACCCTACCGAGATTGCGGCCCATGGCGGCTCGTTCCCGATCCGCATCGAGGGGGTAAGCGTCGTCGGAACGATCACCGTGTCGGGCGTCCCCGGCAGGCACGATCATGGCTTCGTGGTGACCGCGATCGCACGGCATCTCGGCATCGATCCGGCGCCGCTCATGCTGCCGCACGAGGAACCGACCGCAGGTTGACCGGCTGGCTTGCCGCGGTGCCATGCCGTTGGCTATACCGCCCGCAACGACAGGGAGCGACGGTATGGCTACGGCAGACGACATCGCCAAAATCATCGAGCAGGAACGGGGGCTCGAGTTCACCGAGTTCAACGAGAACGTGGCGTTCTCGATCGGCGCAAGGGTGCGTGAGCGCGCCCTGCGCGAGAAACTCGGGCTGGTGGTCGACGTCCGCACCTGGGATCGGCAGATGTTCTACGCCGCCATGCCCGGGACCACGGCCGACAATCCGAACTGGGTGCGCCGCAAGATCAACACCGTGCAGCGCCTGCTCAAGTCGAGCTATCGCGTAGCGCTGGAGCAGAACCGCGAGGATCGGCTGTTCGCGCCGAATCGGGCGCTCGACGGTGCTGACTTTGTCCTCGCCGGGGGCGCCTTCCCGATCCGCATGAAAGGCTTCGGCCCCATCGGCTGCGTCACCATTTCGGGCCTCCACGAACGCGACGATCACCAGGTTGGCGTGGACGCCGTGGTCGAAGAACTCGGGCTCGACAAGGCGGCTTTCGCACTCGCCAAGATTTAGTTGGAGGCGTCGCGGGGAGGCGGCTTGACACCGCGGATCGGGCTGCCGCAACTGCTGCCCGGTTGCGGAGCCCGATCATGAAACTCAACTACGTGCTGCTTGATGTTTTCACCACCGAGCGGCTGCAGGGCAATCCCCTGGCCGTCGTGCTCAAGGCCGACGGGCTGCTCGACGATCGGATGCAGGCGATCGCCGCCGAGTTCAATCTGTCCGAGACGGTGTTCATCCAGAAGGCGCAGTCGGAGCGCCACACGGCGGCCGTGCGTATCTTCACGCCGACCGTGGAGCTCCCCTTCGCTGGTCACCCGACAGTGGGCGCCGCCGTGGTGCTAGGATTACAGAATCGAAGCACTGCCGTGCGGCTCGAGGAGCAGGTCGGCGTCATCACCTGCGTGATCGAGCGCGTCGAAAAGGATGTCGGGCTCGCCCGCTTCGCGCTGCCTCGGTTGCCCGAAGAGGTCGGCAAGGTGCCTTCCGTCGAAGCGATAGCCGCCACGCTAGGGCTCCATGCCGACGACATTGGCTGCGGACCTTACCAGCCGGCGCTGTTCTCGGCCGGCGTGCCCTATTACCTGCTGCCGGTCCGCGACGCGGCGGCCCTGAAGCGCATTCGCCTCGAGCGACGCGGCTGGGACGTGAACTATCCTGAGGGGCATGGCTCGATCTACGTCTTCACCCAGACGCCGGAAGAGCATGGCAACGACTTCGCCGCGCGCATGTTCTCGCCCGGCATGGGCCAGGTCGAAGACCCGGCGACCGGCTCGGCTGCCGCCGCGCTCATTGGCCTTCTCGCCCGTCACACCGATAACGGCCAGCACGAGTTCCGCCTGCGGCAGGGATACGAGATGGGCCGTCCCAGCCTCATCACACTGCAGCTGCGCAAGGATGGCGACAGGCTCACCCATGGCGGCATCGGCGGCCACGCGGTGATCGTCGGCGAAGGGACGCTCAACCTGGGGGACTAGTGCTTTCAAATATCAACTGACAGACTTGCAATTCTGTCAGTTGTCATCCACATGAGCAGTCTCACCACAAGGAGACTGGTCATGGATCATCGCACGCTTGGAACATCGGGCCCCGTCGTTTCCGCCCTCGGCCTGGGCGCCATGGGGATGTCGGGCGCCTACGGGCCGTCCGATCGCAGCGAGAGTATTGCCACCGTGCATGCCGCGCTCGAGGCCGGCGTCACCCTGATCGACACCGGCGATTTCTACGGCATGGGGCACAACGAGATGCTGCTCGGCGAAGCCTTGCGGGGGCGGCGCGACAACGCCGTTCTCAGCGTCAAGTTCGGCGCGCAGCGCGGGCCAAACGGGCAGTGGTTCGGCTTCGACGGGCGGCCGGCAGCCGTCAAGACCGCGCTCGCCTACACGCTCGAGCGCCTCGGCGTCGATCACATCGACATTTACCGGCCGGCGCGGCTCGATCCGAACGTGCCGATCGAGGAAACGGTCGGCGCCATCAAGGACATGATCGACGCCGGCTATGTTCGCCACCTCGGTCTCTCCGAGGTCGGGCCCGAGACCATCCGCCGCGCCAATGCGGTGCATCCGGTGGTTGACCTGCAGATCGAGTATTCGCTGATCTCGCGCAGTATCGAGCGGGCGATCCTGCCGGTGACGCGCGAACTGGGCATCGGCGTCACCGCCTATGGCGTGCTGTCGCGTGGCCTGATCAGCGGCCACTGGAGCAAGGACGGTCTCGTCGCCGGGGATTTCCGCGGTCACAGCCCGCGGTTCAGCGCCGAGAATGTTGATCACAACCTGCAACTGGTCGACAAGCTGCGCGATATCGCAGCCGGCAAGGGCATCAGCGTCGCGCAACTGGCGATCGCCTGGGTGCTGGAGCGGGGCAGGGACATCGTCCCGGTTATCGGCGCACGGCGCCGGGATCGGTTGACCGAGGCGCTGGGCGCGCTCGATGTGGTGTTGACGCAGGCCGATCTGTCCGCCATCGAAGGAGCGGTGCCACCGAATGCCGCGCGCGGCGAGCGCTACCTGCCGGCGCAGATGGCAATGCTCGACAGTGAGCGAACTGGAGCCTGATGAACGAGGTCTTGACCCGCGAACGAATTCTCGAGGCGGCGGAACAGGTGTTTCGCCGCTTTGGTCCGCATAAGACCACGGTGGTCGATGTGGCGCGGTTGCTCGGGGTCAGTCACGGCAGCGTTTACCGGCATTTCGACAGCAAGATTGCGCTGCGCGACGCGGTGGTCGAGGGCTGGTTGAAGCGCACGTCGGATCCCCTGGCGGCGATCGCGACCTCCGGGGAAGCGCCAGCGAAGCGGCTGCGCCTGTGGTTCAGCACGCTGCTTAAGCTGAAGCGCGAGAAGGTAAAGGGCGATCCGGAGCTGTTCTCGGTATCGCGCACCATCTTCGCCGAGGCGCGCGAGGTGGTGGCCCGGCATGTCGACACTCTCGTCGGCCAGCTGGAGATCATCATTGGGGACGGCATCGCCAGCGGCGACTTCCGGCCGGTCGACCCGCGGGCCACAGCGCAGGCGATGTTCGACGCCACCGCCCGCTTCCACGACCCGGCGCACGGCGCCGAGTGGAGCGCGCCCGATGTCGATGCCGGCTTCGACCGCGTCTATGCGCTGGTGACTGCCGGCATAATGGCATAGACCCGGACCACGCCACGCCTTCACAATTCATCCGCGTCACGTGCCGACGCTAGTGCGACGCACCCAACTCAGCTAGCCTCCCCGCGGGCATTTGGAGGGCTAAGCCGTGTACGTTGTCACACTTCTGATTTTCTTCATCCACATCATCGCGTTCATCGCCGGCGGCGCCAATCTTGTGCTGATGCCGATCGTCGGCGCCAAGCTGCCGACCGCCACGCCGGAGCAGCGCGGCCTGCTGTTCTCGATCATCGAAGGATTCGCCAAGGTCGGCAAATACGCCTTTGCGACGCTGCTGATCACCGGCATCCTGACACTGTGGCTCAAGTGGAACTGGGTCGTTCCCAACGCCTGGTTCTGGGTCAAGATGCTGGGCATCCTCGGGATGATCGTGTTCATCAGCCTCAACGAGGTGAACCGCAAGAAGGCCATCGCGGGCGATGCCGAAGCGGCCAAGCGCGCCAAGATGTTCGGCCAGCTGACCGGGGTCTCCTTCCTCGTCGTGGTCTTCTCCGCCGTGTTCGCCTTCAACTGAAGTCCCCCTGCAACTGAGGTCAGCTTGGACGTCGCCTTTTCGCTTCTGCTCATCGCCCATCTTGTCGGTCTCATGCTGGTGGCGGCGGCGTTCCTGCCGCTGCTGGGGATGATGGGGCAGGGCGGGGCGGCGCCCCAGACCAACCGGCTGCTCACCCGCTTCGGGCACTACGGCATCATTGTACTGCTGCTCAGCGGACCATTGATGATCTGGCTGCGCTATGGCGGCTTCGAGGGTGTCAGTCACTGGTTCTGGGCCAAGATGGCGTTCGTCGTGCTCCTGGCGGCAGGGGTCGTCACATCGGCGGTCTCGGCCCGCAAGATGCGCGCCGGCGATGCGGCGGCCACCGCCCGGGTACGGCTCGGTCGGCTCGTCGCGGTGGCGTCGCTGCTGGCGATCGTGGTGTTCGCCGTGCTGGCGTTCAACTGATGCCGCGGCTCGACCATATCAATATCGACGTGTCGGACGGCGCCCGGATGGTGCGGTTCTTCGCCGAGGTGCTTGGTGCCGAGGATGGCTTTCGTCCGCCATTCGATTTTCCCGGCCACTGGATCTATGTCGATGGCCATCCCGCCGTCCATCTGAACGTTGTGGCGAGACAGAGCGATTTCCCGCGCGGCATGGTCAATCACGTGGCCTTCGGGGTCTACGGGTTCGAGCCGACCAAAGCGCGGATCGAGGCGGCGGGGTGGCCGTACCGGATCACCGGCATCCCCGATTCGGAGATCGGGCAGTTCTTCGTCGAAGGTCCGGAAGGGCTGCTGCTCGAGGTGCAGTTTCGCCGCGAGCGGCCCGCGCGCGGCTAGGGCCGCTTCACCTTCCGTTAGCCGCCGCTGCGCAAAGGCTTGCGCAAGCGGCGGAATTCGCGCAGTATTTGCGCCGTAGCAAGTTTTGGTCTGACGAATGCAGCGCAACCGCGCCATTGCCATAGCCGCCGCCCAGCAGAAGGCTCGTGAGAGCCGGCTGATGATTGCGGCCGCTCTGCTGCTGCTTCCGGCCGCCCTGCTTCTCCTTCTTATCAGCCCCTGATAACCGACAGCTCGTCTAGCGAGCGGGTGGTCAGGGGAGCGCGCAGGTTAACCGAACAACGATTTGTCCGGTCGCGACGGTTTTCGAACCCCGGCCGTTTGATAGGAACACAGCAATGAGCACCCAGGCAGCGGCAGCGAGCAATAAGGCAAGCTCTTCCAACAAGGATCGCGTCTTCATCTTCGATACGACGTTGCGCGACGGCGAGCAGAGCCCCGGCGCGACGATGACGCTGGAGGAAAAGCTCCAGGTCGCCGAGGCCCTCGACGAAATGGGCGTGGACATCATCGAGGCCGGCTTCCCGATCGCCTCCAACGGCGACTTCGAAGCGGTCGTCGCAGTGGCCAAGCAGGTGAAGAACTCGGTGGTCGCCGGCCTCGCCCGCGCCATCCCGGGTGACATCGCCCGCGCCGGCGAGGCGGTACGCCACGCCAGGCAGGGCCGCATCCACACTTTTGTTTCAACCTCGCCAATCCATCTGGCCCACCAGATGAAGAAGACCGAAGAGCAGGTGCTGGAGATCATCTCGGCCACCGTGGCGCAGGCCCGCAACCTCATCGACAATGTCGAGTGGAGCGCGATGGACGCCACCCGCACGCCGATCGACTACCTGGCGCGCTGCGTCGAGCTCGCGATCAAGGCCGGCGCCACCACCATCAATCTGCCCGACACGGTTGGCTACGCCATTCCGGCCGAGCACGAGGCGATGTTCCGCTCGATCATCGAGCGTGTCCCCGGCGCCGATAAAGTGATCTTCTCCGCCCATTGTCACAACGATCTCGGCCTCGCCGTCGCCAACTCGCTGGCCGCGGTGCGCGGCGGCGCCCGCCAGATCGAATGCACCATCAACGGTTTGGGCGAGCGCGCCGGCAACGCCGCGCTCGAAGAAGTGGTGATGGCGCTGCGTACCCGCGGCGACGCCATGCCCTATGACACCGAGATCGATTCGACCCACCTGAGCCGCGCCAGCAAGGTGGTCTCGGCGGCCGCCAACTTCCCGGTGCAGTACAACAAGGCGATCGTCGGCAAGAACGCCTTCGCGCATGAAAGCGGCATCCACCAGGACGGCATGCTGAAGAACGCCCAGACCTACGAGATCATGACGCCGGCCTCGGTCGGCATCAAGGAAACCACCCTGGTGATGGGCAAGCACTCGGGTCGCGCCGCCTTCAAGGATAAGTTGAAGGAATTGGGCTACGACCTTGGCGATAATGCCTTCCAGGAGGCATTTGTCCGCTTCAAGGATCTCGCTGACCGCAAGAAGCACGTCTATGACGCCGACATCGTGGCGCTGGTCGATGACGAGGCCGGCTCGGTCGGCGATCGGATCAAGCTGGTCGACATGGAGGTGATCTCCAAGACCGGCGGCGTGCACCATTGCGACCTTGTCATCACCATAGACGGCGTCGAGGTGAAGGCCTCGTTCGACGGTACTGGCTCAGTGGATGCGATCTTCAACGCCATCAAGCAGGCGGTCGGCAAGGACCCGCACCTGGTGCTCTACGCCATCGATGGCGTGACCGGCGGCACCGACGCGCAGGCGAGCGCCCACGTGCGCCTCGAAATGAACGGCCGCATCGTCTCCGGCAACGCCGCCGAGCCCGACACCCTCGTGGCTTCGGCCCGCGCCTACATCAACGCCTATAACCGCCTGCTGCTCGAACGCGGCGCCGCGGCGCAGGGGGCCACCGAGGCTGCCGCCGCGAGCTGATCCGAGCTGCAGTCGACACTTTCCGAGCCGCCCCTCCGGGCGGCTCCTTCTGATGGTGCGCCAGGCGCCGCCGTCGGGCTGCCCCTTCTGATGGGCTAGGGGAGCGACCAATGACCTACGAGTTGCGCGAGCTGGCTTCACCCGAGGATTGGGAGGCGATGCATCGGATCCGGCTCGAAGTGCTGTTCACTGCGGAGCGTCACCCGGGCCTCGTCTATGACCGGGCGCACCCGCACGATACGGAGCCGACGCACAGCAAGTTCGTGCTCATGCATGACGGTGTGCCGATCGGCACCACCCGGCTCGATCCGCGCGGCGAAGGCGGTATCGTCCGGCTGGTCGCCATCGTGCCACCGTTGCAGCGGCAGGGCCACGGCTCGGTACTGGAAACCTTGCTCATCGACTACGCCAGGGCGCGCGGCATGAAGCGGCTGTGGCTCAATGCTGCTCGCGACGCCGTCGGCTTCTACGAGAAGCTCGGTTGGACAGCTGAGGTGTGGGACGAGGTGGAGCTCGCGACCTTCGCCCACAATTGCGTGCAGATGACTAAGCCGATTTGACGCGATGCAGCTTCCCAGCTCGGAGGCGCGCGCAATCCATGACCGCCGACGTTTCGGCGTTTCACTGCAACGGTGAAGCGCTCTAGGCTGCGCCCGAGTCGAATGGCTGGAGCATTCATGCTGCGAGAACTGAAGGGCGGGCTCACCGCCTTGGCCCTGGTGGTTGCTGGCGTGCTGTTCGCAGTGAGCGTCGACCTGGGCATTCCCGGGCAGGCCCTGCTGCAGTCGTTGCGCTTCCACATCGCTGCAGCGCTGCTCGGCCTGGTGGTGCTGCTGTTCGTCGCTGGCGCCTGGCGCCGCGCCTGGGTGTTCGTGTTCGTCTTCGCGATCAGCGTCGGGCAGGGCGCGGCGATCATCTACCATCAGCAGGAGGCGCGCATTGCGCTTGCCGCTACCCCGGGCAAGCCGCTGCTCAAGCTGCTGAGCTTCAACCTGCTGTCGGGCAACCAGAACGGCGAAAACATCGCCCGGTTCATCGCCGGCTCGGGCGCTGATGTGGCCGTCCTGATGGAGGCGGCGCCGATCGCCAGCCATGTCGGCATCCTGCGTCAGGTCTATCCGTACTACGCCGGCTGCGATGATGGCTCGCGCTGCGGCGGCGTGGTGCTCCTCTCGCGCACACCGCTCGCCGACATCACCGTGCAGTCGATGAGTGGGGCGTGGCAGAATCGCCTGGTAACCGCCAGCACGACGATCGACGGGCAGAAGCTCAACATCGTCGCGGCACACCTGGTGAAGCCCTATTTCGACGACTTTGCCGCCGAGGAGTTTGCCAAACTCGGCGCCGTCATCGGTCGGCTCGATGGTCCATTGGTGCTGGCCGGCGATTTCAACGCCGCGGCCTGGTCCGCCAGTATCGAGGGGCTGGTGCAGCGGCGAAACCTCGCGCCCGGACCGTCCTACCCCGCCACCTGGCCGGTTCGGCTCGGTCCGCTGGGCGTCCCGATCGACAATGTTTTCACCCGCGCGCCATTGGTCATCAGCGAAGTGAACGCGCTGGAGGACGCCATGGGCTCCAACCACCGTGGGCTGCTGGCCGAAATCAGGCTGACCGGAAGCTAGTTGCCGCAAGGACGCATCATCGTGCGGTGACTTGCCAGATCAGTCATTCGCGTGCATCTCCAAGGCTCAGCTTTGCGGGGGCAGGCATGAAGTGGCGGGACTTTCGGCGCAGCGCGCTCGGGCGGGTGCGACAGGCAGGTCGCTTGGCGCGCTGGTGGCTTTTCGGTCTGCTGGGCTTCGCTCGACCGCCGCGCTTGCGTTTTCGCCCGCCACCGTGGCGGCGTCCCACGCCACTGCCTGCGCAACCGGCAACCATCACTGTCCCAGTCACCCGCCCCGTGATCTACGGGGATGTGATCCCTGAAAAGTTCGACAGCTTGCCGGCCCATGCGAGTGGCGGGGAGCCCGGCATCACGATTGCCGACGATGTTGTGCTTGTACCCGGGCATCTGTTCGTCGACCGTCGAACGGCTGTCGTGTTGCCGCAGAGCCAGGGCGTTATCATCGATCCGAAGGCGCTCAGTGGGCTGAGATCGCGCCCACCCAGAGTGTTTCGGTCTCCTGCTGAGGCAGATGAAGTCTTCGTGGTGGATTGCTACTTCACCGACAACTACGGCCACAACCTGCTCGAGGCTTTGACCCGGCTTATGCTGCTCGAACGGGCTCCCGCCGGCATCGAGATCGCGACCTCCATTCCGAGATCGGCGACAGTCAGCGCGTTATTCGAGGGGTTGGGCGTCGCCCCGTCGCGCGTTCGCTACTATCGCGAGCCGCTGTTCTGTCGCCGGGCGTACCTGCCCGACCGGCTTGTCTACCTTGAGCAGTTCATCAACCCGCTGGCGCGCGAGGCGCTCTCGCGGCTGGTCGCGCTTGGAAGCGCCTCCGGGGTCGAGCGCGCCGAACGCATCTTCATATCCCGTTCGCGGATACGTCGGCGTCGTCTCGTAAATGAGGTCGAGATCGAGGCGCTGTTCGAGCGCTATGGCTTTCGCATCGTCCATCCGGAGACGCTGCCGGTCGAAGCCCAGATTGCCTTGTTCAGCGAAGCCAAGATGATTGCCGGGCTAGGTGGGGCCGCTATGCACAGCACCGTGTTCAGTCGTCCCGAAACCAGGATATTGATGGTCAGCTCAAGGGCATGGTTCATGCGCACCGATGTGCTGATCAACGAGCGCGAGGGCCAGCTTGGCTATGTGTTCGGCGAGCCGGAGGGCGTCGCGAGTGGCCTTGGAGACTGGGATTGGCGCGTCGATCCCGCCGCGGTCGAGGCGGCGATCGTTGCCCATTTCGGGCTCTGAGCCGCGAGCAGCCCGAACAGGTCCTTGGGGTCGTCGAGCTCGGGGATCAGGTCGATGTCGCGGATCTCGGCCCGGCTCAGGTCGCGGGCGTAGCGGAGCGTCGAGAAATCCTCGATGGCGAAGCCGACCGAGTCGAACAGCGTAACCTCGCCGGCCGACCTGCGGCCGGCCGCCTTGCCCGTCAGCGCCTGCCACAGTTCGGTGACCGCGAAATCTGCCGGCATCTGCTGGATCTCGCCCTCGACCCGGGTCTGCGGCGTGTACTCGGTGAAGACCGAGGCACCGGCGACGATGTCCGGATGCAGCTCGGTCTTGCCGGGACAGTCGCCGCCAATGGCATTGAGATGCATGCCGGGCACCACATGATCAGGCGTCAGGACCCGGGCCCGTGTTTTGTCGGCAGTGCAGGTCGTGACGATGTCTGCGCCGTCGACGGCCTCAGCGACCGAACCGGCGCGGATGATGCGGAGGCCGCTGGTTGCGAGGTTGAGGCAGAACTTGTCCATCGCTTCGGTGTCGAGGTCGAACACCCGCACCTCCTCGACCCCCAGCAACGCCTTGAAGGCGAGGGCCTGGAATTCTGACTGGGCCCCAGCGCCGATCAGCGCCAGCACCCGGCTGTCGGGTCGAGCCAGGGCGCGCGCCGCGACGGCGGAGGTCGCAGCGGTGCGGAGCGCGGTCAGTATCGTCATTTCCGACACCAGTACCGGGTAACCCGTCGACACATCGGCGAGCACCCCGAAAGCTGTGACCGTCAGCTTGCCGCCCGCCGTGTTGCCGGGATGACCGTTGACGAACTTCATGGCGTAGAGTTCGCCATCGGAGGCCGGCATCAGTTCGATCACGCCGTCGCGGCTGTGGCTGGCGAGGCGAGCCGCTTTCTCAAAACTCTCCCAGCGGCGGAAATCGGCCTCGATGTAACCGGCGAGACCGACAAGGAAGGGCTCGAGGCCGGTATGCCGGAGGAGGGTGCGGATGTCGCTGGTGCCGATGAACTGGGTCATTTGGGCCTCTTACTTTGGGAAGCAGTCAGGCTTCGGTTGAGTGTCAGGTTGTCGCTAAGTCACGAAGCTCTGCCGCCCGCGGCGTGGGCGCCGCTTCACCGAACAGGCGGGCGGCGAGGTCGACCATCAGGTCGGCGCTGCTGCCGTGGCGATCGAGAATGGGGTTGAGCTCGACCAGGTCCAGCGAACCGACGCGACCGCTCCGATGCAGCATGTCCATCACCAACTGTCCTTCCTCGAGCGTCAGCCCGCCGGGCACGGTGGTGCCGACACCGGGGGCCAGGCTGGGATCCATGGCATCGACATCGAGCGACAGATGCAGGTGGCCGTTGGCGGCCTCCACACGATCGAGGAAACGACGCAGCGGCGTGGCGACCCCGGCGATCCGGATGGCGTTCATGTCCACCACCTCGACGCCGCGCGCATCGATCAGTTGTGCTTCCTCGCAGTCGAGCGCGCGGGCGCCGAGGATCATGACATTGGCGGGATCGACACGCGCAAACCAGGCATCGTCATTGGCAAAGCCTGGCTCGCCGCAGAGGCGGGCCAGCGACATGCCGTGGATGTTGCCGGTCTCGGTGGTGGCCCAGGTGTTGAAGTCGCCATGGGCATCGAACCACAAGACGAACAATGGCCGGCCCGCATCGCGGCAATGCCGGGCGACACCTGCGACCGAACCCATCGAGATCGAGTGATCGCCACCGAGAAACACCGGCCGCGCCCCGTTCTCGAGGCTGCGGTAGCCGGCCTCGCTGGCGCCCGCGGCCAGCGCCTCGATTTCCGCAGCGGCCGTAAGCCGACGGTCGACATTGATATCGCCGAGGTCGGCTACGGCATAGCCGAGGCCCGCGAGCCGCTCGGCCAGGCCAGCCGCACGCAGGTCGTCCGGTCCGAGCGCGGCGCCGCTGCAGGACGCACCGGCATCGGTCGGCACGCCGATCAGGTCGATACGGTTGCCGGCAGAGGGGCGGCGGGCGCGGGCGTCGTGGAGCATCTCGGTTTCCTCGATTGCGATCTTCCCACTATGTGAGGTCGGAGTGCTGCTGACGAAAAGCCGAAGAAGTGATAAGAATGTGCAGTCCAATGTGCAAAATGGCGGCCAAGGATGACGAATAGTACACCTGGTCTCGATGACCTCGACTACCGCCTGATCGCACTGCTGCGCACCGACGGGCGGATGCCGGTCGCCAAGCTCGCGGCGCAGCTCAATGTCTCACGCGCTACGGTGACGGCAAGGATGGCGCGGCTGGAGCATTCCGGCGCAATCGCCGGCTACACTGTGGTGGTGCAGGCGCAGGGGCGGGTGGATGCCGTGCGCGCCATCACCATGGTCGAGGTCGACGGCAAGAACTCCGAGCAGATCATCCGCCGCCTCGCCGGTTTCCCCGAGATCCGCGGGCTCTACACCACCAATGGCCGCTGGGACGTGGTGGCCGAGATCGAGACGCCGACATTGCGCGAGTTCGACGAACTGCTGCGCAAGGTTCGCCAGATCGACGGCATCGCCAATACCGAGACGAGCATCCTGTTGGGAGCGCGGAAGGAGCTCGGCTAGATCCTCCCAAAAAGCCGTGTCGCCCCGGCTCGCACCGAGGCGACGATAATAGGAGGGCTCGGTGCGCGGACCGGCCCTACCTGATCGTCAGTGGCGCCAGCGCACGGCTGAGGCTGGCTTCGCCCATCCCGAAGGTCGTCGCGTTGTAGTTGAGCAGCGTATCCTTGCGCGCTGTATTCAGCAGCTGGTTGGTGATCTGGGTCGGCGTCGCCGTGGTGAACTTGCTGCCCAGGATCGAGGCGTAGCCCGAAATGATCGGCGCGGCGAACGACGTGCCGGCGAGGCCGGTCTTGCTGCTCTCGACCCCGACCACCAGGAAGTGGCTCTGCACCGCCGTGTTGGTGCCGGCCTTGTTCGAGTAGGAGGCGAGGCTGGCGGGCTTTGCCACCGTGCCGTTGCTGGTGAGCGCCCCGACATAGATCGCCGACGGCGCGCCGACCAGCGCAAGGTTCAGGAAGTCCTTGTTGCCGGCTGCGTTGGTTGACCCGATGGCGATGCCGTCATTGCCCGCGGCTTTGACCGTTACCGCCCTGCCGTACTTGGCATAACTGATGATCGAGGATTCCTGCGCACTCCATCCCAGCTGGCCGAGGCTGTAGGTGCCCTTGGCATACATGCCGTAGCTGAGGTTGAGCACGTTGAGGCCGCTCGCCAGCGGGACCGTGGTGCCGGAATAAAAGCTCTGCGATTTGATCGTCGCCAGCGGCGCGATCATGCTGGCTTCGAGCCGGGTCCATTCGCCGTGCCGGTAGAGCAGCGACCCGGTTCCGAGGTTGCCGGTGAACTTCGATCCGCTGCTGAAATCGTCGACGATGGTGATGGTGGTCTTCTGGCCTTTGTAGCCCTTGGTCCACGCGTCGGCGATGTCGGGGCTCATCCAGCTCCTGAGTACCGGTGAGGTGGTCTGGGCGATGGAGGTGGAAACCCCGCCCAACAGGGCAAGGCCGGCGATGGCTGCGATGACGAGAGACTTGAGGCGGGAAGTCATGGCGTGCACTCCTGGACGCTAGAAACTGGCGCTGTAGCTGAGCGAAATGTGGAGCCGGTTCGGTTCGGCATGGGCGAGGTACTGCAGCGTCTCCTCCGGGGCGAGGAACGTTGCGGCGAGCCGGCAATTGACGGTCTGGACGCCGCCGATCTCGCCGTAGTCGCCCTCGCAGGGCTGTTCGTTGAGGTTACCCCAGGCGACTGCGCGCACGGTAAGCGAGAGCACAGAGTTGGCGGCCGGATGAGCCTGGGCGACGAAGCCGATGCGAAGGCTGGGATCGACCGTGTATTTCTCGCCCCGCTCGCCGGTGCTGAAGCCCCAGAGCAGGCCGAAATCATCACCGAACTGGGTCAACAGGTCGACGCGGGTATCCGGCCAGTCGCTGTGATACCAGTCGCCGAACGACACCGGGGTGCCGTCGGCAAGCTCGTAGCCCGACACCCGGCTGTTCACCGAGGCGTCGTACCACCCGTCGGCAAGGCTTGCCGCGGTTGCGGACAGCTCCGAGTCCTGCGCCATATCGATCAGGTGGACGGCGACGCCTTGCTCCTGGGCGAGCGTGGGCGAGGACCATGCCGTGAGCAGCACAAGGGCGAGAAGCAGACCGGCGGTGATGCCGCCCTGCCAGTGTTCCTGCCCGTGCAGGTTGTTTCGCCGATCAACCTCAGGGAGCGTTCTACCCATGAGATGGCCCCATTATCGAGCCGCCAATAGAACGCAGTTTCGCTAAGGAAGTGTTCGGAACCAGAACTAAATAAGTGTAATCAGCCGGTGTCGCCGAGTGCGTTGGGCAGTTCCGCCGCCACGACATCGAGCTCCTCCGGTCGTCCAGCGCTGATGCGGATGTGGCGGTCGAGCCCCGGCGCCATCGGCTTGCGAACGAACACGCCGCGTGCCTCCAGCGCCTTCAGCACCCGCATGGCATAGTCGCCGTCGCGGCCGCAATCGACGGCGACGAAGTTGGTGGCGGAGGGCACGGCGCTGAGGCCGTTCTCAGCCGCGATGCCGTAGATGCGCTCTCGTCCGCTGGCGACTTTCGCCACCACGCTGGTCAGCCATGCTTGGTCCGCCAGTGCCGCCATCGCTGCCACCTGGCTCAGGCGGGTGACACCGAAGTGATTGCGCACCTTGTCGAAGGCTTTGATGAAGCTTGCTTCGCCGATGGCGTAGCCGACCCGCATACCGGCAAGCCCATAGGCCTTGGAGAAGGTGCGGGTGCGGATCAGGTTGGGGCGGGCGATGTCGAGCGCGGGTAGGGTACCCGCCGGCGCGGTCTCGCAATAGGCCTCGTCGAGCAGGATCAGCGTCTCTTCCGGGACCTCGGCGATGAAGCGTTCGATCTCGGCGGCGCTCCACCAGGTGCCCATCGGATTATCTGGGTTGGAGAGATAGATCACCTTGGCCCGCTCGCGCCGCGCCGCCTTGGCGAGAGCGCCCAGGTCCTCGTGGCGACCGGCATAAGGCACCGCGACGATCCGGCCACCGAACCCGGTCACGTGATAGTTGAAGGTCGGATAGGCGCCGAGCGAGGTGACTGCGACATTTCCGGGCTCGGTAATCAGCCGGGCGATCAACCCGTGCAGCCCGTCAATGCCTTCGCCAACTGCGACATTGGCCGCGGGGATGTCGAGATGCGCGGCGAGCGCTGCCTTCAGCTCATGCACCTCCGGATCGCCATACATCCATACCCCACCTGCTGCCGCCGCGATCGCTTCGATCACCTTCGGTGAGGGCCCAAAGCCGCTCTCGTTGGCGCCGACCCGTGCCCGGAACGGCACACCGGTCCGCCGCTCCAGCGCTTCGGGACCGGTGAACGGCACGGTGGAGGGCAGGGACTGGGCAAGGGGGGTAAGGATGGGGCGCATGGTGCGGCGAACTTAGAGCGAGATCAGGAAAAGTTGCAGACTTTTCCGGTTCGATCTCGCGACCAAACAGGGACGTGGAGCTGGAGTGCGATTCGAAGAAGCGCAATCCGGCTCCGTCCTGCCCGAAGCGCGCTGCAACTCCATCCATTCGCACCACGTATCTCAATGGTTACATCGCCAAGCCGCACGTTAGTTTGTGTTGTGCGTGACGCGGGCGCGGGACAATCATCGAGGCAATCAGAACCTTCGGGGTGAACTTTCATGATCAAGAACAAGCTGGCGCTCGCGGTGGCAATCGTGGGTGCGCTGGGGATGACCGGCGCGCAGGGCGCCGAGACGGCGACCGCCATCTTCGCCGGCGGTTGCTTCTGGTCGATCGAGAGCGATTTCGACCATGCGCCGGGCGTCATCTCCACCACATCGGGCTATATCGGCGGGCACGTCGACAACCCGAGCTACGAGCAGGTGGTCACCGAAACCACCGGGCATCGCGAGGCGGTGAAGATCGTCTATGACCCCAGTGTCACCAGCTACGACAAGCTCGTCGACACCTTCTTCCATCTGATCGATCCGATCGAGACGCGTGGCCAGTTCTGCGATTACGGCGAGAGCTACACCACGGCGATCTACGCCGGCACCGATGCCGAGCTGAAGGTCGCCGAGGCCGGCAAGGAAGCGACTGCCGCAGCGCTCGGCAAGCCCGTGGCGACCATCGTCGCGATGGCCCCGACCTTCTGGCCGGCCGAGGCCTATCACCAGGATTTCTGGAAGGGCAGCGAGATGCTGCAGAACGGCTTAACCCGCGCCCAGCACTACGCCCGCTACCGCGTCGGCTGCGGCAAGAATGGCCAGGTCGAAGCCATCTGGGGCAAGGACGCGTTCAAGGGGCTCGACGGGCACGCGTGAAGCTGACGTCCAGCGGCCCCACAAACTCGGGGTCATCCCCGCGAAAGCGCATTCGCGCTAAGTTACGGTTGTGCCCACCCACCGGGTCATTCCCGCGAAAGCGGGAACCTCTGTTTTCTTGGCCTTTGCACGATCGCAAACGGAGCTCCCCGCTTTCGCGGGGATGACCCGGTGCGTGGACTGACGTAGCACCAGCTCCCTTACGTCAGATCCGGCGTCCGCTCACCAGCGCTCTGTGTATGCGGGTCGGCGGCCAGTTCCACCTGCGCCTGCTCGTCGTCGGCGGTGAGCATCTTGTTGATGGCGAGCTTGGCCTTCTCGGTCAGGTCGCGCAGCGTCGGCAGGTATTCGGGCGTCGGCACCCAGGCGCGCAGCTGCAGCATGATCTTGTCGCCGACAAAACTCTCGACATGCACCGTCGGCGGCGGATCGACCTGCACGCGCTTATCCGAGGTGGCGATCTTCAACATCGTCCGGCGCGCCGCCGCGACATTGATCGAATCCGGCACGGTGATGTTCACGTCGATTCGCCGGCGCGGCTCGCGGCTGTGATTGGTGATCGCCGAGGACCAGAGCTTTTGATTCGGCGTGAAGATGTAGAGCCCGCTGGTCGAGCGGAGCCGCGTGCCGAACAGGCCGATCTCCACCACCACGCCGGCCACCCCATCGCCGACGATGTATTCGCCGATGGCGATGGGCCGCAGCCACACCAGCATGATTCCCGCCGCGATATTGGCGAGGGTGCCTTGCAGCGCCAACGCGATGGCAAGGCCGGCGGCGCCGATCACTGCGTAGATCGAGGTGCTCGAGACGCCGACGAAACTCAGCGCCGTAACGATCGAGAAGATGATGATGCCGTAGCGGGTGACCTGCGCCAGCAGCGGGGCAAAATTCTTGTCGACGCCATAGGCGCGCGGCAACAGGTTGCGCACCACGCGCGACAGCGTGCGTGCCAGGTACCAGCCGGCGATCAGCACGATGAGCGCGCTCAGGAGGGCCACGGAATTGTCCGCAAGCCACCTGAGCGGCAGAGAGATGGCTTCGGTCGCGTCGGTGGGCAGGTCGTTCATCGGCTCTTCGCGGGCTGTTTCGCTGCGGGCGTTAACTTACCAATCTGGCAAAAGCAGGAAAGTCCACAGCAGCGCGAATAGATGCTGGACAAGGTGGGGGACCCCTGATAGTCAGCCGCTCGGACAGGGTGCGTAGCTCAGATGGTAGAGCAGCTGACTCTTAATCAGCGGGTCCACGGTTCGAGTCCGTGCGCACCCACCAAGTCCTCCTAAAGCTTTGAAATGGCGGCCGGAACAGGCATTGACCTCGTTCTGGGCCCTGGACCGATGCGGCCTTCGCCGTTCGACGTTGAAGCAGCGATCCACGTTGTCGAATCGGTACTCAAGCGCCGCGTTCGGCTGGTGGGGAGCCGGCGATTGCCGGCCTACAAAGCGCCGCGGGCGTGAATTGATCTAATGGCGCTCTTCACAAGGCTCGCCGCGCCGCTTACATAGCCCCACCACCCTTGCTCACGGAGATACCCCGGAATGCCCTTCGGCCTTGATGCTTCGGCTTTTGCGGCGTTCTTTCAGGTTATCATGATCGATCTGGTGCTCGCTGGCGACAACGCGGTCGTCATCGGGCTGGCGGCAGCCGGGCTGCCGGCCGATCTCCGTCGCAAAGCCATCCTTATCGGCATCATCGCTGCGACGATCCTGCGCATCTGTTTTGCGCTGATTACTACCCAGCTGCTGGCGCTCGGCGGCGGCCTGCTCATCGCGGGCGGTCTGCTCCTGCTCTGGGTGTGCTGGAAAATGTATCGCGAGCTGTCGGTCTCGCACGAGGACGAACACAACGCCACCGAGGCGCTGGCGGATGCAGACCTCAACGCCGACGGTACCGTCTCGGGCAAGAAGAAGAAGTCGCTGAAGGCGGCGGTCTGGCAGATCATCATCGCCGACGTCTCGATGTCGCTCGATAACGTGCTGGCGGTGGCCGGCGCGGCGCAGCACCACGAAGTGGCGCTGATCTTCGGTCTCGGCCTCTCGGTGCTGCTGATGGGCGTCGCGGCGACCCTGGTTGCGGGCCTCTTGCACAAGTACCGCTGGATCGCCTGGCTTGGCCTCGTGATCATCCTCTATGTGGCGGTGAAGATGCTGTACGAGGGCGCTGACCAGCTGCTCGGCCACACGCTGCCGATGATCCCGCTGATCAAGGGCGCGCCTCCCGTTCCGGTGGTGCACTAACTCCCACGTAACCACGGCCCGAGTTTCCTCGCATTGCGAGGCGGGCCGTAGGGATTTCCTCACGCGAGAGACGATAGCGTCCGGCAGGTTCTCTGCCGGATTTCGTCCATGTCGCTTGCCGCCCTTTCGCTCAGTCCCGTTGCGCAGTTTGCCGTCCCGTCACGACCGGTCGCTTCCAGCTTCGCCATGAACCTGGTCGAACCGGAAGCCTGGGACGATGCGATCGCCGATTTCGAAGGCGTCTGCCAGGAGCAGCTTGCGACCTTCGCGCGGGCCCGCTGGCCGGGCGTCGCACTCGAGCCGCAGCTGTTCACGCTGGCCGGCGAGGTGGTCGGCGGCTGCCTGATTATGGTGCAGCCGCTGCCGCTCGGGCTCGGCTCGATCGCCGTGGCCAAATGGGCGCCGATGCTGCGCCATACCGACACGGCCGACGCCAACGCCATCTACGCCCGCATGGTCGCAGCGCTGTCCGAGGAATATGCGGTCGGTCGCCGGATGATGCTCTCGGTGCTGCCGCGTGCGGCGCTGGGCGCCGCCAACGCCGAATACGAACAGCTGCTTGCCCGCGGTTTTCGTCAGGGCGCCAGGCTGCTGTTCCCGGATCGCTACATCGTCAACCTCAGGCTGAGCGACGCCGAGCAGCGTCAGAGCTTTCACCAGAAATGGCGCTATCACCTCAACAAGGCCGAGAAAACCGGGCTGAGCTTCGAGCACGCCGGAGCTGAACGGCGGGCCGAGTTCGACGCGCTCTACGAGCAGATGGTCGACCGCAAGAAGTTTCCCGACCATTCGGCTTACGGCAGCGTGCCGGCGCTGCTGGCGATGGACAACCCGACCTTGAGGCCCGAGCTGTTCTTCGTCAGGCGGGCCGGTGAGATCGTCGCCGGGGCGATCATCTTCAAGGCCGGCGATCGGGCGGTCTACCTCTACGGCGCCACCAGCGCCGCGGCGCTGGAACTGCGCGCTGGCTATTTCCTCCACTGGCACATCATCCGCTGGCTGCGCGACCATACCGCCGCCCGTTGGTACGACCTCGGCGGCACCGATGGCTTCCAGGGGCTGCACCAGTTCAAGAAGGGCATGGTCGGCGAGCGCGGCGTTATCACGCCGGTGCCGCCCGTCGCCAACTATGCCGCGCACTGGTGGCCGCGCCTCGTCGGCGAAGGCGCCTTCGCCGGCCGGGAGATTGCACACGCGCTCGGCCGCTATGTCGATCGGCTGCGGCCTGATCGCGCCAAGCCGGACCAGCGGCGGAGCGCCGAATGAGCCTCCGGCAGCGCCTCGTTTCACAATCGAGCGTGATCTTCGGTGCCCGGCTGTTCGGCGCCGGCGTGATCTTCCTGGCCCAGGCGGCCATCGCCCGCTTCTGGGGCGCCGATATCCTCGGCGAATACCTCCTGATCATCGCCACGGTGAACATCGTCGCTGTGGTGATGCCGCTCGGCTTCGAGACCATCGGCACCTACTTCGCCGCCGAGTATCGCTCGAAGGGTGAGGGCCGGCTGCTGCGTGGCTTCATGCTGCGCGCCTACGGCCACGTCGCGGTGACCTCGCTGGTGCTGCTGTTCCTGGGCTATCCCCTGGCCGGGCTGTTCGGCGAGCCGGGCAGGGTGCTCATCGCCCACTGGCTGCCGGCTTGCCTGATGGCGCTCGCCACCGCCGTGGTCTACTGCAACAGCGCGTTGCTGGTCGGGCTGAAGCGTCCATTCGCCGGCTTCTTCGCCGACACCATCTTTCGCCCGCTGCTCATCGTCCTCTGCTTCGCGCTCGCCGCGATGGCGGGCAATGCGGAAGCGAAGTTCGCCGAGTTGATCTGGCTCCTCGCCATCGGTTTTGCCGTGATTGCCGCCGCCCAGTTCGCCTGGGTGCTGCGCGCTGTCCGGCAGGTGCCTGAAGCTATGGCCGCTACTGCAGCCGAGCAGAAGCGCTGGTGGCGCTTCGCGCTGCCATGGGTGGTCATCGCGCTCGCCACCGACTTCTTCTTCGACATCGACCTCTTGCTCCTGTCCCACTTCCTCGATCGCGAAAGCCTCGCGGTGTTCGGCGTCTGCACCCGGGTGTTCTCGTTGGTGGCATTCGGCGTCTCGGCCGTATACGCGGTGACACTGCCCGAGATGTTCGAGCGCAACGCCGCAGCCGACCGGGCGGGCTTCATGAAGCAGATCGGTGAGGCCAACCTCGTCGCCTGCGCCATTTCGGTGGCACTGTTCGCCATCGTGGTGCTGACCGGGCCGCTGCTGCTGATGCTGTTCGGGCCGGAGTTCCAGGTCGGCGTCGTGCCGCTCGCCGTGCTCTGTCTCGCCCTCTGCGTGCGTTCACTGTTCGGCCCCGCGGCGCTGGTGCTGTCGATCCACGACCGGCCCTACGCGACGCTGCCGGCCATCGGGCTCGGCATGGGTGTGCTGGTTGGGGCTAATATCCTGCTGGTGCCGGCGCATGGGCTGATGGGTGCTGCGGTGGCAGCGCTGGCGGCCCAGACCTTCTGGTCGGCGGCGATGTGGCTGACGGCGAAGCGGATGGCCGGGATCGACGTTTCGATAGGCCCGCGGCTCCAGGAGCTCCTGGCGGCCCGGCGGGTGAAGGACGTCTAGCGTTTGTGGGCGTTTGGCCACGCCCTCACCGCCCCAGCAGCATATCCACCCGCGCCTTGAACCTGGCGATGCGGCCCATGCTCATCCCCGAGTCATAGTCCTCGGTGACCTTGGTGTAGAACTTCTCCATCACCACGTAATCCTGCCCGAATATCTGCTGGCGCAGCAGCGCCGCCTGCTCGTAGCCGTAACGGCGGAGCAGGGCGAGGGCGACTTCGTTCTCCGGCCGTACCCAGGTGAAGGCCTTGTGGAACTTGCCGTTGTCCCAGTGTTCGTCGAACACCCGCATACCGTAAATACCGAGCCGGCTCTGCCGGTGCGACGGAAAGATCCAGCTCCAGTAGCGGAAGATCGAGCCGGTCTCCGGCCCGGAAACGAGACCGCCGCCGGGCACGCCGTCCTGCGTCAGGATGATGACGTGGAAGGGGTCGACGCGCTGCAGCGCCCGCAGGAACCCCTTGGTCAGGCGGCTCTTCTCGTGCTCTTTGAAGCGTTCCGAATAGTGCGGCGACTCGTCGATCACCGCCATCAGCTCGGCATGGATCATGTCGAGTTCATCCGGTCGCGCGGCGTGATAGCCGAGTTCGGGCATCGAAGCCTCCAAATGGTATTGCCGGCATTGTCACCTGAAACCGCCGAGAAAGCGTTTACGGCGAGGGTTTCCGAACGGTTTCAGCGCTTTCCACTAGGCCGAAAGGTGGCAAGTGGTCTGCTTGCCCGACCTTCAGGGCTTGGTTAGAACGGTTCGCAAAATCGGAGGACTATCGATGAGCGAGAGTTTGGTGTTCGCCCCCAGCGCGGCGGCGGTTGCCCGGACACGGACCACGGCGGCGCAGTACGAGGAGATGTACGCCCGCTCGCTGAGCGATCCGGATGGTTTCTGGAAAGAGCAGTCCCAGCGCATCGACTGGATCAAGGCCCCGACCAGGATCAAGAACACCAGCTACACTTACCCCGACATCTCGATCAAATGGTTCGAGGACGGGGTGTTGAACATCTCCGCTAACTGCGTCGATCGCCACCTCGCGACCCGCGCCGATGAGACCGCCATCATCTGGGAAGGCGATATCCCCGGCACCGACGACAAGGTCACTTACCGCCAGTTGCACGAGCGGCTCGGCCGCTTCGCCAATGTGCTGAAGGCCAATGGCGTCAAGAAGGGCGACCGCGTCACCATCTACATGCCGATGATCATCGACACCGCGGTGGCGATGCTGGCCTGCGCCCGCATCGGCGCGGTGCACTCGGTGATCTTCGGCGGCTTCTCGCCCGACTCCATCGCCGGCCGCATCAACGACTGCGATTCCAGGATCGTGCTGACGGCCGATGAAGGCCGCCGCGGCGGCAAGACTATTCCGCTGAAGAAGAACGTCGACGAGGCGCTGCTGAAGACCCCGGGTGTCGAGCGCGTCATCGTGGTCAAGAACACCGGCAACGCGGTGGCGATGCAGGCGGGCCGCGACGTCTGGTACGCCGACGAGGCCGCCAAGGTTTCGGCCGATTGCGCGCCCGAGCCGATGAACGCCGAGGACCCGCTGTTCATCCTCTACACTTCCGGCTCCACCGGTAAGCCCAAGGGCGTGCTGCATACCACCGGCGGCTACATCGTCTGGGCCTCGCTGACCCACGAGCGCGTCTTCGACTACCAGCCGGGCGAAATCTACTGGTGCACCGCCGATGTCGGCTGGGTCACCGGCCACAGCTACATCGTCTATGGGCCCCTCGCCAACGGCGCGACGACGCTGATGTTCGAGGGCATTCCGAGCTATCCCGATGCCGGCCGCTGCTGGCAGGTGGTGGAAAAGCATAAGGTCAACATCTTCTACACCGCGCCCACCGCCATTCGCGCGCTGATGGGCGCCGGCGCCGAGATCCCCGACAAATACGCCATGCCGTCGCTGCGGCTG
>Ga0209902_100423_pt1 | contig 47767 bp, 40 predicted proteins | sample FECB27metaG_FD_188304 | JGI IMG/M metagenome (GOLD analysis project Ga0209902, IMG submission 188304) | Cyanobacterial communities from the Joint Genome Institute, California, USA - FECB-27 (SPAdes) (version 2) | ecosystem: Environmental > Aquatic > Thermal springs > Hot (42-90C) > Microbial mats...
TCAAGCAGGGCGCCACGCCGCAGTGGTACAAGTCCCGCAACGGCGTGCGCACCAAGGCACTGTCGGGCGCGGCGCGCGTCGCGCGCTACCGGCCGCACAAGGTCAGCTAGCAGCGGCGCGGCGCGTTTCCCCCTCCACCCAGCGTTCCCACGCGCGCCGCCCGTCGGCAGCCCACGCTTTCCATCTCCTCAATGGCTGATTCCGACTCCAAGAACAAAGAAGACGAGCTCGCCGGCACCGAGCAGCCTTTCGTCGCGCACCTGATCGAGCTGCGCGACCGGCTGCTCTATTGCGTCTACGGCATGGCGATCGCCGGCATCCTGCTGGCGGTCTGGCCCGGCCCGGGCGGATTGATCGACATCATCGCGATGCCGATCCGCGCCCACATGCCGCCCGACGCCAAGCTGATCGCCGTGGGCGTGTTCTCGCCCTTCTTCGTGCCGCTCAAGGTGCTGATGATGGCCGCCGTGCTGCTCGCGCTGCCGTGGCTCATGTACCAGGCCTGGATGTTCGTGGCGCCGGGCCTCTACACCCACGAGAAGCGCTTCGCGCTGCCGCTGATCATCTTCGGCAGCCTGCTGGCCTACGCGGGCATCGCCTTCGTGCAGCTGTTCGTGCTCGACAAGATGTTCGGCTTCATCCAGAAGTTCACGCCGGCCGCGGTGGCGGCCACGCCCGACATCTCCTCGTACGTCGAGGCCATCCTGTCGCTCTATCTCGCCTTCGGCGTCGCCTTCCAGGTGCCGATCGTCGTGATGCTGCTGGTGCGCTTCGAGATGGTGACCATCGAGAAGCTGCGCTCGTTCCGTGGCTACTTCATCGTCGTGGCCTTCATCGTGGCCGCCGTGCTGACGCCGCCCGACGTGGTGTCGCAGCTGGCGCTGGCGATCCCGATGTGCGTGCTGTACGAGGTCGGGATCATCGGGGCCAAGTACTTCTCGCGCGTCTCGAAGTCGCCGGAGGACGAGGAAGCGGATTCCTCGTCGACCACGCCGCCTTGAGCGGCAAGGATCTTTCGGATCCGGCAAGGAAAAAGCGGCCCGTCGGCCGCTTTTTTCATGGTTGCGCGGACCCGGGCCCGCGCGTCTCGTTCGTTCACTCGTTCTGGTTCGGCACCTGCCGCACAGGGCTCTTTGGCCGCAGCCCCGGCATCACGTCCAGTTCCATCTTGTCGCTGCCGCGCTGCAGCGCGAAGCGCGCGGTGCTGCCGGGCTTGAGGCCGGCCACGGCGGTCAGCAGCGCCTGCACGCTGTCGGTCTTCTTGTCGCCCACCGCGGTGATCACGTCGCCGGGGCGGATGCCGGCCTTGGCGGCCGGGCCGTTCTGCAGCACGCCGGTGATGATCACGCCCGCGTCGGCCTTCACGCCGAAGGTCTCGGCCAGCTCGGGCGAGAGGTCGCTCGGCTCGACGCCGATCCAGCCGCGGCGCACCTGGCCTTCCTTCACGATGCCCTCGAGCACGATCTTGGCCATCGACACGGGAATGGCGAAGCCGATGCCCATGCTGCCGCCCGAGCGCGAGTAGATCGCGGTGTTGATGCCCAGCAGGTTGCCGTTGACGTCGATCAGCGCGCCGCCCGAGTTGCCGGGGTTGATGGCCGCGTCGGTCTGGATGAAGTTCTCGAAGTTGTTGATGCCGAGCTGGTTGCGGCCCAGCGCCGAGACGATGCCGCTGGTCACGGTCTGGCCGACGCCGAAGGGATTGCCGATGGCCAGCACCTGGTCGCCCACCTGCAGCTCGTCGGAGCTGCCCAGCACGATCACCGGCAGTTTGTCGAGCTCGATCTTGAGCACGGCCAGGTCGGTGTCGGGATCGGTGCCGATCACCTTGCCGCGCGCGTGGCGGCTGTCGTTGAGCGTGACCTCGATCTCGTCCGCGCCCTCGACCACGTGGTTGTTGGTGAGGATGTAGCCGTCGGTGCTCACGATCACGCCGCTGCCCAGGCCGACCTGGGGCTGGTCGTCCTGGTCGCCGAAGAAGAAGCGGAACCAGGGGTCGTTGCTGCGCGGATGGCGCTGCGCCGCCTTGCTGGTGTTGATGCTCACCACTGCCGGCGAGGCCTTCTTGGCCGCGGCGCTCAGGCTGCCGGGCGCGGGCACGCCGGGCGTCGAGCTGGCGGGTGCCTCGATGATCGACACCACGCCGCCCAGCGAGGTCGTGCGCCGGTTGATCCATTCGGGCTTGAGCGTGGCGACCACGAAATAGGCCGCCAGCAGGACGGTCACGGCTTGGGCGAAGAGCAGCCAGGTGCGTTTCATGAAAACTTGGTGAAAAGGCGCGAAAGGGCGAGGGCGCTGAGGGGGAAAGGCCGCGAAGCGCGGCGCTGCGGGAGATTGTCTCTCAACGGCAGAGGGCGAAGACCGCGCCGGCCGGTCGAGATTCCTGGAGGATCGAGGCGCCTATAAGGGATAACCCTTAGCATTGGGACTCTGCCGACCCGGCTCTCCTTCGCCGCCGCACCGCCCACCCGGTGGACGCGGCCCGGCACTTTCGTCGGCGTACCGCTTTCGCTTCCCATCCGGCCCCGCGGCCCCGGTGCGCAGCCACGACTTCCCGCCCGCCATGACTTCACACGCTACCACCCCGGACGGCACCACGCCGGCCCCGGCCCGCGCGCTCGACGCCCGCGACTACAAGACGCTCGCCCTGTCCGCCCTCGGCGGCACGCTCGAGTTCTACGACTTCGTCATCTACGTCTTCTTCGCCACCGTGCTGGGCGCGCTGTTCTTCCCGGCCGACATGCCCGACTGGCTGCGCCAGCTGCAGACCTTCGGCATCTTCGCGGCCGGCTACCTGGCCCGGCCGGTCGGCGGCATCGTGATCGCGCACTTCGGCGACCTGCTCGGTCGCAAGCGCATGTTCACGCTGTCGATCTTCCTGATGGCCGCGCCCACGCTGGTCATCGGCCTGCTGCCCACCTACGCCAGCATCGGCGTGGCGGCGCCCCTGCTGCTGCTGGCCATGCGCGTGCTGCAGGGTGCGGCCATCGGCGGCGAGATGCCCGGTGCCTGGGTGTTCGTCGGCGAGCACGTGCCCGCGCAGCGCTACGGCTTCGGCGTCGGCACGCTGACCTCGGGCATCACCGGCGGCATCCTGCTGGGCTCGCTGGTGGCCGTGGCCATCAACCGGCACTACGCGCCCGAGCAGGTCAGCGACTTCGCCTGGCGCATCCCCTTCATCCTCGGCGGCGTGTTCGGGCTGGTGTCGGTGTACCTGCGCCGCTTCCTGCACGAGACCCCGGTGTTCCGCGAACTGGCCGACCGCCGCAGCGTGGCGCGCGAGCTGCCGCTGCGCACCGTGCTGCGCGAGCACCGCGGCGCCAGCGTGTTCGTCGCGCTGCAGACCTGGGTGCTGTCGGCCGTGATCGTGGTGATCGTGCTCTACACGCCCACCTACCTGCAGAAGGTGCACCACATCCCGGCCGCGCTTGCGCTCGAGGCCAATGCACTCGCCACCCTCACGTTGACCATCGGCTGCGTGATCGCCGGCGGGGCCAGCGACCGCATCGGCACGCGCGCCGTGATGCTGGTTGGCTGGGGCGGCCTGTTCGTGACCGCCTACCTGTTCTACGCCGGCCTGCCCGGTACGCCGGCCACGCTGTTCTGGCACTACGGATTGACGGGCCTGTTCGTGGGCACCATCGCCACCGTGCCGATCGCCGGCGTGCGCGCCTTCCCGGCGCCGGTGCGCTTCACCGGGCTTTCATTCGCCTACAACATGTCGTACGCCGTCTTCGGCGGGCTCACGCCGGTGGTCCTCACGCTCTGGTTGCAGCACGACAGCATGGCGCCCGCGCACTACGTGGCGGTGCTCGCCGCGCTGGGCTTCGTGCTCGCGTTCTTCCCCCTGGCGGCCCGCGGCCACCCCATGCGGGCTGGCGTGGCGCCGGCCGGCGGCGCGACAATGTCGCGATGAGCACCACCCGCCACGAACTGCTTCACGCATTCGACCTGCTGCTCGCTCCCGAGCGCTTCAAGGACTATGGACCGAACGGCCTGCAGGTCGAGGGCCGCACCACGGTGCGCAAGATCGTCTCGGGCGTGACCGCGAGCCGCGCGCTGATCGAGGCCGCCATCCGCGCCGAGGCCGATGCCATCTTCGTCCACCACGGCCTGTTCTGGCGCGGCCAGGACGGCCGCGTCACCGGCTGGATGAAGCAGCGGCTGGCGCTGCTGCTGAATCGCGACGTCAACCTCTTCGCCTACCATCTGCCGCTCGACGCGCATCCCGAGCTCGGCAACAACGCGCAGCTCGGCCTGCAGCTCGGCCTGCTGGCGCATCCCGGATCGGCCGGGCGCTTCGGCGAGCAGGAGCTGGGTTTTCTCGGCGGCCTCGAGGACGGCGAGACCCTGGCCAACGCGAAGGCGCTCGCCGTCCACGTCGAGAAGGTGCTCAAGCGGCCCGTGACGCTGGTCGACACCGCCCATCGCCCGATCAAGACCATCGCCTGGTGCACCGGCGGTGCGCAGGGCTACTTCGAGGCCGCCATCGCGGCGGGCGCCGACGCCTTCATCACCGGCGAGATCTCGGAGCCGCAGGCCCATTACGCGCGCGAGATGGGCGTGGCCTTCCTGGCGTGCGGGCACCATGCCACCGAGCGCTATGGCGCGCCCGCCGTGGCCGAACACGTGGCCGCGCAGCTCGGGCTTCAGCACGAGTTCATCGACATCGACAACCCGGCATGACGGGCGCCGGTTCCGCGGGCGGCAAGCCCGTTGCCATCACGCTCGGCGACCCGGCCGGCATCGGGCCCGAGATCATCGGCAAGGCGTTTCGCGATGCGCCCGACGTTACGCGTGGCGCCTTCGTGGCGGGCGACGTAGGGACGATGCGGGCGGCGCTGCATGCCCTGTCGGCGCCCGGGCATCCGGCGTGGCCCGTGGTCGAAATTGCTTCATCGGCCGAGGCGCTGGAGGTTCCGCCCGGTTGTGTGCCCGTGCTGCAGGTGATCGCGCCGCCGCAGGGTGTGGTCCATGGCCGCATCAGCGCCGAGGCTGGCCGCGCGGCGGGCGACGCGGTGGTCTGGGCGGCCCGAGCCGCGTTGCGCGGCGAGATCGCCGCCATCGTCACCGCACCCTTGCACAAGGAAGCGTTATCGGCGGCAGGATTTCCCTTTCCGGGCCATACCGAACTGCTGCAGGCCGAGGCCGCGGCGCATCTGGGCCGCAGCGTGGCCGAGGTGCCCGTGCGCATGATGCTGGCCAACGACGAGCTGCGCACCGTGCTCGTCAGCATCCACATGTCGCTGCGCCAGGCGATCGAGGCCGTCACTTTTGATGGGGTGCTCGAGACCTTGCGCATCACTCACCATGCGCTCTCGCGCACCCTGGGCCGCGCGCCGCGCATCGGTGTCGCAGGGCTCAATCCGCATGCCGGGGAGGGCGGACTCTTCGGGTCGGAGGAGCAGGAGATCATCGTGCCGGCCATCGCCGCGGCGCGCGCCGAAGGCATCGCCGCCGATGGGCCGCATGCGCCCGATACCGTCTTCATGCGTGCCCGCGCAAAGCGGCCCGGCGTGGCCGATAGCGGCGAGTTCGACGTGGTGGTGGCGATGTACCACGACCAGGGACTGATCCCCGTGAAGTACCTGGGCGTGGAGAAGGGCGTGAACGTGACGCTCGGGCTGTCGCTGGTGCGGACCAGTCCCGATCACGGGACGGCGTTCGATATCGCGGGCACCGGCCGCGCGGATGCGTCGAGCCTGATCGAGGCGTTGCGCATGGCGCGCGCGCTTGCCGGTATCTGAGGGATGCGTGACCCGTGCCGGGCCACGCTGCGTTTCAGGGGCGCTTGAGGCTGTCGCGGATCTCGCGCAGCAGCACGACGTCTTCGGGCGGTGCGGCGGGAGCGGCCGGCGCGGCTTCTTCCGTGCGGCGCAGGCGATTGATCTGCTTGACCATCATGAAGATGATGAAGGCGAGGATCACGAAGTTGACCACGATGGTGATGAAGTTGCCGTACGCCAGCACCGGCACGCCGGCCTTCTTGAGCTCCGCCAGGTTGTTGGCGATTCCCGCGGGCACCGTGCCCAGGACCACATAGAGGTTCGAGAAGTCCAGCTTGCCGAACACCAGTCCGATGACCGGCATGATGATGTCGGCCACGAGCGAGTCGACGATCTTGCCGAAGGCCGCGCCGATGATCACGCCGACCGCCAGGTCGACGACATTGCCCTTGACGGCAAACTCCTTGAATTCGCTGAGGATGGTCATGGTTGGGAGGGTGCGGGAGCACTGGGGTTGAGAGAGGCGCCAGTATGCACGGGAGGCTGGGGTGTTCCGCGTGGCGCGGTGCCTGAGCCTCATGAAGTCCTTCACAAAGCTGAATCGAATCTGGATTTCTTCCAGCGCGACAGATTGCGCGGCGACCCGATCGAATCCAATTTGTTGCTAGTTGTTTCTGGTTCTACTGGGACTGAAGCAAGCCTTCGCCTCTTGGCACTCCCTCAACCGGGGGATGCGCGAACTTTTTCGCAACTTTACATTCACGAGGGCGGCCTTCTCGGCCAGGTTTTTCGTGGGTGTCGAACAACGTTTCCCCACGGAAAACGGTAACGACGTAGGGATCGCTAACACTTTGGCAATGCTACGAAGGTTATAAAAAAGTCTTCTTCATCGAGTAGATTGGTTTGCTGGGCAGGGGGTGTTGAAACGAGAGAGACCAAAGGACTCGCCTATGATCGACCTGTCGAGCAAGGGTTGGACACAATCTTTTGCAACTCACAAGCCGGGATAGCAGTCGTCACGTGCAGCGACAATGCCGGGTTGGCCTGGGGGAGGGAAATCCCGCGGGTCTCTTGACCAACAGCCAAACAGGGAGGCTGTCTGACCACCGCGTCAGAGGCCAGGCGCAGATGCGCTTGGGGGTCTGGGTTGTTCAACAATCAATCAGTCGTGCGATGAGGATCGTTTTGAGAAGACGCTATGTGCACCCCATTGAGCCAGCCAATCATTTGGTTCGGGTTTTGTTGAGGTAGGGCTTGTCCCGAATTCGAAATTGACGATGGCGAAAATTGATTTTCCGTGGGGGTTGAAATTGAAAAGAGTAGCGAATTTTCTGAAGTGGGGTCTGCTGGCATCTGTGATGGTGTTGCAGGCATGCGCAATTGCACCAGGCATGGGGAACGTCGAACCCTATGACGCTGCCGGTCCGTTGCCCAACGACTTCCGCTATCTGCCGGACGGGGCGCCCGAGGGCGAGATCACTCCTATTTCTCTAGCGCTGGTTCGTACCTTGGCCGAGGCCGCACCTCAGGGCGTGCCGTCGGAAGTGCGTGCGCTGTTTGGCAAGGGCGCGCGCTACACCATTGGATCGGGCGATGTGGTGGGTGTCATCGTGTATGACCACCCTGAACTTTTGCCGAATGCAGGGGCTGTCATCTCGCAGTCGGTGGATCCGACGGGCGTGCAGGTCGCTCCGGGGTTCATCGTCGATGCCGACGGCGAGATTGCATTTCCCTATATCGGTCGTGTGCGCGTTGCGGGTTTGAGCGAAGGCGATGCTTCGGATCTGCTGATCAAGTTGCTGAGACCGCACATTCGCGATCCCCAGGTCACGGTGCGAATCCAATCCTTCAGAAGTCGCCGCGCGTACGTGGAAGGCGAAGTTCGCACTCCTGGCTCGCAGATCTTCACGGACGTCCCGATGACGCTGAATGAAGCCATTAACCGAGCTGGTGGCATCACGGCGGCGGGGAATCGGTCCTCGGTCACGCTGATTCGGAATGGCCAGTCCATCCTCATTGATTTGGTCAAGCTGCGCGAGGCCGGTTATGACGGCAACAGCATTCCTCTGAAAAGCGAGGACACCATCCGCGTGGCGAATAGGGAGGACTCCAAGGTCTTTCTCATGGGCGAGGTCCTCGCACCTTTGGCATTGCCCATGCGCAGCAATGGTCGTCTCAGCTTGAGTGAAGCCTTGGGCGAAGCCGGAGGGCCAATGAATGCCACGGCCAGTGCCGGTCAGATTTATGTCATTCGGCAAGGTGCAACAGGTGCTCCCGCGATCTTCAATCTCAATGCCAAGAATCCCGCTGCACTTGCGATTGCGAGCCAGTTTCGGCTGCAGTCTCAAGATGTTATCTACATCGACCCCGTGCCCCTGGTCAAGTGGAACCGTGTCGTCAACTTGATCCTCCCCTCGGCATCAGTAGCTAACACCGCCAGCGAAATCTACGTCAGGCATAACAACTGACCCAGAGGCCCGCAGTCGTTGCCTGTGTGGTCGGAGTCTTGGGTGGGTTTGCCAAGGCGACTGCTCGGATGCGACTGGAAAGCGGGTCCATTTAATGGTGCTCTCAAAGTTTTCCGGTGTACCCAATATGCAATCTATTTATTCAAATCAACCCATTGCAGTCGTCGGCCTTGGTTACGTGGGCCTTCCTCTGGCTGTGGAGTTTGGGAAGAAGCGATCCGTCATCGGCTTCGATATCAATGTCAAGCGCATTGCCGAACTCAAAGGCGGCCACGATCACACTCTTGAAACCACGCCAGAGGAGTTGAAGGCCGCCACGTATCTGACGTTCACATCGCATGTAGATGAGCTGAAAGACTGCGCCGTCTTCATCGTGACCGTGCCCACACCTATCGATAACGCAAACCGTCCTGATCTGACTCCATTGATCAAGGCAAGTGAAACCGTTGGCAAAGTGATGCAACAGGGTGCCATCGTGATTTTCGAGTCGACCGTGTATCCCGGTGCGACAGAGGAAGTTTGCGTACCTGTTTTGGAAAAGTTCAGCGGCAAGAAATTCAACGTCGATTTCTTCTGCGGATACAGCCCGGAGCGCATCAATCCTGGCGATAAGGTCAATACGCTTACCAAGATCAAGAAAATCACAAGCGGGAGTACTCCGCAGGTGGCGGACATAGTTGATGGCCTCTACAAGGAGATCATTGCAGCCGGGACCCACAAGGCTACCAGTCTCAAGGTAGCCGAGGCTGCAAAGGTGATCGAGAACACCCAGCGTGATCTGAACATCGCATTGGTTAACGAGCTCTCCGTGATTTTCGAGCGCTTGGGTATCGATACCCTCGATGTGCTCGAAGCTGCTGGTAGCAAGTGGAATTTCTTGCCCTTTCGCCCTGGTTTGGTGGGCGGCCATTGCATCGGGGTGGATCCCTACTATCTGACGCACAAGGCGGAGCAGGTCGGCTATCACCCACAAGTGATCTTGGCGGGACGTCGCATCAACGACAACATGGCGCGGTATGTGGCGAGAAACACCATCAAATTGATGTTGAAGAACGGCATGGATGTGCCCCGTTGCCGTATCGGAGTATTGGGCGTTACTTTCAAAGAGAACTGCCCGGACATCCGTAATAGCAAGATCGTGGATATGGTGCGCGAGTTCGAGGCGTGGGGTGCATCAGTGGAGATCGTTGATCCCTGGGCGAATGTCGAAGAAGTAGCTCATGAATACGGTCTTCGACTTGGTCGAGTCGACATGGAGCATCAAGTCGATGCGCTCGTCGTTGCCGTTGGGCACAACGAATACCGTAGCGCCTCGATCGCCGAGTTGCGCGCGCTGTGCCGTGGCAAGCAGCCTGTGCTGGTCGACGTCAAGAGCTTGTTCAGTGCCCAGGACGCCCGTGACGCAGGGTTCTCCGTATTCCGCCTCTAAGCAATTTTTCGCCTGCTATATCTCCCATATGAAAAATTTCGCACTGATCGGTGCTGCCGGCTATATCGCGCCTCGTCATATGCGCGCTATCAAAGACACCGACAATTTTCTGAAAATTGCCTACGACATCAACGATTCGGTCGGCATTATTGACAGCATTTCTCCTCAAAGTGAATTTTTTACGGAATTCGAGCGGTTCTACGAGCATGCGCAGCAGCTAAAAAGGGATCCATTGCAGGCGCTGGACTACGTGGCGATCTGCAGTCCCAACTATCTGCATCACGCGCATATCGCCGCCGGTCTTCGTTTGGGGTGCGACGTGATTTGCGAGAAGCCACTTGTGCCCACACCGAAGCTTGTTGACGAACTGGCGCTCGTTGAAAAGGAGACTGGCAAGCGCGTCTTCAATATTTTGCAGTTGCGCCACCACGAAGCCATTCTGAAGCTCCGCGAAAAAGTAGCCGCCGCGCCGGTGGATACCAAGTTCGATGTGGAGCTGACCTATATCACCTCGCGCGGCAGGTGGTACATGGAAAGCTGGAAAGGGGACAATCAAAAATCCTTTGGCGTCGCTACCAACATTGGAGTGCACTTTTATGACATGCTGCATTTCATCTTCGGAAAGCTGCAGCGCAATGTAGTGCATTACAGCGGAACGGCAAAAGCGGCAGGCTATCTGGAATATGAGCGCGCGCGCGTGCGCTGGTTTCTTTCGATTGATGCCAATGACCTTCCTAATGAAGTGAAAGGCAAGAAGACGACCTTTCGCAACATTGATATCAGTGGTGAAAAGCTCGAATTCTCCGAAGGCTTCACAGATCTGCACACCGTGAGTTATCAGGAAATCCTGGCTGGTCGAGGTTACGGTCTCGAAGATGCACGGCACTGCATTGAAACTGTTGATGTGATCCGTAGCGCCGTACCTGTTCAAGGAGAACAAGGTGAAGTACACCCCTTCGTGCATCTGCTGAGCTGACGCTATCACGAGGCAGCATGACATACAGAGCACACCCCACGGCAATCATTGATGATGGCGCTCGAATTGGCAATGACACCCGGATTTGGCATTGGGTGCATGTCAGCGCGCAGGCATGCATCGGCGAGGGCTGTTCGCTCGGGCAGAACGTATATATAGGGAACGATGTGACTGTTGGCAACAACGTCAAAATTCAAAATAGCGTCAGCGTTTATGACGCGGTTACCTTGGAAGACGATGTTTTTTGTGGTCCCAGCATGGTCTTTACCAATGTATATAACCCCCGCTCGGCCATTACCCGCAAAGACGAATATCGGCGCACGGTCGTGAAGAAAGGGGCCACATTGGGTGCCAATTGTACGATCGTCTGCGGAAATACCGTAGGCGAATACGCCTTCGTTGGTGCGGGGGCTGTTGTCAATAGAGATGTCCCGGCCTATGCCCTTGTGGTTGGTGTGCCGGCCAAGCAGATTGGCTGGATGAGCGAGTTTGGTGAGCAACTTGCACTTCCCCTTCAAGGAACGGCGAAAGTCTTATGCGCAAGGACAGGCGCGTGCTACGTACTCAATGGCAGTGTTGTAACCAAATTGGAAGCTAACGCGCAATGATCGAATTCATCGACCTCAAGGCCCAGCAAAGCCGCATCAAAGACCAGATCGATGCATCGATTCAGCGCGTGTTGGCGCACGGTCAATACATTTTGGGTCCTGAAGTCCACGACTTAGAAGAGAGGCTGTCTTCGTACACCGGAGCCAAGTACTGCATTACGGTGGCCAACGGAACGGATGCATTGCAAATCGCCCTGATGGCGGTTGGCGTTGGGCCTGGCGATGAGGTGATCACACCGGGCTTTACGTATATTGCCACTGCGGAGACGGTGGCACTATTGGGCGCCAAACCTGTGTACGTGGATATCGATCCGCGCACCTACAACCTGGACCCCATGCTGCTGGAAGCTGCGATCACCCCGCGTACCAAGGCTATTGTCCCAGTGAGCCTCTATGGCCAATGTGCCGATTTTGATGCCATCAATGCCATTGCCAGGAAGCACGAAATTCTTGTCATCGAAGATGCCGCTCAGAGTTTTGGTGCGTCCTACAAGGGACGAAAAAGCTGCAATCTCAGCACGATCGCGTGTGCCAGTTTTTTCCCCAGCAAACCGTTAGGTTGCTACGGTGACGGCGGGGCAATCTTCACCAGCGATGAAGAACTGGCAAAGGTCATGCGCCAGATTTCCCGACATGGCCAAGACCGCCGTTATCACCATATTCGTGTGGGCGTGAACAGTCGCCTGGATACGATTCAGGCTGCGATTTTACTCGCGAAGCTCCAGATTTTCGATGAGGAAATTGCCAGCCGCCAGCGCGTGGCTGCTGGTTATCGCCAACTGCTTGATGGCGTCTCTACTGCGCTGCTCCCGTATATCGAGTCGCATAACCAGAGTGCTTGGGCTCAGTTCACCGTTCGAGTGCAAGGGCGAGAAGGGCTTCAAACTCGTTTGAAGGAGGCGGGTGTACCAACGGTCGTGCACTATCCGACGCCGCTCAATTTGCAACCCGCCGTGCTCGATGAAAGTGCATTTCTTCCTCATGGAGATACCGCTGCTCGCGAAGTACTGAGCTTGCCCATGCATCCATACCTGTCTTCGCAAGATCAGGCATTGATTTGCCAGGCATTGCGAGGCAAGGCCGATGCTATTGCAATGCAGTCAGAGAATGGCGCTTAGCGACCGCTGGGGCGCTATTCGAAAGAATAGCTTTGTAAGAGCGGTTACGCTGCTTGCGGGTGGCACCGCCCTTGCTCAAGGAATCACGGTAGCGGTGCTGCCGGTACTTACAAGATTGTACAAGCCTGAGGATTTCAGCGTTCTTGCTGCATATGCTTCTCTGCTCGCCATTTTTTCAGTGATTGCATGCTTGCGGTTGGAGATTGCAATTCCTTTACCGGAGTCGGATGAAGATGCCGCCAATCTGCTTGCAATTTCACTGATAAGTGCCGTCGCGTTTGGCTTGCTGCTGTTTTGCCTGATCGGCATTTGGAATTTCTGGCTCGCAGGGTTCTTCGAAAGAGGACGGCTGGGCATATATATGTGGCTGCTTGCTCCGGCAGTTTGGCTCGCGAGTACCTATAGCGCACTTCAATTTTGGGCAACTCGAAAGAAAAATTTCAAGACGGTGGCTCGCACCCGAATTACGCAAGCATCGTTTGGCGCGGGCACTCAACTTGGAATGGGATGGCTTCACTCGGGCCCGCTCGGTCTCTTGGTGGGCCATGCAATCAGCAGTGGCGCTGGCGTATATAAATTGGCCCGCGATTTTTGGGTGTTTGATCGCCCGATGCTCGAAAAAGTCAGTTGGACCAATGCAAAACGGCTTTTAAAAACATACGAGCGATTTCCTCGTTTCTCGGTTCTGGAATCGTTGGCGAATAATGCGGGCATACACCTGCCGATGCTGATAATTGCATCGTTGAGTTTAGGGCCCGAGGCAGGATATTTGTTGCTAGCCATGCGGGCGACGGCTATTCCGCTCAGCTTGATTGGTGGAGCAGTTGCTCAAGTCTATCTATCAAATGCGGCGATTAAGTATCGGGATGGTGAGCTGCGTCAGTTCACGGCAGGGATTTTCGGGGGATTGCTCAGGACTGGCGTAGGCCCCTTATTGTTTATCGGAATTGTGGCACAAACGATGTGCCCAATCATACTGGGCAGTAACTGGGAGCGAGTTGGCGTATTGATTGGCTACATGACACCATGGGTGGTATTTCAGTTTCTGGCATCACCCATATCGATGGTCATGCATATCACTGGCCGGCAGCGAGGCATGTTGATTCTCACGGTGTTGGGGCTCTTGCTACGTGTCGGCGCGGTTCTTTTTGCAGTGAAATACGATTTGTCACGAGTCGCCTTCTTGTATGCCGCGTTCAGCGCCATTTTTTATTTGGTGTGCAATTTCGTTTTTCTCAAGGCGGCAGGGGTCATGAGAAAAGACATTCCTGCTTTGATAGGACGATCCGCTCCTAGCTTGCTGGCGTGGCCCGCCATGGGGATTTTGCTGGTTTATGTATTGGGGAAGATAAATTGAGAAAATTCTTGACCCTTGTGGCAATGAGATTCGGAGGGGTATTAAGGCTTCCGTTGCTGCTGTTCTTCGATGCCAAATATTTGAAAGGTCGATTTTTCGAGCGTGATTTTCTGGGGTTTTACTGGTGCATAAAATCGATTTGGACGAGGAATATCCTGAGATTGGCGCCGCCTCGACGTTTCCCCGGTTACGTTGACTTGCAGAATTTCCAAGGCAGAAAATATTCTATTTCACCCTGATGATTTGAATAATTTTCAATCTCCGGGGACATATTTTCAAAATCTTCATGCAAAAATCGTCATCGGAAAAGGATCATACATTGGCCCTAATGTGGGGTTGATTACGGCCAATCATCGTCTGGATGACCTTGATAAGCACGAGCCTGGGCGGGATATCGTCTTGGGGGAAAGATGCTGGATAGGGATGAACGCGGTAGTCATGCCAGGGGTTATTCTGGGAAACGATACGGTTGTGGCTGCTGGCTCCATCGTCACGAAAAGCTTCGAAGACGGCGCGGTGATAATTGGAGGAGTCCCGGCGAAAATCCTGAAGAAAAGAACCTCTGAAGATTTGCCAAAATAATGCGAAAAATCTTCTTGAAAGAAATAAATTGACTCGCAAATTTTCTGCTTCGAGTGGTTTTTTCGGGATGGCAAATTGAAAATAGCATACCTAACTTGGGGCGAAACCCCTCGGACTTCTGGCGTTTTCGGTTCCCAGGCGATTGGCCAGTTGCTGGCGAACAAAGAGGCGATGCCAGATTCGGAGTTCTTTTTTATATCTGCGGTTCCGCTGATTCACAGTGGGCTTCTGCGTGAAAAAAAGAATTACTCCAAGGAGATAGAGAAGATCAAGGAAAGGCTTTCCGGAGTGCCGTTCTTTCGTCTTTCGATCTATGCGCCGCAGAATTTTATTTTCTCGTCGAAGAAAACATTCGAGCTGATGCATTTGGGGACGAAGGCGAAATTGGCAAGACTTCTGAAAAGAATCGAGCCTGACGTCGTCCATTGCCGGTCTTACCATGCCGCTTACGCCGCATTGAAAGTCAAAGAGGCGTTTGGTTTAAATTTCTCTGTGGTTTTTGATCCCAGAGGAATTTGGTCTGAAGAGGTGGCCTTGCGAAAAGGATTCGTTGAGGGGGGCGAAGACTACGTTTTTCTCAAAAAAGTAGAGTCTTGGATACTCCGACATGCCGATGCGACGGTGTCAGTATCTTCTCAGATGGCTGCCTATTTTGAATCCTTGGGCGCGACGAATTCGACGAGCATATATCTCAGTGCGCCCGTGGAGAAGATAACAAAGATTCGATCGGCAATTAATGTCATGCCGAAGTCGGGTAGAACGACCATTGCGTATTTGGGGACGTTGGGAAATGGAACTTGGCATCGAACAAGTGAATTGATCGCTCTTTACAAGCATCTGCAAAAGGTGGCAAGCGACATCGAGTTGATGATTATTACCATGTCTAATCCCGTTGAAATAGCTGCGGATTTAAAGGCGGCGGGGGTTGAGGGTGTAAAAATAACCTCTGCGGCTTCTCTGGAAGAGTTGGTGCGAAATCTTGCTTCATGTCACTTGGGCGTGCTGTCGTACTTCAATCCGGAAACCAAGAATGAAAAACTGCTTTCAAGCGTGGTTATGGCCGTGAAAACAGCGGAGTATTTGGCTGCAGGACTCCCTATATTGGTCAATAAACTGTGCGGTGGGGCTGCTGGCATTGTTGAAGCGCACGCGGTCGGCATAGCTTACGATCCGGATACATTCGCGGAAATTGATGGTGCAAGTTTCAGGGCATTGCTTGGTGAAGAGGTGAGTGAGCGAGCCGTATCGCTCGCAGGCGATGTCTTTGATTATCGGGCCAATGCGGAAAGATATTCCGAGCTATATCGAAGTGTACTGATCAAAGATTAATTTCGAAGATAGTTCGAATGCGCAAGCTTTCTTTGTTTGGCGTTACTTGCGCCATGTGGTTTTTTCTCTTCGAGATTATCGGGAGATTTTTGTACCCATTCGGCGATGAGCCTGATTTTATTGCACGCGCACCAAGTCTGATTTTTGAAGATCATTCATGGGTAAATCCGTATTACTGGCTGGAAGGCTTGTTGGAGAGGCTGGACTATGCTCCATCCTGTTCTATCGTGGCCTCCCCATTTTCATTTGGAGCTCAAATTGACCCGCTCAGCTGCTCCGAATCGTTAAGCCAAGTAATAACCAGGATTTTTATCACCGCTGTTGTTTGCTTTCCGGTGGTTTTTATCATTTGCTTTGCTCGAAACGAACGAGAAGGAAGTCGTAGAAGCTGGGTGCTTAATTACGAAGGGCAACGCGCAGAAGCCTTGGCGCTTGCGTTGTTGTTGCCAGGAATTACCTATTCGCTCGGTGTCCTCGCGGATGAACAGCTTGTCTTGGTGCTCAGCTTGCTTGTGATCATGACGGATCGCCGTTGGATCGCAACGGCCGTTTTACTGCTCGCAATTCTTGCAGTGGATTTCGGAAATGGGGTTGTGGTAACGGCGGTGGTTGTTTTTTTAAATGGGTATCGACAAATTTCAAAATTTGTCAGTATTCGAATGATTTTTTTGATCGCCGTTACTCAAGCAACAATGGCTCTGGTAGCAGGGATAGCATTTATTGGTTTTCTTTCGAATATCTCGTTTCTGGCTGACAAGGCCGATGCCATTTATACCGCGGTCAGTTCCGGAGATCTTATCGAGAAGTATCCGGTTTATCTACGCCCGGCCATCACGTTCATGACTGGGGTATTTATGACGCCGTCATTTACCAAGATAGTCCCCGCATTCTTGATTTTGGGAGGGGGGCTATTTTTCGCGCTCCGGAAATTGAGAGTCGTCTATGCGAACTGCGAAAAAGAAAAGATCAATGGTTCTTACATCATTGACGGTCGACGAGAAAGAATCGTTGATTGCTGCTCTGTCGCAGCGACTGTTCTTCTTTTTATCTTTTTGATTCCAACGTATAGCAATGCGAAATATTATCTTTTCGTTGTTCCATTTTTGATGCGGGCCATTCTTATGGTGACTCCTCGACGTCGGATCATGATGGTTTTGAATTGTTCTCAGGCCGTCGTTTTTGCGGGGCTCTTCTTGTATCGTCAGTAGCGCCGAAGCAAATTTTTGTCGATGTGGATGGATGAAAGCGGAATGTGCCGGAGCACAGCGTTAACCTACTTCCGCGCATTTATGTGCCTGCCCTGAAGTAAAAATTATGAATTTTCGCGTAGCAATTTTCCTTGCCTCATATAACGGTGCAGTTTGGATCCAGGAGCAGATCGAATCAATTTTGCGCCAGGCAGAGGTGGATGTAACAATATTTGTTGGAGACGATTGCTCATCGGATGAGACGCTGAATATCATTGCTCGTGCATTCCCTGGGAGCGCCAGAGTAATTGTCTTGAACGAAACGCAGAAGCGATTTGGGAGTCCCGCTGCAAATTTTTTTCGTATTTTTGATTCTGTCTCGGTGGATGATTACGATTATATTTTTCTTTCGGATCAAGACGATTTTTGGCACGAGGGGAAGATCATTTCGGGGATAAAAAAAATGATCTCCGAGGGCTCTGATTGTTATGCATCCGATCTGGTTTGCGTTTACTCAAATGGCATTCGCAAGAATCTGAAGAAGAGCTATCGTCAAACCGAAAATGATTTTCTGTTTCAGGGCGCAAGTGCCGGATGTACTTACGGAATGACCGCCCGTGCGGCCAAACTTTGCAAGGAAGTAATTCTTGCAGTCCCGGAGGACGTGAGAAAAGTGGTTTCGCACGATTGGATGATTTATGCAATCACGAGATCGCATTCCTACAGGTGGTCCTTGGATTCGGCTGCGTACATTGACTATCGTCAACACGATGGAAATGCCTACGGTGCTCTTGGACTCAAATCATATAAAAAAAGATATCTTTTGCTCAGAAGCGGCTGGTATCGAAAAAATGTCATCGCCGTAGGCAATGTCTGCTCATTAAACCCGGCGCAGTCGGCGATCATGGCCTCGCTTCGTAAATGGGGATTGAGAGATAGAATTTTTCTTCTCTCGCGAAGTTGGTCTTTCAGGCGAAAGACATCCGAAAAATTTTATATGATGGCGTTGATCGTTCTTAATCTTTTCTGAAGCGTGGGAAATTATGAAAAGACTTTTTGATTTTCTTTTTTCCGCGTTGCTGCTTTGCCTGCTTTTCTTTCCGTTGCTGTTGATAATGCTTTTTGTCGCGGTGAAAATAGGGCGCCCGATTTTCTTCAAACAGCAGAGGGTGGGGCATCTCAATAATTTTTTTACGATCATCAAGTTTCGAACTATGACGGACGCCAGGGATTCGAGCGGAAATTTTCTTCCTGATGAAAAAAGAATGACTCGATTGGGGAGTTTTCTTCGTTCCAGCAGCCTGGATGAATTGCCGGAGTTGTGGAACGTATTGAAGGGTGAAATGAGCCTGGTTGGACCTAGGCCGCTTTTGGTGGAGTATTTGCCGCTCTATTCTCGCGAGCAGGTTCGCCGGCACGAAGTTCGCCCCGGTGTTACGGGGTGGGCCCAGATCAATGGGCGCAATGCGTTGAGTTGGGAAGAGAAGTTCAAGCTGGACGTCTGGTATGTAGACAACAGATCGATGCTCCTTGATATCAAGATCCTTTGGCTTACGGTTCGCAAGGTACTGCTTCGTGACGGCATCAGCGCCGCGGGAGAAGCGACAATGCCGCGGTTTACCGGCTCGTTGACGGAGCCGAAGCAATGATGGACCCGTTGTACGCCGTGTTCGGGGCCAGTGGCTGTGGTCGCGGGGTGCTACCGCTGGCCAGGGCGCAGCTGGAGCGTGAGGGCATGGCGGGGCGACTTGTCTTCGTGGACGACAAGCCTGGCCTCGATACGGTCAATGGACATCCGGTGCTGCGGTACCAGGAGTTTTTGGAGGCCGGCGCAACCACGAAACATATCGTGGTGGCGATCGCAGACAGCGCGGTGCGGGAGCGATTGACCGATCGCTGTGTTTCTGACGGCGTGCAACTCTGGACCGTGAGCGCTTCCAATGTGGTGATCATGGATGAAGTCATTCTTGGTGAGGGGGCCGCACTCAGCCCCTTCGTGACGTTGACGTCCAATATTCGTATCGGTAAATGCTTTCATGCAAACTTGTACAGCTATGTTGAGCATGATTGCGTAGTCGGCGATTTCGTCACTTTCGCACCGGGCGCCAAGTGCAACGGCAATGTGATCATCGAGGATCACGCCTATATAGGTTCTGGCGCCGTCATCAAGCAAGGTATTCCGGGTCGCCCGCGAATCATCGGGCGCGGTGCAGTGGTGGGGATGGGGGCGGTAGTCACTCGCGATGTACCACCGGGCGCTATTGTTGTTGGCAATCCGGCCAAACCGTTCTTCAAAGGTTGATCTGTTGTGTTGAATACTCCGTTTTCCTCTTGGCCCAGCTTTACAAACGAGGAAGCTGACGCGGTGCAGCGCGTTCTGCTATCTAACAAGGTCAACTACTGGACCGGGCAGGAATGCCGTGAGTTCGAGAAGGAATTTGCTGCGTGGGTCGGCACTTCACGAGCCTTGGCATTGGCAAATGGCACCTTGGCGTTGGACGTGATCCTCAAGGGTATGGGGATTGGACCAGGTGACGAGGTTATCGTGACACCGCGTACTTTCATCGCAAGCGTGTCGTGCGTAGTCAATGCGGGGGCGATTCCGGTCTTTGCGGATGTTGATCCCTTCAGTGGAAACCTGTCAGCGGAGACTATTTCGCAGGTGGTCACTGCTCGAACCAAGGCAGTCATTTGCGTCCACCTGGCTGGCTGGCCATGCGACATGGATCCGATAATGGAGCTCGCCATGGCGCACAACTTCAAGGTCATCGAGGATTGCGCACAGGCGCATGGCGCCCTGTACAAGGGCCGAGCCGTCGGATCCATCGGTCATGCTGGTGCTTGGTCCTTCTGTCAAGACAAGATTCTGACGACCGGTGGCGAAGGCGGCATGGTTACAACGAATGACGAGGCGCTCTGGCGCACCATGTGGCAGTACAAGGATCACGGCAAGAGTTATGAGGCGGTTTATGAGCGCGAACACCCTCCAGGCTTTCGTTGGCTTCATGAGAGCTTTGGCACGAACTGGCGCATGCTCGAACTCCAGGCCACCATCGGGCGCATCCAGTTGGCTCGTATGCCCGATTGGACGGCGCTTCGCAGACGTCATGCCGAAGCAATTTGGCATGCGGCAAGTTCCTACTCCGCGGTTCGGGTGCCGGAGTTCTCTGGCAACTCTGCCGTTGGTAGTGTGCATGCGCACTACAAATGCTATATGTACGTAAATCCCCAGAAGCTCCATCCTGGATGGACGCGGGATCGCATAGTGGAGGAGATTCAGGCGCTTGGAATCCCCTGCTACCAGGGCTCCTGTTCCGAGGTTTATCTGGAGCGTGCGTTCGACGGGACTGGATGGCGGCCGGAGAGCCCGTTGCCCGTTGCTCGAGCGCTGGGGGAAACCAGTCTCATGTTTCTGGTTCATCCGACATTGACAGATGCAGAGATCGAAAAGACCTGCGCCGCGATTTCAAAAGTCCTGGCGGCGGCTTCGGCCTAGGGTATCGGATTTTTCATTTCACTTCGCATGTGGATGGCTCAGCAACTGGCAAAGTGGGGTGGTGATTTGGTGATTAAGTTTCCAAGAGGGAGATAAAAATGTTTGAGTGTCGTGCCTGGTGGTTTGTCTCTCATGCCCCCAATTCAATCGACGGCGGCCAAGTTCAATGAAATCAGTTCTGGTTGTATGTGTGGGAAATATCTGTCGAAGTCCGATGGGTGAGGCATTGATAGCAGCCGCGTTACCCAATTTGAGAGTGAGTTCGGCTGGGATTGGCGCACTGGTCGGGCAGGCAGCGGATCCCCTTGCATGCGAACTCATGATGGGGAAAGGCCTCGATATCGGCGCTCATCGCGCGCGCCAGTTATCCAGCCTTATGTGCCAGGAGTCCGATTTGATTCTGGCAATGGACGACGAGCAGAAGTTACACATCAGCCAGCGGTACCCGCTCACGCGCGGCAAGTTATTCCGGCTGGGCGAGGCTGCTCGTATGGATGTCCCCGATCCTTACCGCCTTGGGCGTGCTGCGTTTGAGCACGCTTTGCAACTTATTGAAGTCGGTGCCGCAGCGTGGGCCGAACGTATTCGGAAAATTTCATGACATCACTGGCTTCTTCATCAATTGGTGCCGATGCACCGCTGCGTGACAATGACGACGATGCGATTCGTCTTTCCGAGTATTGGGATATCCTTGTCGATCGAAGATGGCTGGTGCTGGGAGTAACCATCTTCTCCCTCGCAATAGGAGCCGCATTTGCGATTTTTTCAACGCCTATCTATCAATCGAATCTATTGGTACAAGTCGAGGACTCGGCTCCAGATGCCAAGAATTTCCTAGGTGATACCGCAAATCTTTTTGACGTGAAGACTCCGGCGATCGGAGAGATTCAGATCCTGCGATCGCGTCTTATCATGGGCGGTGCCGTGGAGGCTACGCGTCTCTATATCGATGCCCGGCCGCGTCGCACGCCGTTGATTGGTGACTGGCTCGCGCGCCGTGCGAAGGGGCTGTCGGATCCGGGGTTCCTGGGGATGAGCGGATATGTCTCGGGCAAGGAGCGCATCGACATCACCAAGTTCGATGTACCCGCAGATCTGGAAGATCAACGGCCATTCATCATCACGTCCCTGGCCGACGGGCAATACACGCTGGAACATCCGGATCTTCCGGAAGCGATCACGGGTAGCGTTGGAAAGCTTTTGAGTCGCGAGGTGCCAGGAGGCACGCTTACGCTGCTGGTTGGGTCGCTGGCGGGTAAGCCGGGGGCGGAGTTCGTCGTTTCGAGGGCGTCGATTCTGGCGACCACGGAAGAGCTGCAAAGGAGAGTTCAACTCAATGAGCAAGGCAAGCAGTCGAATGTGATCAGCGTTTCCCTTGAGGACAGCGACAGAGATCGTTTGAAGCGAATTTTGAATGAAATTGGTGCCCAGTACGTACACCAGAATGTTGAGCGCAAATCGGCGGAAGCGGAAAAAACCCTCGAATTTCTGGATGGGCAACTTCCAGAGTTCAAGAAGCAGCTTGAAAACTCTGAAGATGCTTTCGCGAGTTTTCGCAACAAGAATGGCACCATTGCGTTCGATGAGGAGGCCAAGGCCGTGCTCGGACAGGCCGTGCAACTTCAGACAAAGCTCCTCGAATCCGAGCAGTTGAAAAGAGAGTTGCTCTCCCGGTTCACCGAGGGAAACCCGAAGGTGCGTGTCATCGACAGCCAGATCGCAGCAGTTCGGAATGAGCTTGGCGGTATCGAGCGGCGCGTAAGCGCAATGCCCGTTCTCCAGCGTGACGCGTTGCGGCTTGAGCGCGACGTGCGCGTTAATAGTGAACTATACAAATCCCTCTTGAATAGTTCGCTTCAATTGCGGCTGGTCAAGGAAGGTAAGGTCGGAAATGTTCGATTGCTCGACAAAGCAATCGAACCCAAGCAGCCAGTGAAGCCGCAAAGGCCGCTGGTTATCGCTTTGTCGCTGATGCTGGGGTTGGTGGCGGGTATTGGCTTGGCGATTGCTCGCAGCAAAATGGCCAGCGGAATCCACAACCCCCAGGAGATCGAAGACCGATTGGGACTGAGCGTTTATTCGGTGGTTCCCCAGGCGATAGAACAGGATGCGCTTCTCCAGCTTATTGCCGATGGTGCTGCGGGAGCGCAGGTTCTCGCTGTCACCGCTCCGGAAAGTCTTGCAATCGAGAGTTTGAGAAATTTGCGTATTTCGTTGCAACTCACTTTGCTCGAAGCCGGGAGCAATCTCGTGCTGGTGACCGGTGCGACTCCCGGGGTGGGAAAAAGCTTTGTTTCCAGTAATTTCGCGGTGATCATGGCCCAGGCCGGCAAGCGGGTGCTGTTGATTAACGCCGATTTGCGTAAAGGGCACATCAATAAATCGTTCGGCTTGGCCCGCCAAGGAGGGCTGGCGGATGTCTTGGGAGGGGAGATGGCGGTTGAACAGGCCATTCACGCCCAAGTGCTTCCGAATCTCGACATTCTCACTACCGGCAACTATCCATTTAACCCGGCAAACATGATGCTGTCGTCGGCGTTGGGAGACCTCCTCGAGGCTGCTTCGGAGCGTTACGACTTGATCGTTATCGACAGCCCTCCTGTTCTAGTTGCCGCCGACGCCGCAGCTGTGTCCGCACACGTGGGAGCTATCTTGCTCGTTGCACGCGATGGATTGACTCAAATCGGCGAGCTGAACGAAAGTGTCAAGCGCTTGGCGCACGCCAATCGGCGTGTAAGTGGCATTGTGTTCAATGGCATGGACCTCTCGCGTCGCCACTATGGCAGCTATGGGTACAAGTACGGTGGTTATCGGTATACCGAGTACAAGTACAAGCAGACGACCTGACCGCATCCGGTTTGGAATACATGCCATCAAATATGCGCGAGGAGTCCTGTTCGCAATCAGAAGCAATGACTTTGGAGTTGTTCGATGAGATTCCAGGGAAGCACGGGAGCCCGGACGCCCAAAACTCGCACGCATTGTTACCAAGCAGGTGTCTTGAAACTGGGTATCGTGCAAAAGAAGGTGGGCAAAATTCAAGTGGGTATTTAGATATCTCTTGCATAGGAGTTTTGGCGTGACTAATCATGTGGCAGAGCAATTGCTCGCCTTGCCTCGGCCTGTGAAGCGTTTGCTGGCACTGTGCATGGACGCATTTGTATGCGTGTTATGTGTGGCGTTCGCCCTGAGCTTGCGCTTTGAAGCGTGGGTCTTTCCTCGCGGGGTGCAGTGGTGGGCCGTCGTCATGGCGGTCTTGCTGGCACTTCCAATGTTCACGATATTTGGCCTTTATCGTGCAATCTTTCGTTACGCCGGGGCGTCGGCAGTTTTGGCAATCCTGCGGGCATGCTCGCTATTTGGGTTGGCCTATGCCGCGATCTTTACGCTCATGGGAGTGAGCACGGTTCCACGCACCGTAGGGTTGGTCGTTCCGCTTTTGCTTTTTCTTTGCATCGGTGGCCTCCGCATGTTGGCTCGCTACTGGTTGGGCGGGATGTATATGAGTGCCGTCCATCGCAAGTCATTGCCGCAAGTGGTTATCTACGGAGCCGGTGGGGCGGGCCTTCAATTGGCCGCGGCACTGGCACAGAGCCGTGACATGGTCGTTCGAGCTTTCGTTGACGATGCGAGGCATCTTCAAGGTAGCACTCTCAATGGCGTTCGCATTCAAGCGCCGAGTTGGCTGCGCGACAATGCGAGCGTTCTTGGTATTACGGATGTGCTATTGGCCATTCCCTCGACGAGCAGGGCGAGACGAGCGGAAATCTTGAACGAGTTGCTGCCTCTGCGTCTGCATGTGCGTACATTGCCGGCCCTTGCCGATTTGGCGCACGGGCGCGTCCAGATTCAGGACCTGATCGAAGTCGATATTGAGGATTTACTCGGCCGTGATCCCGTCGCACCGGTGGACGATCTGCTTCACAAGCACATTCGGCATCAGGTGGTCCTTGTGACGGGGGCCGGTGGATCGATAGGCAGCGAGCTTTGCCGGCAAATCGTAAAGCTGGCTCCGTCCAAGTTGCTATTGGTTGAATTGACAGAGTTTGCTCTCTACGCCATTCATCAAGAGTTGGAGGCATTGCGGACCCGCGTGGAACTGATCCCCTTGTTGGCGTCGGTACGGGATTCGGCACGCTTGCGGGAAATCATGCGCACCTGGCGTCCCGACACTGTCTATCACGCTGCAGCCTACAAACATGTGCCACTCGTGGAGCACAACCCGGTGGAGGGTGTCCGCAACAACGCATTGGGTACCCTCACGACCGCTCAAGTGGCGATGGAGTGCCAAGTTCGCCGCTTTGTGCTGGTCAGTACAGACAAGGCAGTTCGACCGACAAACATCATGGGAGCCAGTAAACGCCTGGCTGAACTGGCGTTGCAAGGCCTGACTCAAAAAGCCTCGGGCACCTGTTTCTCAATGGTGCGCTTTGGCAATGTGCTGGGATCAAGTGGATCGGTGGTGCCACTGTTCAGGCGGCAGATTGAGGCCGGTGGGCCGATCACATTGACGCACGCCGACATCACTCGCTATTTCATGACCATCCCTGAAGCCGCACAGTTGGTGATCCAGGCAGGTGCCATGGCACAGGGCGGAGATGTGTTCGTTCTCGACATGGGTGAGCCTGTTCGAATCATTGACTTGGCGCGCCGCCTGGTAGAACTTTCGGGGCGGACCGTTCGAGATGCAGAGACACCCGATGGCGATATCGAGCTTTGCATCACGGGTCTTCGTCCGGGCGAAAAGCTCTATGAAGAGTTGCTAATCGGCGATAACGCCATGCAGACGAGCCACCCGCGTGTGATGAAGGCGAACGATCCGTGTCCGCCGGCTGAAGAACTATGGAGACAGTTTACGGTTCTGGGTGCAATTCTCGATCGCAATGATGTGCCGGCACTCAAGCATACGCTGACGCAAATGCTTCCCGGATATCAGCCGCATGCCGAAGTGGTCGACTGGATACATATCGAGCAGCAGTCAGCAAATGCGATGTCGCTACGCGATCTCGAGTCGGATGCGGATGAGCGTGAGTCGTTTACTGCTTCTGGAGCGGCGGCATTGGTGCTCTGAGGATGATCGGCGGGCTGCGTGATTGAACAAAGTTGGTTGTGCCTGGTGTTTGCAGAAGCCACGAACAGCTTGCGTTGCGCCGAGGACTTGTGCCGTTCGAGCGAGGTTTTCCGCACGCGCCGAGGCGCCCAGCAATCGGCGTGGCGACGCGACTTGCGTTTAGGCTCGTGAGTCGCCTACAGCAGTTGGGGAAGGCGGAGTCAACCGTTGAGAACCCGCTCACCCAGCACCTGTATTGACAGGCCGGCTGGGTCGGCGGGAGCGCCCTTTGTGTCATGAAAGCGAATGCGCACGGAAGCGACACCGTTCCATTGATAACTGGTGAGCAAAGGAGTCGCAGAGATAGGGGTGATGAAAACCGGCAAGGCCTCCGACTCTGCGTTGGCACTGAAATTGATCTGCCAGGTTCCTATCCCGGCAAAGCGGATTGCACCTGCGATGTTGGCACCGTTGTTGACCGTGGCGACTCCGTTGGCAATGGTAATCACGCCCCACGCCAGAGGGTCAATCCGATTTGACAGAGTGGGCGCTGGCCGCCCTTCGAAATAGTACTGGTTCCCCGCCTGACGGCGAAGCAGGACGTTATCGCGGCCGACGAAGGTTCCTTGGGAGGCCGAGGTCACGTAGAGTGCGGCATTGGCGGCCCGACCATCTTGTGGTGGTCGTGTAAAGAATTGCGTAAATGAATTGCCAATGACCCGAGCATTCATGGCGTCGATAAATACGCCTCCTTCGGCACCGGAATCTGAATTGGGTGTACTTCTTCCAACAACCAGAAGATCGTGAATCGATGCATTCCGAGTCTTGATCACGGCCACGAAGTACTTGTATTGCCCACCTTCCACCCAGCAATCATGGATGTGCGGGCCCTTGAACGAAGCCGACATGTAGCTGCTATTGTTGACCTCGATCAGGTGTTTGGTACCATCTCGGCCAACGGATTGACACGTGGTGCCGGCAATTTCAACCGCGTCACCTTCGATGAAGATAGCTTGATTTCCACCGTTGTGCCAACCGTTGAGCAGTCGCACCTGGTTGTTCGGGCTGAACACGGTCATGACCGAAGTATCGGTGGCGGGCTCACCTGACTTCCGCTTCCTGGGCGCGGTTCCGTAGATCCCCGTTTCGCACTTGATGTACTCATTGCGCCCCTCCACCAAGACGTCCGTGGAGGACACGAGATGCAAACCACGACTCAACCCGACGTAGCGTTGGTTGCGTATGTAGGAGTTTCCGCATTCGTGTGCGATCACGCCCGTAGTGTCTGTAGTTGACCCCGCAGCACTCCCATCGATGGTGATGTCTGCCCAGAATAGCCTGTAACTGCTGTGACCGTTGTTGTTTCCAAAGTGAAAACCCGCACCATTGGAAAAAGCCGAGGTCAATTTAAAGACAGTTTTTCCATAGCCTGCGTCGCCATAGACGCTCGCGGCACCGCCGTTTGTGTTCTCGAACACCGTTCGATTCAAGAGATAAGTGCCGGCGGGCACATACACCGGCTTGTGTTGGTCAATCGCTGCTTGTGTGGCAGCCCAATCGAGTTCGTCCCGCAGGCTGGTGGCACTGGGATAGATCGCTTGTGCGGCAGCAAGGCTGGAGAATCGCTCGGAAAGAGGATGTGAAGTGCCGTCGCCAACGGCGCCGAACCACTTGATGTTCAGTGGCCCGGTATAGACACGCTTCCAGCGTCGGCCGCCGGCATCGACAAGGATGGTTCCGCCGTCATCGCGGCTCTTGATGTCGGCTGGATCTTGTTGAAAGATGCCGGCAACCCCTGCAGACGTGATGCGCGTGCCGACAGCACGTCCCTTGTACGAGCGAAGAGTTTCGTAGTTCGACAGAGGTACCGCATTGTCGAGAACTCGTTGCGTCTCTTCGACATTGAGTGTGCCGCCTGCTACCGAAGACTCCGCCTGATCCGCAGCTGCGGCCGTTCTTGCGCCGGCCAGGTAAGCCAGCGCGCCTGCGCCTGTCATTTTCACAAGGCTGCGCCGGTCCGGTTCTCTCATGCTGGCTCTCCGATCTAAAGGGGCGGTCAACTGGCGGGCCAAGCTGCTAGCCGGCTGGTGGCTGTAGCGTAGACGAGGAAGGGGCAGGCTGTCATCGTCGGAGTCATTGCAAATCGAAAATTCGATCTCAAAGCTGTGCCGACGAATGAGGCGTTATGCCGGAGTTCTTCCGAGCGGGATACTGCTCCGATGGTGCCGGAAGGAGAGCTCATTTGGCAGGGTGAACAACCTGCGCTGGCGAAAGGATGCGCAGACTCCTAGCGTGCACCCTCGAAGTTCAAAATATTGTCGCCCGCCCGTGGCGGACTGCTCTCCGGAGGCCCGATCGAGAAGGCCTTCGGATCCCTGATCGACGTCATGTCGTACAGCGGATTGATCCGGCCCAGCTTCGCGCCCCCGTCCCGAATGAGCGGCGACCAATTGAAGGCGGCGGTAAATTTGCTCGACTTCGGCAGGAAAGCGTCGAAAGGCACTGCCACGTAGATGCCCTTGTCGAAACTGCCTTCGCCGAACTCGCGCGACGACACGTTCGTCTTTGTCGCATAGGCGCCGAGCACCACGCCGTTATCGAAGCTCTTGCTGACGTTGAGCGTCACGCCCTTGTCACCTGCGAGGTACTGGCCCACGCTGATGGTTGCGCGAACGCCGTTCCAGCCCGTGTCCCAGTACAGCGTGGCGTGGCCCGTATTGACCTTGTAGTCGCGCAGACCGAAATCCTGCGCGAAGTCGCGTTGCCTCACATGGTTGATGTCGATGCCAAAAGCAACACGGCTGCGCGACGGACGATAGAGCCATTCCGCACCGACGCCCGCGAACATGGGTTCGAGCGCGCCGCCGTAGACGCTGTAGTACTGATCCTCCGCCAAGCGGCCCACATGCGTGAGCTGGAACACCGGCAGGGTGAGCCGTTTTGTCGTGGCGTACTCACGCTGGAAGGTCCGTACGCGCGGCAGATTGCTGGGGGCGGTGTAGCGAAACTTGTCGAAGTTGTCGAACATGCGCCAATTGAGGGCGCCGTTGAACCAGGTGCTGTCGGTGAATCGGTACTCGAGAACCGCTTGAATGCCGACCTGATAGAGCAGGAAGGCGTCCGGGCCGCCGACGATCTGCGAGGTGCTGGGCGTGATGCCGAAGGTGTAGCGCTCGCGCTTGCGTTCCCATGGCGCCATCGGCGCGGGCGTCGTCGCCACAGTGGCCACATTGGTCGACGAACCATCTTGTGCCTTCTGCGGCGCATTGACGGATGCGCTCGCCGCCGTGGCGGCGACGGCAGGCAGAGGCTGCATGTCTTCGCTGCGGTCCACGTTGGGTGCGTATTCGCGCTGGCCAACAGCACGTTTCTCGCTCGGCGTCATTGCCCTGTAGTGCTCGTTGACCCATTCGTCGCGATTGATCACTTGCGCATGCAGCGACAGTCCGCGTTCGCGGTAGTGGAGGACGAAGTACTTGATCGAGGCTGGCGCGTCGCGATGCAGCAGCGCGGTGATGGTCTCGACGCGCGCTTCGCGATAGACCGTCAAGCTTTCGCTGATCCAGACATGCAGCTTGTCGTCTTGCGGGGCGATGCGCTGCACGGTCCATTCGGTGCGGGCCTCGATGTCCGCCGCGGTCGTCGGCCAACCAGGTGGCGCCTTGGGTGCTTCGGGGGTGAAGCGTGGCAGCGGCGCATCGGCCACTTTGGGGGATTGGAGCTTTGCGAGATTGGTCGAGAGCGATACGCCCAGCATGACCTTGTCGCCGCGTTCGAAGCCCAGAGAGAACGACAGTCCGGGCGCGTAACGGTACTCGAGCCCCACGTTGAACGGGGTGCGCTGGCGCTGGTTGATGCCCGACGGCTCGTGCTGATAGTCGTTGCCGTCGTATTCGAGCTTCAGGGTCAGCGGATCCCAAGGGGTGCGCCATTCGACGCCGCCGAAAAGCGCCGCGGGTCCGCGGAAGAAGCTGTTGAAGTTGGCCTGGCCGCCGGTCGTGCTGCCGGAGCGTGTTCTGAAGCGATTGCTGATGGCGATCAGCGGATTCTTGATGTTGCCACTGCTGCCCATGTAGCCCCAGCCGATGCCGAGGCTGAAATCGAAGTCGCCATAGCGTTTGCTGGCGACGAGGTATTCGGACGAGAACAAGCCGGTACCGCCGAAGTCGCGGAATCCGAGAGCGAGCTCCGGCACGTAGGCCGACTCCTTGGCGAGTCGGACCTTGAAATCGATACTCTTGTCCTTGTTCGACTGGCCCGTGGTGCTCGCCGCGTAGGCTTGGTTGCTGATGGAGGTGTAGCGAAAGCCTGCTTCGAACCACTCCAGAGGCTGGAACATGAAGTTCAGCCGCGAGTAGGGATAGACGTTGGTGAACGAGAGCCGGAAGTCCCCAAGCTCGCCCATGCGGGCCGTGGGCGTTTGGAGCAGGCCGGTTTCGCCCCAGTCGTTCGTGCTGGTTCTGAAGACCTTGGGCGTGGGCACCGGCTCGGGCAGCACGGAGCGCACGGGCGCATAGTGGGCTGCGTCGACGCCTTTGCGTGCGTCGAGGGATGTGGTCAGCGGTGCGCGCTTGTCGGCGGCGGGCGCCGACTTGACAGCATCGAGCGCCGCGGCATCCAGCACCTGGGGCGAGGGGCCCTGGGTCGCCAGAAATTTGATCATCCCCTCCGACGCGGCGACCAGATCCGGCATCGCTCGCGGCGCAGCCCAGATCCAGGATCCAGGCGCGGGTTCGTCCGAAGGTTGTGCGTTCCAGGGTGCGACAGCAACGCGTGCAGTGCGACCATCGGGCTGCGCCACCCAGGCCCAATCGGCGGCGGGAAGATCGCAGGCCTTGGCATAGTCCCAGGCGCTGCGGCCGGCCTCATGGCGGACATGGCAGAGCTCGCCATTGGGACGCACCACGGCGATGGTCTTCAGTTCAGGCGGGCCCGGCACGAATTGCTGGCCGGCTGACAGGACGGGATCCTCCGCGGGATGCGTCTCGAGCCAGCGGGGATCGACGATGCCGAGGGCCACGCGGCCGGTCACGGGCAGGCCTTGCAGCCAAGTGATCAGCGCCAGCCGGTCGACCTGGTTCTCGCGCGGGGCGCGGCGAGCTTCCGCCTCGAGGCGGACCAGCAGAGTGTTCTTCAGGAACTGCTGGGCCAGCCGCTCCTCTGGAACGCGCCACGAAAGCCCGGGAGAGGCCGTCTCCGGCGGTTGCCGCAGCAACCATGTACTGAAGCGTTCGCCGGCGCGAACATCGGCGTCTGAGCGAGGGGCCTGACCGCTTGACGGCGCCGGATTGGGTTGCTGAGCCCAGGCGCTGCAAGTGACGATCAGCGCGCATGCAGCCGCGATATGACGAGGCCAGTGGGAATGCCGGTGGTGCGGACCTCGCGAGGTCATGTCCCAGCGCTCGCCGGGGCGCCGGCTGCCGGCGTGGGGGGTGTCCAGCGCTCGAAGCTCATACACAGATTGTTGGAGATGCACTGCTCGGAATAGATGACAACAGGTGTGCCTGTCTTGTTCGAGATTCCGAACCGGGCGGCAGGAAGAGAGGCGTTCGCCGGGCGCGAGACGCTGCGCTCCTCATACCACTGCAGCGACTTCGGATCCGTGCCGGCAATCGCGCTGTCGCCGGGTGCCGGTATGGAGATGCGGGTGATTTCGTCGTTGATGCCGAAGCGATAACCGGGCATGACGTCGCGCTCGCGTTCGTAGCGCTGCACGGGGGCGCTGCCGGCGTTCGAAGCTGTGGTGGGCCATGCGGGCCAGTCGGCAATGCGAACCGCGCGCCAGTCCGTGGAAAGCCCGGTGGTGCCGATCAGACGGCCATTCAACAACCGAATGACTTCGCCGCCGCCGCTGTACCAGACCTCGACAGCGCCCTCGGGTCGCTGATCCAGGTAGCCAAGCACCATGTAAACGGTGCGGCCAGAGATGTTGGCGCGCAGGTAGGCGAAATTGGGGTTGAAAGTCGGCGGCGGGGCCGACGATTGCCCTCGATAGAGGGCGCGTGCTGTATCCAGCATCGCGGAAGAACCGGAAGAACAACCGCCAACGCCCAAAAAAAACGTTGCCAAAAGGCAACATTTTATAAGTCGCGTGGCGATACCGACGCGGGGACTTTTCAGCGAATGCCCTCCGTCAAGGAGGGCTCGCGGCATCAGCGCGTGGTGCCAGTCGTGCCGGTGGTGCCGGTGCCGGGGATCAGGCCGAAGCCGCCGCCCGAATTGCCACCATTGCCGCTGATGGCAGCGACGAACAGAGCCGCGCCTGCACCTGCAGCGATCTTCTCTTCGGTCGTGAAGCTGCCTTGCGCATTGTTGGTGGCATTGGTGCCGCCAGCAGGAGCGGTCTGAGCGAACGCAGACGAAACCGCCAGGGCGGACAGAGCGACAGCTGCAACCAGTTGGTTGGTTTTCATAAGGGATCCTCTCAAAGATTTTTATGCAATCGATTCGAGAGTAGCAGCATTGAAAGTGGGTCGCAACCCGTTTGCACTCGGTTTCTTCTTTGTTACCCGACGCGGTGCGGGTCCGTGAAAAAGGTTACGCATCTGATGTTACGTAGCGACAGGCGTGACGTCGACCGTAACGAGGCCTCCGAAACGCCCGAAATCCACCGTGTTCCGGGGGCGTCCGAGCAAATTCGCCTCAAAAAAGGCCAATGAAATCAACCGCTTAGTTCTCCTGGGTACGGGTTGTTGGCTCCGGCGCCCTGTGCAGGCATCGATCCTGCGTTTGCGTAAACCAACGTTAACTTTTTTCAGACCCGCAACCCAGTTGCCGCACCGGGAGACTCAAGGTGGAAATTCTGTTGGAAAAGACCGACGCCAGCGTGATGGCGAGGAATTCGAAGTTCCAGAGCGTGCTGATCGTCCATGACGATCTTCAGGTGACCGAACGTCTGCGCAGCGTGGTGTCGGTGCTCGAGCCCCGAGCCCGCGTGCTGGTCGCCCGCTCGTGCGCCCAGGCCCGTGAGATCCTGGCGCGCAGTTCCTGCTCGCTGGCGCTGGTTGGCATGGACCTGCCCGAGGACGGCGGCGTCTCGACGATCCTGCATCTGCGCGAGGCGCACCCGCACATGGAGCGCATCGCCGTCTCGGCCCTGCCCGACACGCAGCGCGTGCGCGCCGCGGTCTCGGCCGGCGTGGCGGGCTACCTGCTCACCGATGCGCTCGACACCGAACTGGTCTTCCTGCTGCGCTCGCTCGAGCGCGGCGGTGCGGCCATGGATCCCCGCGTCGCGCGCTGCGTGCTCGAACGCATGTTCGGCACCGCGCGCCGCGCGCCGGCCAGCAGCAGCACGCAAGTGCCGTCGGCCGCCGCCGAAACCGAGGCGCCGAAGTCGGTGCTCTCGGTCAGCGAGCTCAAGGTGCTGAACCTGATCGCGCAGGGCTGGAGCAATCGCCAGATCGCCGAGGCCTTCTACCTCTCGATCAACACGATCGAGTTCCACGCCAAGAGCATCTACCGCAAGCTCGCGGTCAAGTCGCGCACGCAGGCCGTTCGCGAAGCGATGCAGCACGGCCTGCTGAACTGAATCTCCCCTCGTGAAGCGCCCGCGGTGCCAAGCCGCGGGCGCTTTCGCGCGCGCTCGTTCCGTCCATCGACGGAGCGTCGATGACACGCGGACGGCGCCCCGCCGATGTCGGATCGGAGCGTCATTCGCGCGACCGCGCGGTCTTGCAACCGTTGAATTCGCACGTTGCGCCCCGCTACAATCGTCGGTTGACCCTGCTCCAGCGAAGAAGATAGAGGATCCCCATGAGTGACATGACCGCCGGCTCCCCCCGGATCGACACAAGCAAGCGGACCTGGTTGATCGCGTCCGGCTGTGCCGGTGCAGTGGGAGGCGTGGCCACCGCGATTCCCTTTGTCAGCACGTTCCAGCCCTCCGAAAAGGCCAAGGCCGCCGGCGCTGCCGTCGAGGTCGACATCTCCGGCCTGAAGGTCGGCGAGAAAGTCACCGTCGAGTGGCGCGGCAAGCCGGTCTGGATCCTCAAGCGCTCCCCGGAGCAGATCGCCGAGCTGCCGAAGCTCGATGCGCAGCTCGCGGACCCGCAGTCCAAGCGTCATCCCGACGAATTCACGCCCAAGTACGCCCAGAACGAGCACCGCTCGATCAAGCCCGACGTGCTGGTCGTGGTCGGCATCTGTACCCACCTCGGCTGCTCGCCGGTGGACCGCCTGCAGTCCGGCCCGCAGCCCTCGCTGCCCAACGACTGGGAAGGCGGCTTCCTCTGCCCTTGCCACGGTTCCACGTTCGACCTGGCCGGCCGCGTCTTCAAGAACAAGCCCGCGCCCGACAACCTGCCTGTGCCGCCGCACATGTACCTGTCGGACACCAAGCTCCTGATCGGTGAAGACTCCAAGAAGGCCTGAGGCAGAAGAAGAACATGGCTGAATTCCACGAAATCTCCCCCAACGCCCCGGCCAGCGCCAAGCTGCTGAACTGGGTCGACAACCGTTTCCCGCTGACCAAGCTGTGGAACGATCAGTGGGGCAAGTACTACGCGCCGAAGAACTTCAACTTCTGGTACATCTTCGGCTCGCTGGCGATGCTGGTCCTCGTGATCCAGATCGTCACCGGCATCTTCCTCGTCATGCACTACAAGCCCGACGCGAACCAGGCGTTCGCATCGGTCGAGTACATCATGCGCGACGTGCCATGGGGCTGGCTGATCCGCTACATCCACTCGACGGGGGCCTCCGCGTTCTTCGTGGTGGTCTACCTGCACATGTTCCGCGGCCTCATGTACGGCAGCTACCGCAAGCCGCGCGAGCTGATCTGGGTGTTCGGTTGCGCGATCTTCCTGTGCCTGATGGCCGAAGCCTTCATGGGCTACCTGCTGCCCTGGGGCCAGATGTCCTACTGGGGCGCCCAGGTGATCGTGAACCTGTTCGCCGCCATCCCGTTCATCGGTCCTGACCTGGCCCTGCTGATCCGCGGCGACTACGTGGTGAGCGACGCCACGCTGAACCGCTTCTTCAGCTTCCACGTGATCGCCGTGCCGCTGGTGCTGCTCGGCCTGGTGGTGGCCCACCTGATCGCGCTGCACGAAGTGGGTTCGAACAACCCCGACGGCATCGAGATCAAGGCCAAGCGCGGTCCCGACGGCCATCCGCTCGACGGCATCCCGTCGCACCCGTACTACACGGTGCACGACATCTTCGGCGTGGTGGTGTTCCTCACGATCTTCTCGGCGGTGATCTTCTTCGCCCCCGAAGCCGGCGGCTACTTCCTGGAGTACAACAACTTCATCCCGGCCGACTCGCTGAAGACGCCGAACCACATCGCGCCGGTCTGGTACTTCACGCCGTTCTATTCGATGCTGCGTGCGACCACCGACGACATGGTCAACGTGTTCGCGCTGATCATCGGCGCGGCCGCGATCTGGAACTTCGTCAAGGGCAAGTCGGGCGTGGCGCTCAAGGTCGCGATCATCGTCGTGGCCGCCGTGGCGATCTTCCTGCTCAAGACCTTCGACGCCAAGTTCTGGGGCGTGGTCGTGATGGGCGGCTCGGTCATCATCCTGTTCTTCCTGCCGTGGCTCGACCACAGCGAAGTCAAGTCGATCCGCTACCGTCCAAGCTGGCACAAGTACGTGTACGGCGTGTTCGTCTTCTTCTTCCTGATCCTGGGCTACCTCGGCATCCAGCCGCCCGGCGTCTGGGGCAACCTCGTGATCGGCTCGTTCGCGCTCGACATCGCGCAGACCATCTCGCAGATCGGCACGCTGTTCTATTTCGGTTTCTTCCTGCTGATGCCGTGGTGGAGCCGCAAGGGCGAGTTCAAGACCGTGCCCGACCGCGTGACCTTCGCCGCCCATTGAAAAGCGCAAGACAGCTCGAGAGACACACGATGAAGAAAAGCATTTCCGGCTGGCTCGCGGCCCTGGGCCTGGTCATCGGCCTGGCTTCTGGCCTGACCTTCTCCACAGCCGCTTCGGCCGAATCCGGCGGCCTCGCCTGGGACAAGGCCCCGAACAAGACCAACGACGTGGCCGCGCTGCAGAACGGCGCCAAGCTGTTCGTCAACTACTGCCTCAACTGCCACTCGGCCGCCTTCATGCGCTTCAACCGCCTGCAGGACATCGGCATCAGCGAGCAGCAGATCAAGGACAACCTTCTGTTCACGACCGAGAAGGTCGGCGAGACCATGAAGGCCAACATCGATGCGCGCCAGGCCAAGGAATGGTTCGGCACCACGCCGCCCGACCTGACGCTGGTGGCACGCTCGCGCGCCGGCCACGGCGGCACCGGTGCGGACTACCTCTACACCTACCTGCGCACCTACTACCGCGACGACACCAAGGCGACCGGCTGGAACAACCTCGCATTCCCGAGCGTGGCCATGCCCAATCCGCTGTGGGAGCTCCAGGGCGAGCGCCGTCCGATCCACGCCAAGGTCGAGCAGCATGGCCACGAGGCCGATGTGTTCACCGGCAAGTGGGAGCAGGTCACGCCCGGCACCATGACCCCGCTGCAGTTCGACACCGCCGTGGGCGACCTGGTGAGCTACATGCAGTGGATGGCCGAGCCCGCGCAGAACACGCGCATCCGCATCGGTGTCTGGGTGCTGCTGTTCCTGTCGATGTCGGTGATTTTCGTGTGGCGACTGAACGCCTCGTATTGGAAAGACGTCAAGTAGTTCCATCCTTGCCGACCGGAGCGTCAAGTGCGCCGGTCCCGTGGAGTGGGTTGCCAACGCAACCCACTCTTTTTGATTTTTAGGAGTCTTTCGCCATGATGGTGCTGTATTCAGGTACGACCTGCCCCTTTTCCCACCGCTGCCGCTTCGTGCTGTTCGAGAAGGGCATGGACTTCGAGATCCGCGATGTCGATCTCTACAACAAGCCTGAAGACATCAGCGTGATGAACCCGTACGGCCAGGTCCCGATCCTGGTCGAGCGCGACCTGATCCTGTACGAGTCGAACATCATCAACGAGTACATCGACGAGCGCTTCCCGCATCCGCAGCTGATGCCCGGCGACCCGGTCGACCGCGCGCGCGTGCGCCTGTTCCTGCTCAACTTCGAGAAGGAACTGTTCGTGCACGTGTCCACGCTCGAGAACCGCACCGCCAAGGGCAACGAGAAGGCGCTCGAAAAGGCACGCTCGCACATCCGCGACCGCCTCACGCAGCTCGCGCCCGTGTTCCTCAAGAACAAGTACATGCTGGGCGACAACTTCTCCATGCTCGACGTGGCCATTGCGCCGCTGCTGTGGCGCCTGGACTACTATGGCATCGACCTCAGCAAGAACGCCGCGCCGCTGCTGAAGTACGCCGAGCGCATCTTCTCGCGCCCGGCCTACATCGAAGCACTCACGCCCTCCGAAAAGGTCATGCGCAAGTAACAGGCTCTCCCCCAGGCTTCGCGCACTTCGTGTCGCTTCGCCAACCCCCTTCCGGGGGCAACACCAGCGGCCCGGCCAAGCCGGTTCCGCGGTGTTTCGCGAGAAGTCCGACGTTTGCGATTGCACGGTAGAAAATTTTTCATGATCAACGCGCTCGAGTCGTCTTCCACCCGCCCATACCTCATCCGGGCGCTGTACGAATGGTGCACCGACAACGGGTTCACGCCCTATGTCGCGGTGCAGGTCGACGACACCGTCCAGGTGCCGCGCGAGTACGTGAAGAACGGCGAGATCGTGTTGAACATCAGCTTCGACGCGACCAGCTCGCTCAAGCTCGGCAACGACTTCATCGAGTTCAAGGCCCGTTTCGCGGGCACGGCACGCGAGATCAGCGTGCCCGTGGGCCGCGTAATCGCGATCTATGCGCGCGAGAACGGCCAGGGCATGGCCTTTCCCGCACCGCCTCCCGCGGCCGACACCGGCATGGGACTCGACTCGCCGGCCGCCACGGGCGTGCCGGCGCCGGCGAGCCCGGTGCGTTCGGCGCTGCGCGATGCCTCGCGCGGCGGTGGCGAGAGCGAGGCCAACCGGGTCGTGCACCTGGTGACGGCCGACGATGCGGGCAGCGACGTGACCGACATCGGCGATGGCCCCGAGGCCGACCCGACCGACGAGCCGCCGCGCCCTCCGGCCGGCGGCGGCGCACGGCCTTCGCTCAAGCGCGTCAAGTAACCGGCCCAGGCCTGCAAGACGCACCCGCTTCCGGACCCTGGTGGGCACCCCACTAGAATCCGCTGCAGATTTTTCTTTTCGGCCGCTTTAGCTCAGTTGGTAGAGCACCCGCCTTGTAAGCGGAAGGTCGTCCGTTCGATTCGGACAAGCGGCACCAAACACCCCCTCCAGTCCGGCGCCGGCCCGCTCAGCGCTTGGGCTGTTCGCGCAGCCGCAGCACGAAGGTCTTCGCGCTCGGCACGAGAAAGAAGCGCCGTGCCTGCCAGCGCGCCTGCCGATGCGCCTCGAGCCAGGCGGCCGCGTGCTCCAGCTCCGGTCCCTGCAGGTTCGCGGCGCCCTCGCGCTGCAGCCGGGTCCAGGCCTTGAAGCACTGGACCACCCGCGCCGAGGTGCCGAGTTGCGACTCGAGCTGGATGCGATAGGTGAAGCCGGCCACCATCGTGTCCTGTACGGTGACTTCCTCTCCCTGCACTTCGATGACATAGGGGCGCTCGCCGCCCACCGTTTCGACCGTCATGGGGGCCGAGTATGCCAACACGCCGTGGCGTCACGGCCGAATCTCGAGAATGGCCACTTCGCGGTGGCTCTGGTCGTCGCCATGCAGGTGCAGCGGATAGCGCCCGGCATGCAGCGCCGCGAGGCGCAGTGTGGCGGTCTGGCCCGCGGCCACGGGCACCATCTCCTGCATGTAGCCGTGGATCATCAGCTGGCCGGCCTGCGCCGAGCTCACGGCGATCGAGACGATGTCGCCGCGCGTGACGGGCAGCACCGGCAGCGGCGTGCCCTCGGCCTCGGCGGCCGCGCCGATCCGCACCTCGAACTGCGTGCCGGTGCGCGCGGGGGCCGCGGCGGACGTGGCCGGGTCGGTCGACGGCCGCGCCGCGAGATAGCCGAGCGCCATCAGCGCGACGATGGCGAAGCCGCCGAAGGTGTAGACCAGTGAAGATTTCATGGGCGGATCCAGGGGAATGAAGAAGGACGCGGCGCCTATCCCGCCAGCGGCAGCGAAAGAATCCACAGCCCCACGGCCGTCAGCGCGACCATCAGCAGCAGCATCGGCACCTGGCTCGCGAGCGCGCGGCCCGTGTGGCGGAAGATCCGCAGCGCTTCCGCATGGGCCAGCACCACGCTGGCGATGTGCCCGGCCAGGATCAGCCCGACCTGGGTGTGCCAGACGATGTTGAGATCGATGATGCGCGGCGGCATCGCGGCGCGTGCCGTGCCGAACAGGTTCCAGCCCCGGCCCAGCGGATCGGACAGCAGCGGCAGCAGCTGCGCGCCCTGGGACCACAGCATCGTGTAGTAGTGCGTCGCGTGGTAGACGAAGGCGATCGGCACCAGCGTGAGTGCGAAGCGGCAGGCCAGCTCGCGCGTGGAGAGCTCGGAGGCCGCCACGCGCCGCGTGAGCGCGAGGAAGAACAGGTAGACGCCGTGATAGGCCCAGGGCGAGAGGCACAGCGCCAGCCATTGCCAGCCATGGAACAGGGTGGCCGCCGTCGCATAGGGCTGGGCGCTGTGGGCCTTCACGGCCGGCTCGACCAGCGGATAGAGGGTCTTCCAGAACAGCCGGCTCCAGGGCCAGGTCTCGTGCGCGCCGTCGTAGGCGGTCGACGAGAGCATGAACAGGATGAACAGCACCAGGCTCACATGCGTCGGATGCCGCTCGAGCAGCCCCGACAGCGGCAGGCGCCAGCGCAGCGCGACGCGGCGGCAGCCGGCGCGCCGCCAGGCGATCGGTGCCATGCGGCCCACGAGCGAGAGAAACAGCCCGAAGAACTCGCCATGCCGGAACCAGGCCGCGCTGCCGAAGAGCCAGGCCATCGCCACGGTCAGCAGCGTGTAGGCGGTGAGCATCAGCGCCAGTTGCCGCGGCGTGCTGTGGCCGAACAGCTCGATCCAGATGAAGGCGATGTAGAGCGCCAGCGCCGGGTAGTAGGCGAGCCACGCGGGATAGGCGATGCGTCCGCCGAAGCGCATGCCGCAACGCGCGCGCAGCAGCTCGCAGAGCGTGCGCCACGGGTTGCAGAACACGAACAGGTCGCCGACGACCGCGGTGGCATAGGTCAGGCCCAGCACGAACACGATCCAGAACAGCGTCATGTTGAGGTTGCGGAACGGGTTGTCGGTGCCGAGGAAGCCGCAGGCGATGGTGAGCACGAGCAGGCCCACCGACAGGGCGCGCAGCCCTTGCACGACGAAGGCCGGGACGAACACATGCGTGCCCACGCGGCGCGCGTTCGGCGAGGCCTCGCTCCGCGCGGGCGGCACGGCCGCGAAGATCCCCACGATCACGAACGACAGCACCAGCGCCGCGGTTGCGCCATAGGCATACATCCAGAACGGCACCGGCAGCGTGTACTGCACGCCGAAGGAGTGGGCGAACGCGAGGCCCGGCACGGCCGCGGCGGCGAGAAGAAGGGTGGGGCGCCAGCGGACGAGCGAACGCATCAGCGGGAGGCCTTCCGCGGGTCGGGAACGCGGGTCGCGGCCGACAAGGCCAGCGGCTGTGCCCCCGCGCCGGGCACATGGCAGACCTGCGTCTCCACCAGGTAGAGAAAGCGCGCATCGCGGTCCGCGCGCTCCAGCCCGAGCGCGAGCAGGCCCGCCAGCGCGGCCCAGGCGGCGGCCAGCAGCAGCGCGACCGCGTGCCGGCCGATCCATCGGCGTGCGTCCATCGCGTGCATGGGCCGCATCAGTGGTCCCTCGCACCCTGCAGTGACACCACCGACCAGCGCCCCGCGCGGCGCTGCGCGACCAGCAGCAGCTCGTCGTAGGGCGCGTGCCGCAGCTTCGCGATCGCGAGCATCCGGGGCTCGCCGTCCGCGAGCGCGGGCAGCGGCCGCACGATGTAGGGCAGCAGCGGCGGCGCATAGGACTCGATCGCCATCAGCGGGAAGAAGGCATCGGCCAGCCGTGGATAGCGCGCATAGGCGGAGCGGTCGCGCGCGAGCGCATCGACGCGCTGCAGCTGCGCGCGCGTGAGCGCGGACGGCGCATGCGCGAGCGCGGCCGCGGCGCCGTGATCGTGCAGGCGCCACAGGCGCAGCCGCGCCGCGAGGTCGCGCTGCGCGGGCGTGCCTTCGCCGCTGGCCAGGCCCAGCGCGGCGGCCGGATCGCCATCGCCGAGCCAGGCCGCGAAGAAGTCGTCGAAGAAGCGGCGCACCTCCTCGGGCACGCCATGCTGCGTGGAGGCCGCCTCCTGCAGCCGCGGCAGCCGGCGCCCCGACCAGGTCGCGGTCCAGGGCTGCGCGCCATCGGGCAGGCTGATGCCTTCGAGAAAGCCCGTGTCCTCCATGCCGTGCTCGCGGAACCACGCGGCCTTCGCCGCCTTGGTGGAAGCCGTCAGGAAGCCACCGAGTTGCGCTTCGACGCGCGGCCAGTCGGCAGCCACGCGCGGTGCGTCCGCGATCGGCGGATAGCGCTGCAGCCATTCGAGGCTCGCGCGCGCCATCGCGAGCGCGGCGGCCGGGCGCGCCGCGGTGAGGTTGGCGCGATGGGCCTGCTCGCCGCCCGATGCCGCGGCCGGCGGCGGCGGATCGCAGGGCAGTCCCGCGATGGCGGGCGCGCCGATCCCGGCCGCGTCCGCCCCTTCGTGGGCCGATGCATCCTGCAGCGGATGCAGCGCCTCGCCGAACTTGAGCAGCAGCAATCCGGCCTTCGGCCCCGCATCGCGCAGCAGCGTGCGCAGCGCCTCGGTCGAAGCCTCGCCGGCGCCGGGGGCGTGCAGGCGCCGCGCCGCGTGAGCCGCCTCCGCGCGGCCCTCGGCATCGGCGCCGGTGCAGGCGTACTCGGTCACGAGCAGCATCGTCTCCATCGCGCCGAAGTCCACGCGCTGGTTGCCGGTCGCGATCGCATCGGCCTGCGGCGCGCTGAAGCCCGCCTGCACCGCGAGCCAGCGCGTGAGGCCGAAATGCACGTCGGCCTCCCAGGCGGCGGCGTTGAAGGGCAGGGCGCTCGCCAGCATGGCGGCGGCGGCCGTCCATGCGCGCAGATGTCGATCCAGTGTTCGCGTCATCGTCAGTTCTGTAGCGTGGAAGGCGTGCTCTGCGCGAAGGGCCAGGTGTTCTGGGCGAACTTCAGCATCAGCAGGCCGTTGTCCTGGCACATGGTCGTCAACAGCTTGCGGTCGAAGTCGAAGTCCGCGCGCGAGGCGCACCAGTCGGGGCTGGCGACACCGGCCGCGCGCGGCTGGAGGTGGTTGGAGCCCGCGGGTGTGCTTGTCGTCCCCGCAGGGTTGAAGTACGCGATCTCCTTGGGCCGGCGGGGATCCCGGATATCGAACACGCGCATGCCCGAGTTGAAGTGCGAGCAGGCCAGCGCGGTGCCGTTGCTGCGGTTGTCGACCGAGCAGTAGTGGCTGCCGTAGGTGAAGGTCGACAGGCCCGCGATATCGGGCAGCAGCTTGTCGCAGTTGGCGGGATCGTGCGTCTCGAGCATCAGCTTCGACACCAGCACGGGCTTGGTCTCGTCGCTGATGTCGTAGATGCGCGCCATCGGATAGGGAGGAAGCTTCGCCTCGCAGGCCAGCTTGACGTTGGCGGTCTCGCTCAGGCCTGCCGAGCCCCCTTCGTCGACCATCACAAGGTGCGGCTTGCCCCCGATGGTCACGGGAATGGTGTGCTGCGCCACGCTGCCGTCCTTGAAGGTCGTGGCCGAGATCACTTTCATCTGCGCATCGGGCACGCGCGCCTGGACCTCGGAGGTGTCGAGGATCAGGAAGCCGTTGCGTGTCTGCGCATCGGGATCGAGCACCTCGCCGGGCTGGGGGGCGCCGACCGACACCACGTACGCGCGCTTGCCGTCCTCGCTCACCGACAAGCCGTGCGAGGTCACCGGGCCCGAGGGCGCCATGTCGAAGGAGGCCACCATGCGCGGCCGGGTCGAGTTCGTGATGTCGACCGCGTGGTAGCTCCGGGCCACGATGTCGCCGATGTAGTAGGTCAGTCCGTCGGGCGAGACATTGCCCTCGTGTCCCTTCGGGCCCTGGGCCGGTTGGATGCCGCCGTCCTTGCCGGTGCCCACCTCCATGTTCGTGAGCAGCTGCGGCGTGCGGCAGTCGGCCGAGAGGTCGTAGACATCGATCTCCGGGCCGCCGAAGCGGCTGTTGCGGCCGTTACCGGCCAGCAGCAACTGGCGCCGCGCATTCACGCGCAGCGATTCCCAGGGATCGAGCATCGCGGCCGTGGCGAGCGACATCGAGCGCGAGGGCCGGGCCGGGTCGGTGATGTCGATGACCGGAACGCCGGGGTGCTCTCGGCCGCGTGCATTGCCTTGGGAATCCAGCGGATGCGCGGTCGCGTGGTAGGCGCAGGTGCGGCCGCCGGGATCGCGAAACGACGCCGAAGACCAGCTGCCGCCTTCGCCCTCGAACTGGCCCACCAGCTTGAGGTTGCAGGAGAAGCCCTGGAAGCCGGCCTGCCGCATCGCGGCGGGCACCTGGCCCTGCAAGGCCGATTCGGGAACGTCGCCCTCGGCGCACACGGCTTTCGGCACCGTGAGCGGTGGCGGCCCTTCGGCGACCGGTGATGGTGCCGGCGGTTCGCCGATGCCCGTGGGCAGCGACGGTGGCGGCGCAAACGCCAGCACCGAAGTGCCACCGTCCCCACCTCCGCAGGCTGCGAGGAATGCCGTGGCCACGACGGTGGCGACGGCAGGAAGTCGTCCCTGGAATCTCATGGTTTGTCTCCTTCGATGAGCCGGGCACTGCGTCTTCGAATGCGCATGAATTGGGAATCGCGCCCGGTTCCAGGGGAGTCTTGAGATCGGCACTTACTGCACTCTTACTGCGATAGCGAGCAGGAATAAGGGATGACGATGATGTTTCGGATTATTTGTTATTGAATTGCTAGCATTAATTAATGCGAGATAGGTCTCGACGCTCATCCCCGGCAGGCGCCGGGTCGATCCTGAAGTAACAGCCATACGCGGCCCCCGTGGCCTGGTCGGCGAGAAACAAGGTCGCACCGGTGTGCCCGCTGCAACTGCCCGTCTCGACCACGAAGCGCACCGGCGTGTAGTGCTCGGGCGAATCCTCGAAGTGGATGACGTCGCCAGCCAGCCTGTAGCGGCCGAACGGCACCGGCTCGGTGTGCGAAGGCGTGGCCCGGAACAGGCGCCCGTCGCGCCGGTAGTCGTACACGACCCACTCGCCGTTGTCCTTCGTTCGTTTCCAGCGGCCGACGATGCCCGGGTCGTCGGCCGGACTGGCCGATGTGGCGATCGAGAAGAAAAAGGGAATGGATGCAAGGAGGGCAAGGCGCGCTTTCTTCATGTCTGCAATAGGGGAGTCGAACAACGACTCATTGTCCATTGCGACGAGATGCAATCACGAATGCGCGTGGCATTGCAATTCATCGAATTGCAATGGCCGCGCGCCATCCGTCGTCAGTTCTGCAAGGTCGAAGGCGTGCTCTGCGCGAAGGGCCAGGTGTTCTTCGCGAACTTCAGCACCAGCAGCCCGTTGTCCTGGCACATGGTCGTGAGCAGCCCGCGATCGAAATCGAAGTCCGCGCGCGACGCGCACCAGTCGGGCCCGCCGCTGCCGGCTACCGACAGCTGGCTGTGGAAGGAACCGGCGCGCGGCGTGGTCGCGCCCGCGGGGTTGTAGTAGGCGATCTCCTTGGGCCGCGCGGGTTCGCGGATATCGAACACGCGCACGCCCGAGTTGAAGTACGAGCAGGCCAACGCGGTGCCGTTGCCGCGGTTGTCGACCGAGCAGTAGTGGCTGCCGTAGGTGAAGGTCGAGAGCCCCGCGATGTCGGGCAGCACCTTGTCGCAGTTCGCGGGATCGTGGGTCTCGAGCATCAGCTTCGACACCAGCACCGGCTTCTTCTCGTCGCTGATGTCGTAGATGCGCGCCATCGGGTACGGCGCCATCTTCGCCTCGCAGGCCAGCTTGACGTTGGCCGTGTCGCTCAGGCCCGCGGCACCGCCCTCGTCGACCATCACCAGATGGGGCTTGCCCGCGATGGTCACGGGAATGGTGTGCTGCGCCACGCTGCCGTCCTTGAAGGTGGTGGCCGAGATCAGCTTCATCTGCGCGTTGGGCACGCGCGCCTGCACCTCGGAGGTGTCGAGGATCAGGAAGCCGTTGCGCGTCTTCGCGTCGGGGTCCAGGAACTCGCTGGCCGTCGGGATGTTCGTCGACACCACGTAGGCGCGTTTGCCGTCCTCGCTGACCGAGAGCCCGTGCGTGCCGCCGAGGTCCACGCTCTTCATGTCGAACGAGGCCACCATGCGCGGCTTGGTCGAGTTCGTGATGTCGACGGCGTGGTAGCGGCTGGTCGCGATGTCGCCGATGTAGTAGGTCAGCCCGTCGGGCGACACATTGCCTTCGTGTCCCTTGGGACTTTCGGGCGGCACGATGCCGCCGTCCTTGCCCGTGCCCACCTCCATGCTCGCGAGCAGCTGTGGCGTGCGGCAGTCGGCGGACAGGTCGTAGATGTCGATCTCCGCGCCGCCGAAGCCGGCGAAGACGCTGCCGTTGTTGCCGTTGTCGGCCAGCAGCAGCTGGCGCCGCGCGTTCACGCGCAGCGATTCCCACGGGTCCAGCATCGCGGGCGTGGTGAGCGACATGCTGCGCCAGGGCTTGGCCGGATCGGTGATGTCGATCACCGGCACGCCGGGGTTCACGCGCCCGCGCGGCTTGCCGTCGAAGCCCACGGGGTACGCGGTCGCATGGTAGGCGCAGGTGCGCCCACCGGGATCGCGGAACGACGCCGCCGACCAGTTGCCGCCCTCACCCTCGAACTGGCCCACCAGCTGCAGGTTGCACGAGAAGCCCTTGAAGCCCTGGCGCATCGCCGCGGGCACCTGGCCCTGCAAGGCCGACTCGGGCGTGCCGCCTTCGGTGCAGGCGGCCTTCGCGACCGTGAGCGGCGGCGGACCCGCGGGCGGCGGCGGTGGCGCGGGCGGCTCGGCCACGCTGCTGGGCGGCGGCAGGATGGGCAGCACCGCGCCCCCGCCGCTGCCGCCACCGCATGCCATGAGAAGTGCCGTCGCCGATGCGGCGGCGCCGATGAGTCTTGCGCGTTTCATTCCTGCGTGTCTCCGTTGTTGTGATCCACGCACCGTTCGCGCGGCGCAGGCCGCCGCGCTTCGTTGCGTGTGGGAGAAGTATTCGCGGCAGGGCGTTTCGGCGCTTCCGGGGAATTGCAGGCGCATGCGCGCCGCGCCGGCCCCGCGCGGCGGCGGTGCGGCTTCCGGAAAATTGCAGCGGCGCGGCGTTGGCGACCCGTCAGCGCGCTGTAAGTCCGCTCGCAAACCATCGCCGCCCGGAGACAACATACAACCACAAGGACCAGGCCATGGGCGTTCGGCAGCGCGTGCAGGGCCGCGGCCAGCCGGTCGGCATCGACCGCGGCTGCGGCAGGCTTCTCTTCGAGGCCCGCTGGGAAGGCATGCTCCTCGAGCACGAGGAGGCCGACCCGATGGACAACGTCGAGGGCGGGCTGATCCGCCACTGCGTCTCGGTCAACCTCGGCGGCCCCACGCGCTTCGAGATGCGCCTGCACGACGAGCGCTTCTGGTCCGCGACCGCGCAGCCGCTGGGCATCAGCATCCTGCCGGCCGGCGCGCAGATCAAGGGTCGCACCTGGGACCCGTGCGAGGCGCTCACGCTGAGCATCGATCCGCGTCACTTCCAAAGTGCCGGCGAAAGCGATGGCGGCGATCGCGCGCTGGTGCCCTGCTGCAATGTGTCGAGCCCGCTGATCGCGCAACTGCTGCTCGCGCTGCATGCCGATGCGAAGACCGGCCAGCCCGAGGGGCCCGGCTATGGCGAGACGCTGCTGATCGCGCTGCTTGCGCACCTGCGGCAGACGCACACGGCCGCGGCCAGCGAGGCGCAGGCCGAGGGCCTGCTGTCGAAGGCCGCGCTCGAGCGCGTCAAGGAGCACATCCGCGGCCGGCTCGAGATCGGCGTGTCGCTGACCGCGCTGGCCGCGCTGCTCGACATGGACCCGTATGCCTTCCTGCGCGCCTTCAAGCGCAGCACCGGCGTGACGCCGCACCAGTACCTGATCCGCGCGCGCATCGAGCATGCGAAGCAGATGCTGCACCTCACGCGGCTGCCGGTGACCGACATCGCGCTGCGCTGCGGCTTCGCGAGTCCCAGCCATTTCGCCGACACCTTCAAGAAGGTGGAGCGGCGCACGGCGCTCGAGTACCGCAACTGCTGCGCCGTCTAGTCCCTACTGCCCCACGCCCTGCATCCACAGGCTCAGCAGCGCGAGCTGGCCCACCAGCGCGCCGCGCTGCGCCGCGCGCAACTGGCCGAGCACGCCGCGCAGCAGCCTGGCGCTGCGCGCGAGTCCGGCCCGCTCGAGTTGCGCGGCCTGCGTCTCGGCGCGCGAGGCGGCGCCGCCGCCCTGGTGGCGCAGGCCCTGGCGCAGCCACAGCGCGAGCAGGTCGAGGGTGTCGGTGGCGAGCGCGTTGAGCGCGGGCGGCTCCTCGTGCTCGCCCTGCAGCGGCAGCGGTTGCGGCGCGGGCGCCTCGGCCTGCAGCACCACGGCGCGTTGCGCGGTCAGCAGGGCCGTCGGCTGCATCACGGGTTCGCCGTCCTGCAGCCGCACGCTGCCGGCCACGGCGCGCAGCGCGCCCCATTCGCCGGCGAGCGCGCGCGCGAGCGCGTCGACGGCGCCGGGCGCGGCCGCGCGGTGGGGCAGGGCGAGGTGCAGCGGCGGGACTTCATCGGCAGGCGCGTCGGGTTCCGTTTCGTCCACCGCGCGCCCGATGCGCGCATGCAGCACCTGCGCCGCCGCATCCCAGTGGCTGGCCAGCACCGCCATGTGCTCGAAGGCCGCCACATGCAACTGGCCCGAGGCGCCCGCCGCGGCACCGCTCGCCGCCTGGCGCGGCCGCACGAAGTCGGGCGGCGTCTCGCGCAGGTGCGCGACCAGTGCCTGCACGCTCGGCTGCTTGAGCGGCGCGACGAGGTCGTCCCACGACTTCGGCGACAGCGGCATCACGCCGGTCTGGCGCGCGCCCGGCGCGATGTCGATCTGGCCGTTGGCGCGCCGGGTCGCGGTCTTGGTGATGACCTGCCCGCTCGCGAGCTGCCGCAGCGGAAAGCCCGCGACGCGCCGACCCAGCAGGTTCGCGGGCGTGCCGCCGGCCGTGGCATCGTCGGCGCGCGACCACTGGCGCTCGAGCACCGTCACGGCCTGCGTGTCGGGGTCGGCGAACATCACGCTCGCGCCTTCGCCGCTCTCGTCGGACCAGAGCTCGGCGCCCAGCGACACCAGCCGCAGGTGATCGAGCGCGACCTCGCCCTTCACGCCCACGCCGAGGATCTGGCTCGCGGGCAGCGGCGGCGGTCCGGCCGCGCTGTCGGCATGGGCCGCCGCGCGCAGCCGCGCCC
>Ga0209902_100424_pt1 | contig 47696 bp, 43 predicted proteins | sample FECB27metaG_FD_188304 | JGI IMG/M metagenome (GOLD analysis project Ga0209902, IMG submission 188304) | Cyanobacterial communities from the Joint Genome Institute, California, USA - FECB-27 (SPAdes) (version 2) | ecosystem: Environmental > Aquatic > Thermal springs > Hot (42-90C) > Microbial mats...
CAATGTAAATAAGGCTGGTCCCATCCTCGTTGTTGGAAACAAGGTGATCGTCCCAGATCTTATCGTACAGAGTTCTGCCGGCCATTTTTGCTGGAGGTTCCACTCGGGGGTTAAGGGAGTAACGGGGGGTTCTAAGCCCCGCTCGCGTGTCAGGTCAAGATTGGCAGAGGGCTCAGAGGTTACAAGGGTGCCATGCGAGCGGGTGCATCGGGGAGGCCACGGACGCGGAAGGCGCCCAGCAGCGTGGTGTCGATGCCGATGTGGCGGCGGTTCCAGCGGGCGATGGCGAGCTGCGCCACGGCGCGCGACAGGGCGTTGACCGCGGCGGCGCCGATCAGCCCAAAAACCGGAATCACTGCCAGCTCCAGCAGCAGGCCGACCAGCATGATGGCGCCCCAGATCCGCACGTAATCGCGCTCATGGCCGGTCATCATCATGACGATGCGCGACGGGCCGGTGGCGGCGTCGAACAGCAGGCCAATGCTGAGCAGGATCAGCACCCAGTAGCCGGCAATGGAGTGATCGCCGAACAGCGCAAGGATCTGGTTGCCGAAGACCAGGTAGCCGAGGAACACCGCCAGCGAAAAGGCGAAACCGGCCCAGGCACACAATGCAGTGATCGCCTGCGCCTGCTTCATTTCGCCGGCATGGTAGTGGCGCGACACCATCGGCGCGACCACGAGGGTTATGGCGAACATGAACAGGGTCAGCAGCCCGGCGGTGCGGAAGGCGTTGAAGTAAATGCCGGCGGCCTCGGCGGTGACCAGGAGGCCAATGAAGATGGTGTCCATGTTGAGCGCGGCGGAATCGATCACCGTGCCGATGAGGAACCAGCGGCTCGCCGTGCCATGCTCGCGCCAATAGGGCCGGAGCGTCGCAAAGCCCGGGGCGATCTCGTAGCGCCGGAGACGCGCGAGGGCGTATTGCAGCGCCAGCGCCACGGCCAGCAGCACGGCGGTCAGCAGCAGCGCCTGCCAGCCGGTGAGCGGGGCGTTCAAGGCGAACAGCGCCACGATGGCGAGCGGGGTGAGGACGCGCCACAGGATGTCGCGCGGCGCCAGCGCCGTCCATACTGAGCCCTGCGCCCGGAGCGCCGAAGACCAGTATTCGGCGAAGGCCATGGGCAGGATCAGGGCGGCGGCGGCATAGAGGTGCCAGGTCGCGCCGCCGAACAGGCCGGCCGTCGTCGCGCCCGCAATGGTCAGCGCGGTGAGGACGAGGCCGGCGATGAGCGTCAGCGCGCCACCGGCGCGCAGCGCCGACAAGGCCTTGTCGTGCCTCCCGGCGACATCCTCTTCCGGCCAGTAGCGCAGGATCGCCGTCTGCTGGCCCATCGAGGCGCCGATGGCGAGGATGGTGGCAAGGCTCAGGCCGAAGGCGAAATAGCCGTACTCGGCGGCGCCCATGGTGCGCGAGAGCACCACATACATCAGGTAGGTCAGCCCGGCGGTGGCGACCTTGATCAGCAGCGATGCCAGCGACCGGCTGAGGCCGGTGCGCAGCAGGGCGCGAAGGTCGGAGGGAGCGTTGGACATGGCGGGCCGTCGACGAGAGGGTTCGCGGACTATGGCAGGGGGATGCTCACAAGGTCTTACCGTCATCGTCTTGTGTTGTGGCCACTCGACAACAGCGGCGGCCGGACGCAGAGTTCCGCCACTGGGGGACGGGGAGTCAGGCGATGAATGAGGCGGCAGCTGTCGATACGCGTGCGGCGCTGATCGCGCGGGCAGAGGGCTACCAGTCGTCGGAGCCAAGCTTTGCACGGTTCCTCAGGGCAGTGGCGGAGGCGACCGATCCCGAAGACCTCGCCATGCATCCGGTCGATGTGCTGGAGGCGACGTTCCGCAAATCCTACGGCCGGTTGGGCAAACGCGAGCTCGCCAGCCACAATGTCTATGTGGTGCCGCCGGAACAGCCGGGCGAGCTCGAGATCGTCGAGGTGTTCTCGGCCGATATGCCGTTCATCGTCGATAGCGTGCTGGCGGCGATCCGGGCGCGGGGCGGGGTGATCCGCTTCATCACCCATCCGGTGCTGCAGTTCGATCCGGCGACCTACCGGGTGCTCGACGTGCCGACGCCGGGCAGCCGGCTGGAGAGCTTCCTCCATATCGAGATCGAGCCGCTCGCCGATATCGTGCTGCGCGAGGCGCTGAAGGGCGAAATCGACGATACGCTTACCGATGTCGGCCGGGCGGTCGCCGGCTGGCGGCCGATGCTGGCGCGGGTGAAGAAGGCGATGGCCGACTGGCACGCTCACGCCCCCAAGGCGCCCCCGGCGCAGGTGGCCGAGGCGATGCATTTCCTCGGCTGGCTGGCCGAGCACAATTTCACCTTCCTCGGCATGCGCGAGTACAAGCTCGAGCCGGCCACGGAGGTCGATGGCGTCGCGACACCGGCCAGGCTCGTGCCGGTGCATGACAGCGAGCTCGGCATCCTCGAGGACCCGAGCGTGTTGTTCCTGCGCTCGGGGCCCAACTACGTCGAGATGACCGAGCAGCACTTCGCTTTCCTCGCCGAGGCGGCGCCGATCATGGTCAGCAAGGCCAATATCCGCTCGCGGGTGCACCGGCGCGCCTACATGGATTATGTCGGGGTGAAGCTCTACGACCGCGAGGGCGCCATTTCGGGCGAGCTGCGGATCCTGGGGCTGTTCACCTCGATGTCGCTGGCGGCGCCCAATACCGACGTGCCACTGATCAGGAAGAAAATCACCGAGGTGCTGCGCGAGGCCGGGCAGGATCCGCAGAGCCATGCCGGCAAGGCTTTGATGAATGCGCTCGATACGTTTCCGCGCGACGAGCTGTTCCAGATCTCCGAGCCGCAGCTCTACGAGTTCGCGACCATCATCGCCAGCCTCGTCGACCGGCCGCGGGTGCGGGTGCTGAGCCGCATCGACCGCTTCGACAACTTCGTCTCGGTGCTCGTGTTCGTGCCGCGCGACCGCTACGATTCCGACGTCCGGGCGGTCATCGGCAGCTATCTGGCGCAAATCTATGAGGGGCGGGTTTCGGCGTTCTATCCGAGCTTCCCCGAAGGCGAGCTGGTCCGGGTGCATTTCATCATCGGGCGCAACGGTGGGGTGACACCGACGCCGAGCCGCGACGAGCTGGAGGCGGGAGTGGCGGAGCGCATCCGCACCTTCGGCGACCGGCTGGTGGCGGCGGCGCAGGATACTGCCGCCATCGCCGACTATCTCGAGGCCTTCCCGCCCGACTATCAGGCGGTGCACTCCGCCGAGGCGGCGCTTGGCGATATCGCGGTGATCCGGCTGCTGCCGGACGAGCGGGCGATTGCGCTGCGGCTCGGGGCCCGCGAGGGCCGCAGCGCCATGGGGCTGAAGGTCTACCACCGCGGCAGCCCGATCGCGCTCAGCGACCGCGTGCCGATGCTGGAGAATTTCGGCTTCCGGGTGATCGACGAGGACACTTTCACCGTCAAGCCGCTGCATGACGCCGAGACCTATGTGCACGACATGCTGCTCGAGGCCGAGGACGGGCTCGACCTCGATGACCGGGCGCTGGGCGAAAAGATCGAAACTGCCATCCTCGCGGTGTGGCGGCGGGAAGCCGAAAGCGATGGGCTCAACCAGCTGACGCTGAAGGCCGGGCTCGGCTGGGACGATGTCGAGGTGCTGCGGGCGCTGACCCGCTACCTCAAGCAGGTCGGCATCCCCTATTCGCGTGACTACCTCAATTCGGTGATGGCGCGACATGTCGATGTCTCGACGGCGCTGGTGACGTTGTTCCACGCCGAGAACGACCCGCATTTCGCCGGCGACCGCAAGCGCGCCACGGCCGAGGCGCGCGAGATCATCGCCGCGGCAGTGGAAGCCACCACCTCGCTCGACGAGGACCGCATCCTTCGCCGCTACCTCAATCTCACCGAAGCCGTGGTGCGCACCAATGCCTACCAACGCGACCAGTCGGGCGCGCGGCGGCCGGCGCTGGCGCTGAAGTTCGATTGTTCGAAGGTCGAGGCGCTGCCGGAGCCAAAACCCTATCGCGAGATCTTCGTCTATTCGCCGCGCGTCGAGGGCCTGCACCTGCGCTTCGGGCCGATCGCCCGCGGCGGCTTGCGCTGGTCGGACCGGCCGGAGGATTTCCGCACCGAAGTGCTCGGCTTGGTGAAGGCGCAGCAGGTGAAGAACGCCATTATCGTGCCGGTCGGGGCGAAGGGCGCGTTCGTTCCCAAGCAGACGCCTGTCGGAGCCGATCGCGAGACGGTGCTGCGCGAGGGGACGGTCTGCTACAAGATTTTCGTCTCGACCCTGCTCGACGTCACCGACAATCTCGAGGTCGATACGGTGGTGCCGCCACCCGACGTGATCCGGCGCGACGGCGACGATCCGTACCTGGTGGTGGCCGCCGACAAGGGCACGGCGAGCTTTTCCGATACCGCCAACGCCATTGCGGTTGATCGCGATTTCTGGCTCGGCGACGCCTTCGCCTCGGGCGGTTCGGCCGGCTACGACCACAAGAAGATGGGGATCACGGCGCGTGGCGGCTGGGAGGCGGTGAAGCGGCATTTCCGCGAGCTCGACCGCGATATCCAGTCGACGCCGTTCAGCGTGGTCGGTGTCGGCGACATGAGTGGCGACGTGTTCGGCAACGCCATGCTGCTGTCGCCGCAAACGCGGCTGATCGCGGCGTTCGACCATCGCGACATCTTCATCGACCCGGACCCGGATCCGGCAGTGAGCTTCGCCGAACGGCAGCGGCTGTTCGAGCTGCCGCGCTCGAGCTGGCAGGACTACAACCCGGAGCTGCTGTCGAAGGGTGGCGGGGTCTATTCGCGCAGCGTCAAGACGGTGCCGCTGTTCGCCGAGGCGCGGAAAGCGCTGGGGCTCAATTCCGACGCGGTGACGCCCAATGACGTGATCCGCGCCATCCTCAAGGCGCAGGTCGACCTGTTATGGTTCGGCGGCATCGGCACCTATGTGCGAGCCAGCAGCGAGACCGAGGCGCAGGCGGGCGACAAGGCCAACGATGCGGTGCGCATCGCCGGCGCCGAGATCCGGGCGCTGGTGGTGGGCGAGGGCGCTAACCTCGGAGTGACGCAGCTCGGCCGGGTCGAGTACGCGCTGAAGGGCGGGCGGATCAACACCGATGCGATCGACAATTCGGCCGGGGTGAACTCGTCCGACCTCGAGGTGAACATCAAGATCGCGCTCGGTGCGCTCACTCGCACCGGGCAGCTGACCACGCAGGTGCGCAACGAGTTCCTCGCTTCGATGACCGACGAGGTGGCGGCGCTGTGCCTGAAGAACAACTACCTGCAGACATTGGCGCTGAGCGTCGAGGAAGCGCGCGGGCTCGCGGCTTTCCCCGAGCACGTGGCGCTGATCGAGGGGCTGGAAGCCTCGGGCGAGCTGCACCGGGCGGTGGAGTTCCTGCCCGACAACGCGGCGCTGCGGCATCGGGCGCAGGGCGGCAAGGGGCTGACCCGGCCGGAACTGGCGGTGCTGCTCGCCTATGCCAAGAACGTCGCCAATGCGGACCTGCTGAAGACCGGGGTGCCGGACGATCCGTATCTGGGGCGCGAGCTCTATCGCTATTTCCCCGACCGGCTGATCGAGACTTTTGAGGATACGGTCACCAACCATCGGCTGCGCCGCGAGGTGATCGCCACGGTGCTGTCGAATGCCATGATCAACCGCGGCGGGCCGGGCTTCGTCAACGAGATGATGGCGGCTTCGAGCGCCGATGCCGGGCAGGTGGCGGCGGCCTATGCCGCGGCGCGCGACGTCTATGGCACGCCGGATCTCAACCGCGATATCGACGGGCTCGACGGTACCGTGCCGGGCAAAACCCAGCTGACGCTCTATGCCGAAGTGCAGGCGCTGCTGAAGCGCGAGACGCTGTGGTTTTTGAGGAACGGGCGGTTCGAGCATGGGCTGAGGCCGCTGGTCGATCGCTACCAGGATGGCATCGCCCAGGTACGGGCGATGATCGGCGGGCTGCTCGGCAGCTATCTGGAAAACACCATCGGCGAGCGCACGGCGCGGCTCGAAGCTGCCGGGGTGAAGCGCGAGATGGCGCGGCGCTTCGCCGAATTGCCGGTGCTGTCGCTCGGCACCGATATCGTCCTGGTGGCCGAGCGGACCCGGACTCCGGTGGCGGATTCCGCCATCGCCTTTTTCGGGGTGCTCGATACCTTCCAACTCGGCCGGGTGATCGAACAGGGCAACGCCATTGTGCTGGGCGACAAGTTCGACCGCATGGCGCTCGACCGGGCGCTCGCCAACCTGCTCAGGGCGCAGCGCGACCTGACGGCCGATGCGCTGGCGACCAATAACGGGGCGGTCGATACCCGGCTCAAGGCCTGGCGCGACGGCCATCCCGAAGCGATCGCCCGGGTGGCCGACGCGGTGCAAGGACTGACCGAGGGCGAGATGACGGTGTCGCGCCTCTCGGTCGCTGCCGGCCTGCTCGGGGACCTGGCAAGGAGCGCCTGAGCTCAGCCGTTGGCGGCTTGCGACGGTGCAGCGAGGACTGACCAGTCGAAATCGCGCGCCCAGGCGTCGAAGGCGTGCCAGCGGACCTCGGGAAAGGCCTGGTGCAGCGCCGGGATATCGACGTCGTAGCCGACGCGGTCGAACCATTCGAACATAATGGCGCTCTCGGGGTCCTGCTGCCGCGCCGCGGCGAGAGGGATCTCCTGGTAGTGCACCGGCCGGCCGGTGGCGCGCGCGAGGATCGCGGCCTGCTCCGTCCCGGAGAGCTGGTCGCCGGCGATGTCGAAGCGTTTGCCGAACAGCGAGGCGCCGCGTTCGATCACCGCGGCAACGAAGGCGCCGATATCGGCGACGGCGATCAGCTGGTTGCTGCGCTGGGCCGGCAGCCCGAAGGCATAGATGCCGTTGCGCAGCGCTTCGATACCCCATGGCGCCACCACGTTTTCCATGAAGGCGACGGGCGCAACGATGGTGTGGGGGATGCCGAGCGCGGTGATCGCCTGCTCGATACGATACTTGCTTTCGAAATGCGGGATGCCGGTGGCCTTGTTGGCATCGGCGACCGAGGAAAACACCAGATGGCCGACGCCGGCCGCCTTGGCGCCCTGGACCGCGGCGATGCCCTGTTCTGTTTCCACCTCAGGGCCGTTGCCCCAGAAGCTGGTGACGACGAACATCGCGTCGGCGCCACGAGCGGCGCGCTCGACCGAAGCGGGGTCGCTGAAATCGCCGGCAACGATCTCGGCTCCGGCTGCGGCGAGGCGGCGCGCGGCCTCGGTCCCGGGGTTGCGGGTCAGGGCGCGCACCGCGTGACCCTTGCCGAGCAGGGCGCGGGCGACAGAGCCGCCCTGCTGGCCGGTAGCGCCGGTAACGAGGATGGTCTTGTTGGTGGTCATTTCGATCTCCGAGTTTGGTCCCGGAGATTTCGGTACTGACGGATTGAGCGACAACGAGCTATAGTCAGGAAACATCGTACCGCTGGGAGCTACAATGGTCGACCTGAACGACGTCGCGATCTTTGCCCGGGTGGTCGAGGCCGGCAGTTTCACCAGCGCCGCCCGGCTGCTCGGGCTGCCCAAGACCAGTGTCAGCCGCCGGGTTGCCGAACTCGAGCGGCAGGTCGGGGTACGGTTGCTGCACCGGACGACCCGCAGCCTGAGGCCGACCGATGTCGGGCGGGTCTACTATGAGCAGAGCAGTGCGGCGTTGCGCAGCATCGAGGCGGCCAACGAGCAATTGGCCGAGGCGCGGGCTGAGCCGTCGGGGACCATTCGGGTTTCGGCGCCTGTCGGCTTTGCCGGGTTCTTCCTGATGCAGACCGTGTTCGAGTTCCTCGCAGCTTACCCCAAGGCCAGTGTCGAGCTGCTGCTCACCGACGACCGGCTCAACCTCGTCGAAGCGGGCATCGATATCGCTTTCCGCACCGGATCGCTCAGCGATTCGACGCTGGTGGCGCGCAAGCTCGGAGCATCGCACAAGGTGCTGTGCGCCAGTCCGGAATACCTCGCGACGCGGGGAGAGCCGAAACTGCCCGCGGACCTCAGGGCGCATGATTGCATCATTGCCGGGTCGGCCATCGCCGGAGCGCAGTGGGTGCTGGAAGGACCCGACGGGACAGAGACGGTTGCGGTCAGCGGCCGTATCGCCGCAAACACCATGGAGATCGCCACGGCAGCGGTGCTCAGGGGTTTTGGGATCGCGCAGTTGCCGGCCTCGGCGGCGGCGCCGTCCATTGCCGACGGTCGGCTGCAACGCGTGCTGCCCGACTATGCGTCGGCGGTGGGCGGCGTTTACGCGCTCTACCCCTCGAGCCGGCACCTGTCGCCGGCGGTCAAGGCTTTCGTCGAACTCGCCGCCGAGCGGCTGGGCCGGGCTGCGGCGCGCGAGGACTGCGCGCCGGGGGCGTTGGAGCTTTCTGCAGCCAGCTAGACCGGCGTTCCTGGATGCCAGCCGCCGCAACGGCGGCGATCGACTGGAGGTGGCAACGCGTGGAAGTTGAAGGTCGGCTGCTTGATGTGTATATTGTGGCTCAATCATACACATCGGGGGTGTAATGCGCACCAACATCGACATTGATGACGAGTTGATTGCCGAGGTGATGAAGCTCACTGGCAAGACGACCAAGAAAGCGGCTGTGGAGGAGGCTCTCCTGCGAGTCGCCAAGACCTACCGGCTGCGCAAAATGATCAACGAGATGCACGGACGCGGCTGGGATGGCGACCTCGACGAGATGCGCGGCGGCCCCTCGATCATCCATACCAAATGATTGTCGCCGACTCGTCGGTCTGGATTGCCAACCTGCGCGGCGAGGACACGCCGCCGACACGCTTTCTGCGCGCCGTGCAAGTCGAGAACGATTTGCTGATCGGCGACCTGATTGTCCTCGAGATTCTCCAGGGCGTTCGTAACGAACGGCAGGCAGCGGGGTACGAGGCCAGCTTCCTCGATCACGGTATGGTGCCGATGCTCGACGAGGCGGTGGCGCTGGCCTCGGCCCGCAACTTCCGCGAGCTGAGGCGCAAGGGGATCAGCGTGCGCAAGACCACCGACCTGATCATCGCGACTTTCTGCATGGTGCACGGGCATCACCTGCTGCACCAGGACCGCGACTTCGATCACTTCGAGACGCTACTGGGTCTGAAGGTCTTCCGCCCCCACTAATGCCGGAAGTGGCGCATCCCGGTCATGATCATGGCGATGCCGGCGGCGTCCGCCGCATCGATTACCGCCTGGTCGTTCATCGAGCCGCCGGGCTGGATCACCGCGGTGGCGCCGGCTTCGACCGCTGCCAGCATGCCGTCGGGGAACGGGAAGAAGGCGTCGGAGGCGACGACCGAGTTGGCGGTGAGCGCGCCTTCGATGCCGGCGGCTTCGGCGGCGTCGATGGCCTTGCGGTGAGCGACGCGGCTTGAATCGAGGCGGCTCATCTGGCCGGCGCCGATGCCGACGGTGGCGCCGTCCCTGACATAGATAATGGCATTCGACTTGACGTGCTTGGCGACCTTCATGGCGATCTTCAGGTCGCGCAGCTCGGCTTCGGTCGGCTGCTTTTTGGTCACCACCTTGAACTCGGTGTCATCGACATTGCGGTCGTCGCGACCCTGCACCAAGAGGCCCCCAGCCAGCGACTTCACCGTCAGGCCGCCGGCCTTGGGGTCGGCAAGCGCGCCGGTAAGCAGCAGGCGGAGGTTCTTCTTCGCCGCAATGATGCGGATCGCCTCCTCGGTGGCGTCGGGCGCGACGATCACCTCGGTGAACACCTTGACGATCTCGGTGGCGGTCGGCCCGTCAATGGTCTGGTTCAGCGCCACGATGCCGCCGAAGGCCGAAACCGGGTCGGTGCGGTGGGCCAGCTGGTAGGCTTCGATCAGCGATTTGCCGATGGCGAAGCCGCAGGGGTTGGCGTGCTTGATGATGGCGACGGCCGGCACCGCGGGGTCGAACTCCGACACCAGCTCGAAAGCGGCGTCGGTGTCGTTGAGGTTGTTGTAGCTCAGCGCCTTGCCCTGCACCTGGCGGGCGGTAGCGACGCCGGGGCGCTGCTCGCCGGTGGTGTAGAAGGCGGCCCACTGGTGCGGGTTCTCGCCGTAGCGCATCACTTCCTTCAGCCGGCCGGCGAACGAGCGATACGGCATCTCGGCATAGTCGAGGGTTCTGGCGAACCAGCTCGAGATCACCGAGTCATAGGCGGCGGTGCGGGCATAGGCCTTGGCGGCAAGACGCTGGCGCAGCTCGTAGGGCACGCCGCCCGAGGCGCGGATGTGCTCGAGCACCGCGTCATAGTCGGCGGGGTCGACGATGACAGTGACATAGGCGTGGTTCTTGGCCGCCGAGCGGATCATCGCCGGGCCGCCGATATCGATGTTCTCGATGGTCTCGTCGTAGGAGGCGCCCTTGGCGATGGTTTCCTCGAACGGGTAGAGGTTGACCACCACGAGGTCGATGGCGCCGATCTGGTGCTCGTCCATCGAGGCCTGGTGGGTGGGGTTGTCGCGCACCGAGAGCAGCCCGCCATGCACTTTGGGGTGCAGCGTCTTCACCCGGCCATCCATCATCTCGGGAAAGCCGGTGAGATCGGAGATGTCCCGCACGGCTGCGCCCGTCGAGGCGATGAGCTTGGAGGTGCCGCCGGTCGAGACCAGATCGACGCCCAGCCCGGCCAGCGCCTTGGCGAAATCGGCCATCCCGGTCTTGTCGAAGACACTGAGGAGGGCGCGCTTGATGGGAACGATGGCGTTGGACATGGGGGCTCCGTCACGGTTGAAGGGGGGCCCAGGCGAGCGGCAGCTGTCGTTCGCGTTCCCCGATGGTGGCCCATCTCTTCTCGCCAGTCGCGCGAACGCGGGCCTTATTGCAGAAACGGCTGACGTTGGGAAGGTATTCGGGAAAGATACCCGGTCAGTTCTCCTCGAGGGTAAAAATCCAGCTCACTTCGCTGGCGTCGGAGACGAGCGTATCGAGCACCAGTTGCTTGGTGCGATGGAAGCCGAAATAGGCGGATTGCCGGACGCTGTCCTCGATCCGCATCTCGGCGCCCTCCCAGAGGAAAGTCCAGACCGCGCCGGAGTTGAGGCGCAGGCGGATCAGGTCGTCGGTCAGTTGCACCTCGGTCTGATGGGCGAGGTGGAAGCGGATGGCGGCGGCACCGGAGACCCGGCTGCGATGACGCACGAAGCGATCCTGCCCGACGAGGGTCTTGCCCTCAGCGAGCAGCGTCAGGTGGCGCTCGAGGGTGACGCCGAAGCGCTCGGCATAGCCATGCGAGGTGATGATCAGCGTGTCATCGGCACTGCGCGCCTCGATTTCGCTGGGGCGGCCGAGCTGGATCAGGCGTCCGGCCAATGGACCGGACGGCGCGATCGCTGCGGCCGACTGGGCGTTGATGGTAGGCGCCGAATGGGCGATGCCCTGGCGGAACAGCAGCGCGTCGTCATAGTCGGATGGCGCCGGGCCGCAATTGCAGACCACGAGGTCGCGGCCGTGGCTGAACTCGAAGGCCATGGCGCTGGCATGAGCGTGGGCAGTGAACTCGGGATCGGCGACGAGGCCTGAATCGGCAACGACGATGGAGCGGCCGGCGATCAGGCGGCCATAGCCGCCGGCGGTGCCGGTCTGGCGGGCGCGGGCGGCGCTCTGCGCCTGGATGGCGACGATCAGGTCATGCGGCATCTGGCCGGTGCCGTTGAAATAGGCGGGCTCCCCGGTGCCGAGCGAGATGGCGTCGAGCGCCCGATGCATGCTCTCGGTCAGCTCTTCGAGGTCGCGCGAGGCCTGCTCGTGGTCGCGGCGCAGCGCCAGCTTGATGGTGATGAGCTCGATCAACAGCTGGATCTGGATCTTGGCGGAGCGGGTACGGTGCAGCCCGTCCTCGTCGATCTGGGTGTCGACGAGGTTCAGCACGTGCCGCACCCGCGCCTCGACTTCGGAATTGGGCCGGTCGGAGCACAGCGCCACGCCGACCAGCGCGATGGCGAAGAGCAACGCATCCACCGGATCGGTGGCGAGCAGCGCCCGGATCTTCAGCGACGAGATCTGGGTAGAGAGCGAGCGGGCGATCTGCTGGGTCTGCTCGAGCGAGGCGCCCTCGACGAGCAGGTTGTAGTGCCGCAGCCAGTTCAGCACGCGGCGGGCGGTGAGCGCCGGACTCCAGCTATCGCGGTCGAAATGGCCCTCGCGCCCGATCCAGTCGAGCGTCATGGTGCGGGCGAAGCGACGCTCCTCGTCGGTGCGGGCATCGCGGAAATGGCGCAGCCAGGCAAAGGCCTGCAGGTCGTCCTGCCAGTCGTCGTGGTCGACCTCGAGCGAAAACGGCGAGACGCCGTGCGTGTCGACGAGCTTACTCGCCAGCAGGTAGCGGCCCTGCATCATCTCGAGGATGGTTTCGCGGTCGGTGGGACGGAACTCGGCCAGCGCGCCGATCAGGTCGTCATTGCTCGGGCCGGTCCAGGTCCAGCGGATCAGCGGATTGGTGACGATGTGATCGGCCGCGGACAGCAAGGTGCGGCGTGCGAGGAAACGCAGCGAATGTGCCAAGTCTACGTCCTCACATACGTTTGGCCGGCGGGCTCTGATAGGCCCGCGCGGACGACTTGCCAAGGGCCAGCCAAGTTACCTGGAAGAGGATTGCGTTTCGCTGAATCGCACTCCGCTCCATTCCCTGTTTGCCGCGAGATCGATCCCCGGATCGGGTCCGAGGAGGAAAAGTCTGCAACTTTTCCTGATCTCGCTCTAGCCACGTCGGAAGCGTGCAACGAAGAACCCATCGAGGGTGCCGCCCTTATCCCCAGGAACCAGCATGCCGGGGTGGGTACGGATGAACCCCTCTGGGGTGATGGCCTCGGGGAGGCCGGGCAGTTCGTCGGCGCCGATGGGAGCGGGCACGACGTCGTCGCGGGCAGCGAGCCAGCGGGCCTGCTCTTCGCCTTCGCCGGGTTCGAGCGAGCAGACGCAGTAGACCAGCACGCCACCGGGAGTAAGCCACCCTAGCGCGCGTTCGATGAACCGGCGCTGAAGGGCGACGCGCCCGGCAATATCGGCGGCATTGCGGTGCCAGATCACCTCCGGGTGGCGCCGGAAGGTGCCGGTCGCCGAGCAGGGCGCGTCGAGCAGGATGCCGTCGAACTTCTGGGCGGGCTCCCAACTCAGTGCATCGGCGGTAACGACTTCCGGCGTCATGGCGAGACGCGCAAAATTCTGCGCCATACGGGCGACGCGGTCGGGCTCGTTGTCGATGGCAGTGACGGCGTAGCCGGCATTGACCAGCTGCGCGGTCTTGCCACCGGGCGCGGCGCAGAGGTCGAGGACGCGAGCGCCCGGCTTGAGCTGCAGCAGCCGCGCCGGGATGGCGGCGGCGGCATCCTGCACCCACCAGCGGCCCGCTTCGAAGCCAGGCAGGGCCTCGACCGGGCGGTCGCGCTCGTCGATGCGGATGGTGTCGGCGAGCACCGGGGCGGCGCCGAGCGCCTCGATCAGTTCGGGTTCGACCGACTTGAGCGTCAGATCGAGCGGCGCGCCATCGAGCAGGGCGTCGGCAAAGTCCTCGAGCGCCTCCTCGCCATAGCTGTCGCGCCACAGCGGGCCGAGGGTTTCGGGGAACAGCGCCTGGTAGGGCAGGTGGCGCAGCGCATGCGCCTCGCCCTGGGCGCGGCGCAGCACGGCGTTCATCAGCTTACCGAGGTGCTGGCTACGGGTGTCGCGCTTGCTGGCCTCGACGGCGAGGAAGATGGCGCTGTGGTCACCCAGTTCGGGCAGGAACACCAGGTGCGCCAAGCTCAATCGCAGGATGGCCTCGAACGGCCCAGATTTCTTCGGGATGCCGCGGTCGAGGAATCTCGCGATCATCAGGTTGAGCTGGCCGTGGCGGCGCAGCGCCACCGTCACCAGCTTGTTGGCCAGCGCGCGGTCGCGACCATCCTCGATCTCGGCGTGCGAAAAGGGGGCGAAGTTCGCCCCCTTGAGTACCTGATCGAGCCGGTCGGCCGCGAGCAGCCTCAGCTTCAGTCCAGGCGGGTGTTTCTGTTTCTTCAACGGCTCAGCCCCAGGGTCCGCGCGAGCTATTGCCATTCTCGCTCGAGCCTGTCGAGGGGACGCGCCAACCGCCGCCGGTATTGCGGGGGACCGTATCGTCGGCCGCGGGTTGCGGCACGGGCCGCCGGCCGGTGCGATCGACCTGCATTTCGCCGGCGAGGCGCTGCAGCTGGGCGATACGGTTCTCGACGTTGGGATGGGTCGAGAACAGGTTGTCCATGCGCTGCCCGTTAAGCGGGTTGAAGATGTACATATGGGCCTGCGCCGGGTTGCGCTCGGCCGGGACGTTGACGGTCTGCCGCGCCAGCTGGCTGATCTTGTTGAGCGCCGAAGCGAGTCCCAGCGGGTCGCCGGAGATCTCGGCGCCGTCCTTGTCGGCCTCGTATTCGCGGGTGCGGCTTACCGCCATCTGCACCAGAGCCGCGGCGATCGGTGCGACGATCACCGCGATCAGCACGCCGATGGGCCCGAGCGGGTTATCGCGCGAGTTGCCCCCGCCGAAGAACAGGCCGAACTGCGCCAGCATCGAGATGGCGCCGGCAATGGTGGCGGTCATCGTCATGGTCAGCGTGTCGCGGCTGCGGATATGGGCCAGCTCGTGCGCCACCACCGCCGCGACTTCACGCGGCTCGAGATAGCGCAGCAGCCCGGCCGAGACGGCAACCGCGGCGTTTTGCGGGTTGCGGCCGGTGGCGAAGGCGTTGGGCTGCTCGGTGTTGATGACGTAGAGTTTTGGCATCGGGATGCCGGCGCGCTGCGAGAGCGCCTCGACCGTGTTGTAAAGGTCGGGCTGGGAGCGCGGATCGACTTCGACGGCGTTCTGCATGCGCAGCACCATCTTGTCGGAGTTCCAGTAGGCGAAGAGGTTAGTGAGCGCGGCAATGATGAAGGCGATCCACATGCCGCCGGTGCCGCCGACAAAGTAGCCGACCGCCATGAAGATGGCGGTGAGGACAGCGAGCAGGACCGAAGTGCGGAGGAAGTTGAGCATTGCCGTTAAGTCTTGTACCTCGTGAGCGTCTGAACTGAAATTACATGGGATGGCGTGGGGTTCCCCACAAGGACCATGTCGAAACGGTAACCTGATGGACGAAACCCCACAAGCGAAGCCTCCCCTCAGCCCCGCAGCGCAGCGGGCGCTCGACGAGGCCGCGGCCCGCCGCGCCGAAATCGACGCCAAGGCAGCCGCCGGCAGGCGCGAGAAAGGCGGCCGCGGCGGGCTCGATCCGGCCCGCTACGGCGACTGGGAAATCAAGGGCCTGACCGCGGACTTCTAGGCCGCCGCAGGCACCGCGGCGCCGCCGAACAGGCCGATGACGATGCCCTGGATCACCAGGACGGCGAGGCCATAGCCGCCATCGATGGCGGTCAGCCGCCAGGGCAGGCCCTGGTAGCGGTGGTTGAGGATCAGGAAGGTGAGCACGAAGCCGGCCCACATGTGCACGCCGGCGAGAATGCCGTTCCACACATCGGTCGAGCCAAACAGCGCCGGCGTGATCAGCGCGATGAAGTAGGCCATCACCAGCTGCACCGCGAAGCCCCAGGCGAAGGGCGTCCAGTCGGCGGCGTTGAGCTGTTCGCGAGTCTTGCCGATGGCGCTCAACCATTGCTTGCCGAGCACGTTGTACCAGATGGCGCCAAACCCCATGCTGGCGACGGCGGCAACGACGACGGCCAGCCAATTGACGGCAAAATGCATGATCGATCCCCCTCCCGCTTAGTGCGGAACCCGAACTTACGGCGATTTGGGGGATTTGGGGAGATGAAGACTGACAGGGACGGCCCCCTCCCGGCCTCCCCCATGAAGGGGGAGTGAAGAGTCGAGGCTCTGTCTTCGATCGTGCCAGAAGCACTGGCGGAGCACCCCCCCTTGTGGGGGAGGATGGGAGGGGGCCGTCTCTCTCAGTCAGGTCTTACAGCCCACCCATCTTGCAGATCAGCTTCCACTCGGCCTCGGTGACGGGGCCGACGGAAAGGCGGGAGAGCTTCACCAGCGCCATGTTGGCGAGCTCCGGGGTCTTCTTGATGGTTTCGAGCGTCACGGGCTTGGGCAGTTTCTTCACCGGCAGCACGTCGACGCACTCCCAGACGATGTTGCCCTTCTCGTTCGGCTCGGCGGTGGAATCGGGGTGGGCCAGCGCCACCACCTTGATGATGCCGACGATCTCCTTGCCGATGTTGGAGTGGTAGAAGAACGCCTCGTCGCCGAGCTTCATCGCCTTCATGTTGTTGCGCGCGGTGTAGTTGCGCACGCTGTGCCACTCCTCGGGAACGCCGCGCGCCACCACGTCATCGTAGGAATTGACGTCGGGTTCCGATTTCATCAGCCAGTAGGCCATCGCCGCCTCACTTGTTGGTGTTGTTGATCCCGAGGTGCCAGCGCTTGATGGTGATCTGATCGAACACGCCCTTCACCACGAACGGGTCGCTGTTGAAAGTTGCCTGCGCGGCTTCGAGGTTCTCGGCTTCGATCACCACGATCGAGCCGGTCATATCGCCATTGTCGTCGAGAAACGGGCCGGCCAGCACCAGGCGGCTGCCCAGGCTATCGAGATGCTTCAAATGTTCGGGGCGCACTTCCTGGCGGCGGGCGAGGCCGTTGGGCCGGTCATGCGCGATCAAGGCATAAAGCAAAGTCATTCCTCCCGTTTGAGCGGCCGCGACATGAGGCCGGCTACGATATCTGCAATGGTGGTGGTGCCGCCGAGCAGCAGGTTTACCGCATCGATGAGCGGGGCGTCGATCAGCAGTTGGTCGGCCAACTGCTTGGCCACCGGGGCGGTGAGCGCCCCCTCGGCGAGCTCGGCGCCAGGGCTCTCGCCGCGGCCGAGGCTCACGCCATAGCGGTAGTTGCGCGATTGGGTCGAGGTGCAGCTCAGCGTCAGGTCGCCGAGGCCTGCGAGGCCGGTGAGGGTCGAGGCGCTGCCACCCATGCGGACGACCAGCCGGGTCAATTCGGCAAAGGCGCGGGCGAGCAGCGCCGAGCGGGCCGAGGCGCCGAGCCCGGCGCCGTCGACGGCGCCACAGCCGAGCGCGTAGACGTTTTTCAGCGCGCCGGCCAGCTCGACGCCGAGCCGGTCGTCGGCGGCGTAGAGCCGGAAGGTCGGGCCGGCGAGCGCGGCGGCGACCTCCGAGGTCCCCCTGGGGTCGTCGCCGGCGAGGGTGACGGCGGTGGGCCGGCCGGCGGCGACGTCGGCGGCGAAGCTCGGGCCGCTCAGCACATAGGGAATGGCGGTGGGGGAGACGTCGGCGAGCACTTCGCTCTGCCGCTTCAGCGAGCCGTGCTCAAGCCCCTTGGCGGTCAGCACCACCGGCAGGTGCGCCAAGGCCGCGGCAATCGGCTTGAGCGCGGCGCGGCTCGCCTGCGCTGGCACGGCGAGGATGACGAGGTCGACGTCCGGCAGCGCCAGCGCGCCGGTGATGCGGTCCGACAGAACCTGGTTGCCCAGATGCGCGCTGTTGCGGCGGTTGCGGTTGATGTCGTCGATCGCTGTGGGGGCGCGGCCGACCAGCGTCACGCTGCGGCCGGCGATAGCGGCGGCTTGCGCCAGCGCGGTGCCCCAGGCGCCTGCGCCGACGATGGCGACGCGCTCAAGCGCCATGGTTGAGCCCCATATCGGCGCTGTCGAGCGGCCAGCGCGCCTTGGCGGAAACATCGAGCGGGTGGGCGGCGCCGAGCGCCAGCCGTTCGGCCCCGGCCCAGGCGACCATGGCGCCATTATCGGTGCAGAGCGGGATCGGCGGGATGATCAGCACGGCGCCGGCCCTATCGGCCACCTCGCGCAGGGCAGCGCCGATCGCCTGGTTGGCGGCGACCCCGCCGGCAACGACCAGCCGCGGCGGCTGGCCGGGGAGCTCGGTGGCGTATTTTTCGAGCGCCGAGCGGGTGCGAACTGCGACGATTTCGGCGACGGTGCGCTGGAAGCTGGCGCAGATGTCGGCCACATCCTGGTCGGTCAGCGGCGCCTGCTGCTCGGCGGCGAGGCGCACGGCGGTCTTCAAACCGGAGAAGGAGAAGTCGAGCCGATCTTCCTTGAGCAGCGGTTTGGGGAAATTGAAGCGGCGCGGGTCGCCGTGCACCGCCAGCTTCTCTACTTCCGGCCCGCCCGGATTGCCGAGCCCGAGGAGCTTGGCCACTTTGTCGAAGGCTTCCCCCAGCGCGTCGTCGATTGTCGTGCCCCAGCGCTCATAGTCGCCGACCCCGCGCACCAGCACGAACTGGCTGTGCCCGCCCGAAACCAGCAGCATCAGGTAAGGGAAAGCGATGCCGTCGGTTAGCCGGGCGGTGAGCGCATGCGCCTCGAGGTGGTTCACCGCGATCAGCGGCTTGCCGAGCGCCGCGGCGATCGCCTTGGCGGTGGTGAGGCCAACCAGCACGCCGCCGATCAAGCCGGGGCCGGCGGTGGCGGCGACGGCGTCGACCTCGCTGAGCTTGATCCCGGCGCTGGCCGCGGCGCGCGCGATGATGTGATCGAGGTGGCTGACATGGGCGCGCGCCGCCAGTTCGGGCACCACGCCGCCATAGGGCGCGTGCTCCTCGAGCTGGCTGCGCACGATGTTCGATAGAATGGTCGCATGCCCGCTGGCATCGCGCTCGACGATCGAGGCGGCGGTTTCGTCGCAGCTGGTTTCGATGCCGAGCACTCTCATCAAACTTGTCCGTTACCTGTCTAAGGGGTAAGCCCAGCCCGGCTTTGGCCTACAATAGGTATGAACTGAAATGCAATCGGCGCCGTTCCTCCGCATCGGGACCCGGGGCTCCATGCTGGCGCTGGCCCAGGCGCAGCTGACGCAGCGGCTGCTGGCCGAAGCGCATGGCGTGGCGCTCGAGCGCATCGAGATCCGCGTCATCACCACCAGCGGTGACAGGCTCACCGACCGGCCGCTCAGTGAAGCGGGCGGCAAGGGCCTGTTCTCGCGGGAAATCGAGGCGGCGCTGGCCGCCGGCGAGGTCGATCTAGGGGTGCATTCGAGCAAGGATCTCGCGTCGTGGTTGCCCGATGGCATGGTGCTGGCGGCGTTTCTCGAACGGGAAGACGTGCGCGATGCGTTCGTCTCGCTGAAATACCCAGGCGTCTCCGAGCTGCCGCAGGGAGCAAAGCTCGGCTCGTCCTCGATCCGCCGGGCGGCGCAGATGCTGCGGGTGCGGCCCGACCTCGAGGTGGTGCAGTTCCGCGGCAATGTCGATACGCGGCTAGCAAAGCTCGAAGCCGGGGTGGCGGATGCGACGCTGCTGGCGGTGGCGGGTCTTAACCGGCTGGGTAAGCAGGACAAGATCACCGCCTATCTCGACCCCAGAGAGTTCCTGCCGGCGCCGGCGCAGGGCGCCATCGGCATCGAGATTCGCGAAGCCGATGCGCGGACCGCCGAACTGGTCGGCGTGCTGAACCACTTGCCGACCGCCACCACCATCGCGGCCGAGCGGGCGCTGCTCGCTACGCTCGATGGTTCGTGTCGAACGCCGATCGGGGCGTTTACCGAATTGAATGGGGTTTGGTGCAGGTTGACCGCCGAAATCCTCAGCCCGGACGGTCATGAATTCTATCGCGGCGCGGTTGAAGGTGCGGCAGCGGATGCCGCCAAACTCGGAACGCAACTGGGTGCGACGTTGCTGGAGCAGGCAGGGCCGGAGTTCCAGCGGCAGTTCAAAGGATAGGCTCGACTTGAAAATGCTCGTGACCCGGCCAGACCCCGACGCGAGCGATACCGCCGCAAGGCTCGGTGCGCTCGGGATCGAGGGCGTGCCGTGTCCATTGCTGGTGCACCAGACACTCGATGTGAGCCTGCCCGAGCCGAAGGGCTTTGCGGGCCTGGTGCTGACCAGCGCCAATGCGCTGCGCGCGCTGGACGAGCGCGGCGTGCTCGACCGCTACCGCACACTTCCCGTCTATTCGGTGGGCAACCGCACGGCCGCACTGGCGCGCGAAATGGGGTTCGAGGCGGTGACCAGCGCCGACGGGGCCTTCGCCGACCTGGTGGAGTTGCTGGCGCATGCGCCGCTTTCGGGGCCGCTGTTCTATCCGGCGGCGCGCGACATGTCGGCGGATCTCGGCAAATCGCTGGCGTCGTTCGGCCGCATGGTGATCACCGCCGAAATTTACGCCATGAACCCGGTAACGGCGCTGCCCGATGGCGTCGCGGAGCGGCTCAGCACCGGCGAGATCGAGGCGGCTCTGTTCTATTCCAAGCGCACCGCGCAGACCTTCGTGCGGCTCACGGAGCGGGGGCTGGAAAAGTCGGCGCGGGCGCGCTTCGGCGTGCTTTGCCTGTCCGAGGCGGTTGCCGCGCCGCTGCTCGATGCCCATTTCGTGCGGGTCGGGCTCTGTGACCATCCCAGCGAGGAGGCAATGATGGGACTTGCCTTGTCGTTCGCCCGCGACCAAAACCCATGAAGATAAGCAAGGAAGTGCCGCATGGCTGAACGCAAGTCGGGGCCCGTCAAGCCGCCGGTCATCGAGCTCACGGCGCGGGAGGCCGAGAAGCCGGCCGCCGCGACGACGGCGAGCGGCAAGGCGGCCGAGCTGGCGGAAGAAGCTGCGGCCGAGGCACCCCCTGTTGCGGAAGAGCCGGTCCGTCCGATGCCCCCGCCGCCACGTCCGCAGGCGCGCCTCGCCATGCCGTGGAGCGCTATCTCTATCGCTGCAGTCGCCGGCGCGCTGCTCGGCGCGGGGATCGTCTACGGGCTCGGCAACTGGCTGCCGCTGCCAAACCAGCGCCCGGTGATCGCCGATCCCGCGGCGCGGCTCGATGCGACCGACAGCAGCCTCAACGAGATCGAAACCCGGCTCGCCGCCATCGAAGAGCACACGAAGAGCCGAGAGATCAGCCTCGACGCCAGCATCGCGCAGCTCGATGGCGGGCTGACCGAGATGCGGCAGGCAATCGCCGCCGTGCCGGCTGCCGAACCGGTCGACCTGGCGCCGCTCGAAACCCAGCTCAAGGGCCTCGAGGACCGGGTGACGGCGATCGGCGCCGGCGCCTCTTCGGCCGACGCGACGGCGCTGGCAGAAACGATCAGCAGCATCGAGGCGGGGATCGCCGAGCTTCGCACCCAACTGACGGCGCTCGACCAGCGGGTGGTTGCCACCGACAGCGCGATCAGCGGCCTCAAGGGCGATGTCTCGGCCACGCAAACGGCGATCTCGACGCAGAACCAGACGCTCGGCGGCGCCGATATCGGCCCGGCAGTGCGCCTGCCGCTGATGGTCTCGGGGCTCGAAACCGCCATCGCCAATGGCCGGCCGTTCGCCGCCGAGCTTACCGGCCTCAAGGCGCTGCTGCCCGACCTCGCCGTGCCGGGGCCGGTGGAAGCAGCGGCGGCAGAAGGCCTGCCCCGGCCCGATGTGGTGGTGGCGCAGTTCACTGCCGCGGTGCCCAACGTGCTGGCCGGCCGCGCCGCCGTCAGCACCGGCGACATGGGCGAAGATGCGCTCGAATGGATGAAGGGGCTGCTGGCCCTCAGGCCGGTTGGCGAAGTGGCGGGTGATGCGCCCGAAGCGATCGTCTCGCGGCTCGAGGCAGCCGTCGGCCGGCATGATTTCAAGGCGGCGGCGGAGCTGTTGGCGCAGTTGCCGCCGGCGATGCAGGCCGGCGCCGGCCCGTCGGGGGGCGATATCACCAAGCTCGCCGCGGCCGAGGGTTTCGTTGCTGAATTGCGCAACCGGGCGCTGGCGCCGACGGCGGAGGCCAATCCGTGATCCGGCTCGCGTACTGGCTCATCGTCAGCCTCCTGGTCACCGCCGGCATCGCCTGGCTGATCAGCCTGCCGGGGACGCTCACCATCGAGTTCCTGGATTTCCGCATGCAGCCGCGGCTGGGCGTCGCCGCCTTCCTCGCGGTAGCGGGCGTGGTGCTGATCATCCTCGTCTGGGGCATCGTCAAGCGCGTCATCGCAGCGCCCTATTACCTCGCCCGGCAATCGCGCGAACGGCGCAAGGATGCCGGTTACATGGCGCTGTCGGACGGTTTCATCGCGCTGCAGGCCGGTGACGCCAATCGAGCGCGGCAACTGGCGCGCGAAGCGCGCGGCAACCTGCCGCGCAATGCCGCGGCGCAACTGCTCGAGGCGCGCGCCGACCTGGCGCTGGGCGACATGCATTCGGCCCGCGAGCACTACCGGGCGCTGATCACCAATCGCAAGACGGCTCTCGCCGCGCTCTCCGGCCTCTACGACCAGGCGCGCCAGCAGGGCCGGCCCGATGCGGCGCTGACCTTCGCGCAGAAAGCCATCGACATCTCGCCGCAGGCGCCATGGGCGCGCGAGGCGGTGTTCGACGACCTGACCCGCAACGGTCGTTGGGACGATGCCTACCGGATGATCGCCGATGAGCAAGCGGTGACGCGCGAGGAAAAGACCCGCAAGCGCCGCCGCCAGGCGGTGGTCGAGGCGGCGCGGGCGCAACTCGCCGAAGGCACCGACCCGCATGCGGCGCTCGAACACGCGCTCGCCGCGCTGAAGCTCGTGCCGGATTTCGTGCCGGCAGCGTTGATCGCAGCCCGCATCTATTCCAACCGCAACGAAGCCCGCCGGGCGATGAGCCTGCTCCGCCGAGTGTGGCGCGCCACCTCGCACCCCGATATCGCGACGCTGTTCGCCAATTCGGTGCCGGGCGTTTCCGCCGTCGAGCGGCTGAAACGCATCGGGGAACTGATCGATACCCCGCCCCCCAACAAGGCGAGCGCGCTGGTCTTGGCGCGCGCCTCGATCGATGCCTTCGACTGGGTCGGGGCGCGGCAGGCGCTGGCCGGCTACTCCAACGCCAACCCTTCACAGGCCGTGTGCCTGTTGATGGCGGAGATCGAAGAGGGCCAGTCGGGCGACAAGGGCAAGGCGCGCGACTGGCTGAACCGCGCGGTGCGGGCGCCGCGCGATCCGGTATGGACCGCCGACGGCATCACCGCCGAGGAGTGGGAGCCACTGTCGCCGGTGACCGGCAAGCTCGATGCGTTCGAGTGGCGGGTGCCGACCAGCGCAGTGGCGACGCGCACCGGCACCACCACCCCCATGCTGCCCGAAGGCACTTCCCCGCCGGCGGCAGCCGAGCCGGAAAAGCCACAGGGCGGGCCGCTGGCGCTGCCCGAGGCGTAGGACGATCATCATCATGTCGAGCGCACTTGCGCGTGACAGGCGTCGCTTGTATTAGACCCCGCACTGGCGCATCGCTCGCGCCGGTCAGGCCGCATTAGCTCAGTCGGTAGAGCATCTCATTCGTAATGAGGGGGTCGCTGGTTCGAATCCGGCATGCGGCACCACCCTTTTCACCGTCACAGTGCTCTCCAGCCAGCGGTTCGCGCCGGGAGGCCGGGTTATGCGGTTATGCCGGACTGGCCCTGGGCGAGGTCACCTGCCCGAGCTGCAGGAAACCAGTACGCCAAACCGCTTCGTTTGAGCTGCAATGTCGACCAGGGTGAGCGGGGCAGCGCTGCTCGACGTTTGATACGCGATGGAATGCGCATCGAGGAAGCTCATGACGACACTGCCCTTGATAGCGAAGTTCACATTCTGCGGCAGGCTGCCCGTCGCGCCAAGAACAGCCACATCGTCCATTTTTGCATTGACCATGCCGACAACGAGCCCTGCTGCATCAACGAGTGGGCCGCCGCTGTTGCCGAGCTGAATTGGCGCCGAAATCTGCACGAACCGCACGTCATCAGCGAGCCCTGAGAGCGCGGTGATGTTTCCGGAAACGATGTTCCCGGCTTGGCTCAACATCCCTGTGAGCGGAAATCCGTACACGGCCACCGTCTCTCCAGCCTGCAACGGGGCCCCGGTCCTGAAGGTGGCCGCGGCGGCGGAGAGCGGTTCGTCTACCTTCAGAAGAGCAAGGTCGTTTGCTGGGTCGAAGCGGATCACCGTCGCCGGCTTCGGCGCCGAACCGGACGCTGTCACGCTGAATGAGTCGCAACCGTCGATGACGTGATGATTGGTCAGAACATAGCCGGAGGTGGAAACGACGATGCCAGTCCCGCTGCTGTCCCGCGGCTTTTCTTCAGTCGAGGTTGATCCAGTTGCTGCAGTGGTAGCGGGCGGCGGGGCATTTGTGTGGGTCCCGACGCACTGCGCCAAGGCGATCGCGAGCTTGGACGTTCCGGACAGGTCGAAATGGTAGTCCCCTCCGAGAAACGAGACGTCCATCGTACGGCTCCGTCGAAACAGATCCAAGACGTGCTGGTCATCGGGCATTTCGAGCGTCATGAACTCGGGCGAATCCACGCTGGCCGTGCCTCGGCGCCAGACCATGTCGTCGAAGCGATAGGAAACGGTCGCCTCTCTGACTGTAAGGTTCCAGCCAGGGCCGACTAATCCGATTACCCACCTGTAGTCGAATGTAAACGAGACGAGCAGCGTCACTCCATTGAGGTACTCAGCCGCCGCCGCGCAGTGTGAGAACTGGTTTGTGGTGTTGTCTGCGTATGCACCGCCTGCCCAAAGGCCCGGGAAGGGGTACTTCGTAATCATCTCCGCCCGTGCTGACGACAGTGATGCACACAGCACAATCAATGCGACAAACAAGCCACGCATTTACTTCCCCCTCCGGGGATAATGGCGTGCCTCGTTGACGTTCGCAACAGTTGCGTTGCGGCCATGATGTAACGTTTGCACCTGGATTGATCGGGTCCGGTCGAGCGGAACGGTTCTCGCTCAAAGGCCGTCTTCGAGTGCAAACTCAGAACAGCAACCCCTTGATGTCCGCCAGCAACTGATCCACCGGGATAGTGATCAGCAGCGCCGGGAGCAATGGCGGCTGCGCCGCGGGCGCGAGGGCGGCGAGGCTCAAGCGCGTGCCAAACGCCGCCTTGCAGCCGGATCGAGCATTGCAGCTTGCTTAGTGGCCACCCGGCGGGCGACAAGGCCCGATCACGGAGAGCCTCGATGCTAGCGACGAGCGAGATTGCCAAACTGAAGCGCGAGATCGCCACGTTGCGCGACATTGTCGGGCAGAGCCGGCCGGGAACCAAGAACCCGATGAGCTCGGCGGAACGGCTGTCGCTCAAGTCGGAGATCGACCGCTGCATCCTCGAGCTCGATGAGCTCAGGGGCAAGCTCTCGCAGTAGCGATCCAGCGGGCCTGCCGCAAAAGGTGAAGCCGTTCCAGTTCGGAAGCGCTAGTCGTCCTTGACCTCGGTGTCGGGGCGGTCGGTGCCTTCCGCGACTTCCTGATGCCAGACGCCGCGGGCGTCTTCATACTCGATGCCATCGGTGGCACCGGCAACGCGCTGGCGCCGGGCGGCGGCCTCGGCGGCCTCGTGCGCCGCGGCATGGCTGCGGAAGGTTTCCGACAGCACGTCGCCCACCTTGTAGGCCCAGCCTCCGTCATGCTGGACGACTTCATACTTCACTGTGCTCATGGCGGCTCTCCTTGAGATGCACTGGCAATGTAGGGTGCGCCGCTTATTGTTACGAGCAGTGGCCGGTCGTTCCGGTTTGCCGCCTCAAATCTCTCGTATTCGCGCGGGATTCATGACGAACGCGCCGAAGCAGCCTATCGTTGCAGACCATCGCGTGCGCCGCGCCTCACTCACCTGAGATGAAAGGGCCTGCCAGTGACCGCCTATCTCTTCCTGTTGCATGTCGCGGGGGCCGTGACGCTGATGCTGTGGGCGGTGCATATGGTGCACACCGGCACCGAACGCGGCTGGCGCCCGGAGATTACCGGGCTGCTCAGGGCGACCGATGGGCCGGTGCGCAGCGCTGCGGTCGGCGCCGGGCTGGGGCTGGCGCTGCAGAGCTCGACTGCCGCGGGGATGCTCGCTGCTGCCTTTGCCTCGCGCGGCATGTTCGCACTGGCAACCGGCCTCGCCATCGTGCTCGGGGCCAATTTCGGTTCGGCGCTGGTGGTGCTGATCCTCAGCCTCGATCTCAGCCTGCTGCCGCCGGTGCTGCTGGTTATGGGTGGGCTGCTGTTCTTCAAGGGCAGGTCACGGCGCGTGAAGCAGAGCGGCCGCGCGCTGGTCGGGCTCGGGCTGATCTTTGTGTCGCTGCAGCTGCTCAGCGAGGCCACGGCGCCGCTCGGCGACAGCGCGGTCCTGCCGGCAGTGGTCCAGTATCTCGGCAAGGAGCCGCTGACGGCGCTGCTGGCCGGGGCGGCGATTGCCTGGCTGTTCCATTCCTCGGTGGCGACGATCCTCTTGCTGGTGGTGCTGTCGCAGCACGGGGTGCTGCCGTTCGAGGCGGCAGCGCCATTGCTGCTCGGCGCCAATATCGGCACGGCGATCGGACCGTTCGTCCTGACGCGCAACAGCAGTATCGAAGCCAAACGCCTGATGGCGGGGAACCTGATGACCCGCGTCGCAGGCGCCGTGCTGGCGCTGGCGGTGCTGCTACTGGGCGGCTCGGTGCTGGCGCCCGGCTTCAGCCCGGTGCAGCAGCTGGTCGGGCTGCACCTCATCTTCAACGTGGCGCTGCTGCTCGTCGGCCTGCCGCTCACCGGCGTGATGGCGCGGCTGATGGAGCGGCTGATCCGCGCGCCGGCAACGACCGATCCGGCGGCGGCCATCGGGGTGCCGCCCAGCTGTCTCGACGAAGCAGCGGTGGGCGATCCCGGCATGGCGCTGGCCTCGACCACCCGTGAGCTGCTGCGTATGGCGGAGATCGTCGGCCGGATGTTCGAGCCGGTGATGGAGATCTACAAGGCCGGCGATGAGGAAAAGATCCGCCAGGCCCGGCTGATGGAGGCGGCGATCGACCAGGCGCAGAGCGATATCAAGCTCTATCTGGCGCGGGTGCAGTTCAACGAGGACAGCAACAGCGCGCGGCGGGGGCAGGATCTCGCGGCCATCGCGGTCAATCTCGAGTATGTCGGTGACGCCATCACCAAGACGCTGCTGCGGCTCGCCGAAGTGCGGCGCGAACAGCGGCTCGCTTTCTCGCCCACCGGCTGGCGCGAGCTGGCGGAGCTGCACAGCCAGGTGGTGGAGAACATGCAGCTGGCACGCAACGTGCTCGTCACCCGCGACCTCAACCAGGCGCGCAAGCTGGTCGTCGAAAAGACCCGGATGCGTGAGGCGGTGGCGGCCAGCCAGCGCCAGCATATGCAGCGGTTGAAAGACGGTACGGAGGCGAGCCTTGCCACCTCCAACCTCCACCTCGAGACGCTGCGCGCCATGAAGACCATCAACTCGCTGATGGCCTCGATCGGCTACCTGGTGCTCGAGGAAGCCGGCGAAGTGCTGGATCACCGGTTGAAGCCAGCGGGCTAGAGCGCGCTTTCAGCTCCAGCGCTCAGCCGGTGGGCTGAGGCCCCGGCCCACGACGATAGACGCGCAGCTCGATCACTTCGGGCACATGCCACTCGAGCGACAGCATCACCGGGCGGCCACCCGTATCGTGGTCGACCTGGCGCAGGTGCTGCAGCGGCGCGCCAACCTCAACCTTCAGAAGTTCGGCCAGTTCGGCGTCAGCGTTGACCGGAGCCAGCACGGCCCGGGCGTGATCGACGGTGTGGCCGCGGTCGGCGAGGAGCTTGTAGAGCGAGCCGCCGAAGGCCGCGAGATCGGTGCGTTCATCGGCGATGTCGGTGGCGAGGCTGTCGATCGAGAACACCGCCGGCCGGCCGTCGGCGCTGCGGACGCGCCGGATCACCACCACATCCGAGCCGGGGGCAAGGTTCAGCGCCGCCACCACCGCGTCATCGGCGCGGACACGCGTAGCGCCGAGCACCTGCTTGGTGACGCTGAGGCCGGTGCTTTCGAGGTATTCGGTGTAGCTGAAATTGGTGTCGAGCGAGTTGCGCAGCCGCGGCCCCTCGGTGACGTAGGTGCCCGAGCCCTGGCGGCGGACGACATAACCATCCTCGATCAGGCCGCGCACTGCCTCGCGCAGGGTGATGCGGCTCACCGAGAACCGGGCGCACAGCGCATCTTCGTTGGGCAGTTTCGAACCAGGCGGAAACTCGCCTTCGATGATCGCGCGCCTCAGCTCGGAGCGGACGACATCGGGCAGCAGCGGGCGCGTTCTGGCTTGCAGCATGGGGATCTCGTGACAGGCGGGCTGGCGACGCAATTGATTAGTCGTCTCATGTTCGGATTGGCCGAGCAACCCGGTTACTGGGGGCGGGCTGAACTGTCGCGGTTGCGAGGAAGCGGGCAAATCCGGCATGCTGGCGGCCGGAGCGAACAGCCGGGGTGTGAGCCACGATGAGTTACGATGCGCTGGTGTGGCTGCTGGTGGGGCTGGGGATCGGGGTCACGGCCAGCCTGTTGCTGCTGATCGGCACCTCGATGCTGGAACATGGGCGGCTGAGCCGCCGCTTCCGCAGGGCGCGCACCGCTGCAGCGGCGGCGGCTGCGCCGGTGGAAAAGCCCGTCCCGGTCGCGCCGAAGACGTCGCTGCTGGCGCGGCCGGGAGCCCGAACCGAGGTCGCGCCCAAGCCGGTGGCCCAAGGCAAAGCCATGACCGAGGTGAAGCCGGCGGCAGATCCAAAATCGGTGGCGGACGACAAGCCGGCCCGACCGACGCTGGCGGTAGTTCCGGCGCCGGAGCCCAAGCAGGTTGCGGTCGCCGAACCGATGCCCGCTACGCCGGTGCTGGAGGCCAGGCCGGTCGTTGCGCCTTCCTCAGAGCCCGTTGCCGCGCCGCCCAAGCGGCTGCAGAGCGTCGAGGCGATGTTCGCCGAGGCGTTCGCCAATGACCGGTTGACGATATCGCCGGAGCCTGACGAGGCAGCGGGCGCTGCTAAGCCCGGGGCCGAAAAACCGCCAGGGTGAGCGCGCCGGCGCCCAGCAACAAGCCGCCAAGCAGGCGGCTGTCCCCGGTCGAAATGGGGATGTGCGGCACCCACTGCCGATAGAATGGAAACAGAAGTAACAGGATGGCGACCAGGAGTGCCGCCAGACCTACGGACCGCATGTTGCCCCTCCGCGATGTGGCGGAAACACAGTGATACAGCCGGTGACGCTTAAATTCCGGTTCGGATAGTATCTGCCTAAACCGTTAACGGAACTCTCTTTATCAAGGGCAGGTAACCGATCACCGGAATCTGAAGTGCCGGTGAGGCAACTCCTCCAGGGGGAGCGGCGTTTCTTCAGGCAAATGGCGTGGGGCCAACCCCGCGCGGCCAAGGAGACGTCATCATGCACAAGGCAGAACTCGACCGCCTGCTGGAAAAGACCGTCGCCGATGCGATCGGCGTGCGTATGCCCACCCACCGGCGCGCGCCGCCGGACAAGTCCAAGCATCATGCCAAGGGGCCACGCCGGCACAGGCAAATGGTGCGGGAACTGCATCCGGCCTGATTGGACTTTCTTCCGGCCTCGTCTAGATTCGCGCCCGCTTGATGGGGAGTCGTGACGATGGAGGGGGTGCCGGCAGCGGAGATCGCTCGATTGCGCGCGCTGGTGATCGGCACCCTGCCGCAGTTCGCGGGCGGCAGTTTCGTCCCCCTCACCGAAGGCTGGGACAGTGTCGCGCTCGAGTGTGACGGCTGGATCTTCAAGTTTGCCCGTCATCCCGATGCCGAAGCGCGGCTCAGGCGGGAAGTGGCGCTCCTGGCATTCCTCAAGCCGCGGGTCACCATGCCGTTGCCGCAGATGATGCTGCATGAAGGGCCAGTGCCGTTCTCACAGCACCTGAAACTGCCCGGCTCATCGCTGGAAAAGCCGCAATACCTTGAGCTCGACGAGGGTCGTCGCAACGCGCTGGCGACCCGCATGGCGCAGCTCTATGCAGAGCTCCACGCGCTGCCGCTCAACCGCATGCAGGCGGTTGGCGCCACAGGCGTCGATCCGTGGATGAGCCCGGACGAGATCCTGGCGCGGACCGAGACCAAGCTGCCGCGCGGCTACAAGGGTTTCGTCAAACGCACCATGGCGGCGTATCGCAAGCTCACCATCGAGGGCGACGAACTGGTCTATGGCTATTTCGATGGCCATGGCTGGAACATGGCGTTCGACCACGAAACCGGCATGCTCAACGGCGTGTTCGACTTCGCCGATTCCGGTTTCGGCTCGCGCCACCGCGACCTCAGCTACACGAACTGGATCTCGGCCGACCTGACGCTGAGGATCATCGAGCGCTACGAGGAACTGGCGCGGATCAAGGTCAACCGGGACCTGGTGATGCTCTATTCATCGGCCCTGCGCCTCGCCGAGCTCGCCGAGGAGTTTCTGTCCGACGACCACGCCGTGACGAACGTCGTCGACTGGGTGGCGGAACTGAAGCAGCTGGGGTTCAGTACCTGACGCTGTGACCGAAACGTGGACGATGGGCTGGGCCGGTCGCCGCGAGCCTGCCTTGCTTGGGGTGATGGATCTTCGAGCTGGTAGCTTCTCTCCCACCCACCGGCTGTCATCCCAGCGAAAGCTGGGACCCATTTCACAGCCTGCGCCGAAGGCGAGTTGGGTCCCAGCTTTCGCTGGGATGACACCGAGTTTGGGGTGATTGCGGTGAATCGACCCCCAGCACGTAAGTCGGAGCACCTCTCCTGGGTGCGCCGAGAAAAGCTTTTCCTTCACCCTTGTGCGTGACGGGAAAACATGCGACGAAGCATTCAAGAAAAGCTTTTCCCACATTCGTGAGCCGGCCATCACGTGCCTGCCGCGAAACGAGCCGGAAAAGCTTTTCCTCGCCATTCCCCGGGAGGAACCCTGCGTGTCGCGGGGCCGGAGGGCGGCACGGCAAATCGAGGGAGGAAGCCGATGAACCTGAAGAAACTAACGATGGGCGCGGTTGCCATGGCCACGCTGCTCGCGGCGATGCCGATGTCGGCATGGGCCGAAGACCTGCAGATGTGGGAACGATCGGGCGGCAATGCCGGCATGGTGGACGCGCTGGTCGCTGCCTGGAACGAGAAGAACCCCGATCGCAAGATCGTCCTGACCTACATTCCGCACACCGAAATGGTGCCCAAGCTGGCGCAGTCGATCGCCTCGGGCGAGGTGCCGGACCTGATGGGTCTCGACCTGATCTACGGGCCGCAGTTCGAAGCGGCCGGCCAGCTCGAGGACATCACCAGCTATTTCGCCGACGATGCTTCGATCAAGACCGCCAGCCCTGGTCACATGAAGGTCTCGACCTATGACGGCAAGCTCTATGGCGTGCCGCTCTATGCGGACGTCTCGGCGCTGTTCTGGAACAAGGACCTGTTCAAGAAGGCCGGGCTCGACCCGGAAGTGCCACCCAAGAGCCTCGCCGAGATCCATGACTTCGCCAAGAAGATCACCGGCGTCGAAGAGGGGGCTTATGGCTATTACCTGGCGGGCAACTGCGCCGGCTGCAACATCTTCACCTTCGGCCCGCTGATCTGGGCCTCGGGCGGCACGATCGAGCCGGCCGACGCTGCGGCCGAGCCGCTGACTGGCGACGCCGTGCCCAAGGTGCTCGAATGGGCCCGCATGATGCACAAGGAAGGGTTGATCAACCCCGCCAACCAGGCCGAGAACGGCGAGACCTTCCACCTGCAGTTCGGCTCTGGCAAGGTCGGGATGATGGGTACGGGCAACTTCAACATCACGCTCGCCCGTGAGCAGAACCCCAACATGAACTTCGGCATCACCCTGCTGCCTGGCCTCGAGGCCGGCCAGACGGCATCTTTTGCCGGCGGCGACATCGTCACCGTGCCGAAGGGCTCCAAGCGCGTCGCCGACGCGGTCGACTTCATGAAGTTCATCCTGTCGGACGAGGTTCAGGTCGAGGTCTATGCCAAGATGCTGAACATGACGACCCGCGGCGACATGGTGGACAACAAGTACTATGCCGAGGAGCCGCTGATCAAAGACGTGGCCAAGGCCATCGATATCGGCGTCACGCCCTATACGCTGAAATTCTTCGAGCTGATCAACTCGCCGCAGGGCCCGTGGCTGCAGATGCTGCAGCGCGTCTACTACACCGATGATCCGATCGATACGATCATCGCCGACGCCAAGCAGCAGATGAAGGATATCGCGGCCGAGTAAGCACGGCCCACATCCTGGCGGTGCTTCGTCCCGGTGAAGCACCGCTCACTTCCCTCTCGCCGAGGACACGAAGCGCCCATGAGCATCTACTCGACCAGATCCAATCGGCTCACGGGCCTTCTCTACCTCGCGCCGGCGCTGGCGTTCGTCGCCGCCTTCACCGCCTGGCCGCTGGGCCAGATGCTTTGGGTGTCGCTCAACTCGTGGTCGCTGATCACGCCGCCCAAGTTCATCGGGCTCAACAATTTCACCAAAGCCTTCAACGACAAGCAGTTCTGGGTGTCGCTGGGCTTCACCCTCAAATATACGCTGCTGATCACCCCGATCCTGATGATCGGTGGCTATGCCATTGCACTGCTGACGGTGAAGAATACACCGCTCCGCCGCTTCACCCGCGCCGTGGTGTTCGTGCCGGTGGTGATCGGGCTCGGGGCCTCGAGCCTGCTCTGGTACTGGCTGTTCTCCACCGACTACGGCTTCGTCAACCGGCTGCTGCTCGATTTCGGCCTGATCGACAAGGCGGTGATCTGGCTCGGCGTCGATGCCGACCGCTCGAACTGGGCGATCATCGTCTCGGTGGTGTGGAAGGTGCTCGGTTTCGGCATGATCCTGTTCGTTGCCGCCATCCAGGCGATCCCGCCCGAAGTATCGGAAGCAGCGATGGTCGATGGCGCGAGCCCGTGGCAGCGGCTGACCCAGGTGACGCTGCCGCTGACGCTGCGGACAGTGCTGCTGGTGACGCTGATCTCGGTGATCGGCTCGCTGCTGGCCTTCGACCAGTTCTACATCATGACCGCCGGGCAGCCGCAGAACCTCACCGCCACCTCGGTGTTCTACGTCTATCTCAACTCGTTCCCCTACCTGAAGCTCGGCTATGGCGCGGCATTGTCGCTGATCCTTGCCGTCATCATTCTCGTCTTCACCATCATCCAGATGCTGCTGACCCGCCGGAGCCATGCCTGATGAGTGCCGATCTCGCCCAGACCATAGACGAGACGGCCGCCGGCAGTGGCGTGCTGGGGCGCTTTTGGCGCAGCCGCACCAAATACCTGGTCGGGGCGGCATGCCTCTTCATCTGCGTCGTCATGCTGGCGCCGCTCCTCGCCTCGGTGCTGGCCTCGGTGAAATCGACCGCCGAAGCCGCCGCGGTGCCGCCAACTTATGTGCCGCAGAGCTGGAGCCTCGACAGCTACCTGAAGCTCTGGGTCTACCAGGCCGGGCTGCCGGTCTATCTGCTCAATTCCTTCGGCACCGCCTTCATGGCGATCGCCTTCTCGCTGCTGCTCACTGTGCCGGCCGGCTACGCGCTGGCGCGCTTCCCGATCCCCGGTAAGGAGCTGCTGTTCGTCTTCCTGCTCCTGGCGCTGATCATCCCCTACCAGGCGCTGCTGACGCCGATCTTTCTGATGTTCGCGCAGCTGAAGCTCACCAACTCGCTGATCGGCCTCGCCATCATCCACACCGCGATCCAGCTGCCATTCTCGCTCTACATCATGCGCAACGCCTTCGAAGCGGTGCCGATCGAACTGGAGGAAGCTGCGGTGATCGATGGCTGCAACTCGTTCCAGGTGCTGGTCCGCATCTGCTTGCCCTCGGTGGTGCCGGCGATGATCACGGTGGCGTTGTTCGCCTTCATCACCTCGTGGAACGAGTTCCTCGGCGCGCTGGTGATGATGAACCGGCAGGACAGCTTCACCCTGCCGCTGATCCTCGCGGCGGCACGCACCGAGACCAGCCTCGGCGGCACCGACTGGGGCATGCTGCAGGCCGGGGTGACGATCTCGATTATCCCTTGCGTCGGCATCTACCTGATGTTGCAGAAGTACTATGTTTCGGGCCTCCTCGCGGGAGCCGTGAAGTAGGACCGCGATGACCGACGAGCCAGATCCCTTGTCCAGCCCCCCAGCAAATGAACGCACCGGCCGCCATGGCCCGACCATTCGGGACGTGGCGCGGATTGCCGGCGTGTCGATCGGCACGGCGTCCAAGGCGCTGAACTCGAACGGGCGGCTCAGGCAGGAGACGCGCGACAAGGTCACCACGGTGGCGCGCGAGATCGGCTATCGCCCCAACGACATGGCGCAGAGCCTGCACCGCACCCGCTCGATGACCGTGGGGGTGCTTTCCACCGACTCGTTCGGCCGCTTCACGTTGCCGATCTTCCAGGCGCTCGAAGAGGTGTTCGCCGACCGGGGCATCGCCATTTTCATGTGCAATGCCACCGACGACCCGGAACGCGAGCGGCAGCATCTCGATCAATTGCTGGGCAAACGCATCGACGGGCTGGTGGTCACTGCCCGCCGCGCCGACAAGCGGCCGCCGGTCGGCCCGCTGCCTGCCGGGCTGCCGGTGATCTATGTGTTTTCGCAAGCCGACGATCGCGATGCGCTGTGCCTGTTGCCCGACGACGAGGGCGGGGCGCGGCTGGCGGTCAGGCACCTGGGCGAAGTGGGCAAGCGGCGGATTGCACATATCACCGGGCCTGAGCATTTCGAGGCGGTGCAGCTGAGGCGTCGCGGCTACCTCTCGGCGCTGGCCGAGCTCGGGCTCACCGCGCATCCTGAGTTCTATCTCTCGGGCAAATGGACCGAGGCCTGGGGACGCGACGCTGTCGCGGCGCTGTTCGACGGCAAGACCGATCGGCCCGATGCGATCTTTTGTGGCAACGACCTGATTGCCCGCGGCGTCGTCGATGCCTTGCGAGAACGCGGCATAGCGGTGCCGGGCGAAGTAGCGGTGGCCGGCTTCGACAACTGGGATGTGATGACCGCGGCGGCGCGGCCGCCACTCACCAGCGTCGACATGAACCTTTCGGCGCTCGGCCACGAGGCCGGGCGGCTGCTGATCGAGATGATCGGCGGCGAGACGGTGCGCGGCATCCGCCGGCTGCCGTGCACGCTGGTGGTGCGCGAGTCCACCGGCACGACCAGTTGAATTCAGACACCCGGCCGCTCGCTCGGCGGCTGGGCCAAGAGGAGTTGCAATGAGCCAGTATCATCCGGTGCGTTTCGTCGATGTCCGCCTCGAAGGCGAGTTCTGGAAAGAACGGCTCGACACCGTGCTCGCCCGCACCATTCCCAGCCAGCACAAGAAGCTCGTCGAGTATGGCTATCTCAACTCGCTGAAGCTGCCCAACCCGCCGCCGCCGCTGCGCTTTCCGCGCCATGCCAACGGCTTTACCGTGCAGGTGTTCTGGGATTCCGACATCGGCAAGTGGATCGAGGCCGCCGCCTATGCGCTGAGCCACAAGCGCGATGCCGATATCGAGGCAAAGATCGAGGCGATCGTCGACGATTTCGAGAAGGCGCAGGCGCCGGACGGCTACCTCAACTGCTGGTATCTGGGGCGCGAGCCGGAGAAGCGCTGGTCGAACATGCGCGACAACCACGAGCTCTACAATGCCGGCCATATGCTGGAGGGCGCCATCGCTTATTACGAGACCACCGGCCGGCGCCGCTGGCTCGAGGTGATGGAGCGCTATGTCGAGCATATCCGGACCAATTTCGGCACCGGGCCGGGGCAGAAGCGCGGCTATTGCGGACACCAGGAGATCGAGCTGGCGCTGATCAAGCTCTATCACCTGACCAGGGAAAAGAAGCACCTCGACCTGGCTGCCTACTTCATCAACGAGCGCGGCAATCCCAACCCGCATTACTTCGACGTCGAGCGCGAAGAGCGCGAGAAGAAGGGCTGGGAGTGGCAGCGCTACGTGCAGGGCACGTACGAGTACAGCCAGTCGCACAAGCCGGTGCGGGCCCAGGACAAGGTGGTCGGGCACGCGGTGCGCGCCATGTATATGTACACGGCGATGGCCGATCTGGCGGTCGAGCTCAACGACGCCGGTCTCAAAGCAGCGTGCGAGACGCTGTGGAAGGACGTGATGGAGACCAAGATGTATGTGACGGCGGGCCTCGGGCCGTCGGCGCATAACGAGGGCTTCACCTTCGATTTCGACCTGCCCAACCAGACCGCCTATGCCGAGACCTGCGCCTCGGTGGCGCTGATCTTCTGGGCGCAGCGCATGCTGCACCTCGATCTCGACGGCAAATATGCCGATGTGCTGGAGACGGCGCTGTTCAACGGCGCGCTGTCGGGCCTCAGCCGCGACGGCGAGCACTACTTCTACATGAACCCGCTGGAGAGCAACGGCACACCCACCCGCTGGGACTGGCACACCTGCCCGTGCTGCACGATGAATGTCAGCCGGCTGGTCGCTTCGGTCGGCGGCTACTTCGTCTCGACTGCGCCCGACGGCATCGCCTTCCACCTCTATGGCGGCATTTCGACCAAGCTCGATGTCGGCGGTACGGAAGTGGCGGTGCGCGAGGTCTCGAACTATCCGTGGTCGGGCGATATCGCCATCGAGATCGATCCGGCGACGGAGAAGGCGTTCGAGGTGAAGCTTCGCATCCCGGGCTGGTGCAAGGGCGCCACGGCCAGGGTCAATGGCGAGGCGGTGCAGCTCAGCCCGGTCAACGGCTATGCCACCATCAGCCGCAGCTGGACAAAGGGCGACAAGATCAGCCTCGAGCTGCCGATGCCGGTCGAGCGCGTCTATGCCAACCCGCAGGTGGTGATGGATGTCGGCCGTGTGGCGCTGACCCGCGGCCCCCTGGTCTACTGCCTCGAGGAGGCCGACAACCCGGGCGGCACGGTGCAGCGCTTCAAGCTGCCACGACAGAGCGAGATCGCGATCAAGCAGTCGAACCTGTTCGACGGCATCATCCAGCTGACGGCCGGCGGCAAGGCAGTGGACGAAGCCGAGTTCAAGCCGCTCTACCGCACCAGCCCGCCCAGGGAAGCCCCGGCAACGCTTACGGCATTGCCCTATTACCTCTGGGCCAACCGTGGGCAGGGCTCGATGGTGGTGTGGATCCCGGAGGCTTGAGCGGCACCTAAGCCAGAGCGTGGGGCCCACCCCCACCCTTGATCCCTCCCCACAAGGGGGAGGGAGACGCGTACTGCACGTTCGGTCCTTGCGCCGTCCCTCCCCCTTGTGGGGAGGGTAGCGCAGCTAGGCGAAGCCTTAGCGAAGCTAGGGTGGGGGTGCCCCACGCTCAGATACTGCAGCTTACTCCGCCGCCTGCCCGCCGAACTGCGATTCCAGCAGTGCCCGCTCATAGGCCAGGCGCGAGCTGGCGCGTTGCGGGGCTTCGAAGTGTTCGTCCATGGCGCGGGCGAAGAGTTTTTCGCGCTCTTCTTCGGTCGACATGAAGAACGGGTAGCGGCGCAGCGTCGCCGGCAGCTTGGTGTTCACATAGGCGCCGTAGAGCGCCACCGGGAAGGCGAGGCCGGGATAGACCCGCACGTCCGACATTTCCTCGGAGCCGAAGACCCGGCGGTAGAATGCCGTGTGTTCGGGCCGCACCAGCGCCAGGCAGGCATCGGCCTTGAAGAACAGCGACGCCATCACCGCGATCCTGAGCGTCAGGAACGGCAGCGCCGGGTAGGCGAGCGAGGCCTCGTAGTCGGCGGTGAAGCGCGAGGGGTCGATGAAGGTTTCGCCGCGCGCCAGCAGCGGCTCGAGCACGTCCGGGCAACTCTTCATCGACGGGCCGAAAGGATGTTTGGCGCTGACGTGATGCAGCCGGATAGAACTGACCAGCTCGCCGTCGATATGAACACCAAAACTCATGCCGTTGGGCGCAGTATCGAGGTCGTCTACCACAATGCCGGCATCGTTGAACGGCACGGATTCTTCGCGACGATAGGCTTCGTAGCGCAGGCGATAGATTGGATTGTCGGTGACATCCATACGGACGCGCGAATACTCAACGCGGTCCAGTATCTCCATGAGCGTGCCGGCGAAGCGAGACACCGGAGCAGCCGACGTCGCTGCCGAACCTTCCACGTCCGAACGCATAGGGAACTCCGCAACTTTCAAACAGAGTTTAACCTTTCGTTAGGCATAATAAAATTGCCAAATGCGCACGGCCGCCGCGCCGCCTACGCATAAGCACGGACAGCGCCAGGTCCAGCGCCGAATCCCTCAGATTTCAGAAGAGTTTAGGCGTCTTAACCACGTTTGCGGTTTGTCGTACCAACGGTCAGCACGCGCTCGAGCGTAGCGCGGGCCGCCATGCGGTCGATGAGCTCGGCGACTTCGCGCCGTGGCAGTGGCACGCCGAACAGGTAGCCCTGGATCTGGTCGACCTTGGAATGGGTGGCGATCAGGTTGAGCTGCTCTTCGGTCTCGACGCCTTCGGCGGTGACGGTGAGGTTGATGTCCTTGCCGAGCTGGGCGACGTTAGACAGCAGCTTCAGCGAGCGCGGGTTCTCGGCAATGTCCATGACGAAGCTGCGATCGATCTTCAGCTTGGTGAAGGGCAGGGCCTGCAGGTAGCTCAGCGACGAGTAACCGGTGCCAAAATCGTCGAGCGCGATGCCGATACCTTGCTTCGCCAGCTTGGCGAGGATCTTGGTGGCGGCGGCGCGTTCTTCGATCACTGCGGTCTCGGTGACCTCGATCTCGAGCCGGTGCGGCGCGAGGCCGGAGCCGGTGAGGGCGGTCTTCACCATCCCGGCGACGTCGGCATTGCGGAAGTCGCGGGCCGAGATGTTGACCGACACCGAGACTTCCTCGGGCCAGTTGCGGCATTCGGCCGTAGCGGTCGCCAGCACCCAGCGGCTGATCTCGGAGATGAGGCCGGTTTCCTCGGCGATCGGGATGAACAGCGAAGGCGGGATTGAGCCCAGCTCCGGGTGGTGCCAGCGCGCCAGCGCCTCGCAGCTCACCACGCGCCGGGTCTGCAGATCGACGATGGGCTGGAACACCAGCGACAGCGCGCCGTCGGCCACCGTCTGCTTCAGTTCGGCCTTCAGCCGCTGGCGGTAGCGGTAGTCGGTGTCCATCTCGTCGTGGAACACCTGGCTGCGGCCCTTGCCCAGCGCCTTGGCCTTGTAGAGCGCGAGGTCCGCCTTGGTCATCAGGGCGTCGAGATCGTCGCTGCCGTCGGTGAGGGTCACCACACCGACCGAGACGTTGACCGAGAACACCTCGCCCTCGACCTCGAACGGGCCGCGGAAGCCGCCGAGGATCGCTTCGGGGTCGGTAACGGTATCGGAAAGCTGCACGCCGCCCGAGCGATAGACCACGTACTCGTCGCCGCCCAGCCGCGCCACGAGGCTGTCGCGGCCCAAGACGCGGCTCAGCCGCTCGGAGGTCTCGATCAGCACGCGGTCGCCGATCAGGTGGCCCAGGGTATCGTTGACGTGCTTGAAGTCGTCGATGTCGACGATCATCAGCATGGCCATGTCGTTGGGGCGCTTGTCGCCGTGGTGGCGTCGGCGCTCGAGGTCGGCCTCGACCTGCTCGGTGAAATAGGCGCGGTTCGGCAGCCCGGTCAGGGTGTCGTAATGCGCCATGTAGTTGATGCGCTCTTCGGCCTTGACGCGCTCGGTGATGTCTTCGAACAGCAGCACGGTCTTGTCGAGGCGTGACGACACGGTGACTTCGCAGAACTGCCCGTCGGAGAGGCGCAGCACCACCTTGCCGCCATCGCCGGCGTCGACCGTATCCATCAGCTGGCTGGCGGAACGCTGCGGGATGGTGCCGCGCGCGGCGGCCGCCGAGATCATCGCATCGAACGGCCGGCCGGCCCAGTTGCCCGGCATGAAGCTGCCGAACACCAACTCGGCGCGATCGTTGGCGACGGCGATCAGGCCGTTCTCGTCGAGCATGCAGAGGCCGTGCTGCATGGTTTCGAGCGCCGTGTCGAGTTCGGAGGCAAGGCGGGTCGCCTCGATGCGTCCATGCACGGCGCGCAGCAGGATGGCGCGGATATTGGCCGAAACCTTGCGCAGCGAGACGACGAAGGCGATCAGCACCACGCTCAGCATGGCGGTATGCAGCGTGCCGTCGAACAGCATGCCGATGGCCATGCCGGCGCCGATCAGGATGACCTGGCTGGTGACCAGCCGGTCGATGGCGAAGTTGCGGCCGGCAACGCCCACCAGCACCGCCACGGTGACCGAGAGCGAGCTCATCTCGGCGAACGGGGTGTTCACCACGAGGAAGCTGTAGCTCATCCAGAAGGCGTAAAGTCCGGCGATGGCGGCGGCGCCGATGGTGGCGCGCAGCTCCCAGTGGGTGGCGGTCGTAACGTCGTCGTCGGCGAGGTCGGCGCGTTCGAAGGCGCGCATATCGATGTCGCGGGCGATGCCGACAATGGCAAAGCCGATGGCGACGGCGAGCAGCACCCAGGAGTTGCCTTCAATACCGGCGACCGCGGCGACCAGCGCCGACGACAGGGCGCCAAGCATCATGACGCGCCGGTCCGCGTAGAGCGACCGGATCATCGACACGTAATCGACAGGCGGCAGTGACTTATGCGCTGGCTCGAACATAGACCTCACCAAGGTGTGATGATTGTGCCCGGCGAGGCGTTAATGCCTGCTTTCGGGGCAGCGAGCGGCCGCCCTTATGCGTCGTCGCAAAACCCTGTTCCAGCGAAGCAATTGCTCGAATGGTTTATGCTTTGTTGGGTGGATCGATCGCAATCGCCGGATCGTCGCCGGGCTGCTGCGCTGGCGGGTCGCGCAGCGAGGCTCGACCGACGAAGAACATGAACTCGAGCGCTGCCAGTGCCAGCAGCATCAACAGCCCGGTCACGTAGATGGCCTGGCCGCGTGGCACGATGACATCGAATACCGACAGCCACAGCGCCACGCCGATCAGCACGGCGAGGGCGGAGAGGCCGTAGAGCATCGGGGTCACGAACGGAATGACGTCGAGCTGGCCGTGCTTTTTGTCGCGCAGCTCGCCGCGCAGCGCGACGAGGTTGGCGACGATGAACCAGACCCCGAGCAGGGCGCTGCACACCGTCCAGATCGTGGGTTCGGACCAGCCGGCGAGCAGCATCGGCGCCGGCAGCAGCGCGAACAGCACGACAAGGAAGCTGTCGCCGATCAGGAACCACAGGTAGCGCCGCTCGGCCGAGGACCAGTTTCGCAGCCCCTGCTGGCGGAAGAAGATGACGAGACCGGAAAAGCCCGCCAGCGTCATGGCGATGCCGGCGATGGTGTGGAGGATGTCTTCGTTCATGCGCCGTCCATCCCTGGTTCGAACCCCGTGTTGGTCAGTCGGCGAGCTTGGCCAGCGCCGCCTCGAGCGCCGTGAACGCCTCCGGCCCCAGCTTCTCGCGATATTGCTTTTCGATCAGCCGCTTCACCTTGTTGCGCTCGGCAAAGTCGGCGAGGCCCAGCTCGGTCAGTACGATCCGCTTGGCCCGCCCATCATTGGGGTCGGGGGCGCGGCCGACCACCCCTTGCACCTCGAGCTGATCGACCAGCTGCTGCACCGCCTGTTTGCTCAACCCCATGCGCTCGGTCAGCAGCGCCTGCGAAATGCCGGAGGGCCCCAGATGCGCCAGCACTTCGCCGGCGGCGCTCTGGTGCCAGGGATAGCCGCGGGCCGCCAGTTCGGCGCGCATGTGGTTGCGCCAGCCCTGTGCTGCCCGCCACAGGGCGAGGCCGATATGATCGATGCTGGCGAGATCGTTATCGTCAAGGTGCTTGACCAAATTCCGTCTCGCAGCTAAATCGTCAAGTCGCTTGACTAGCACGGCGCCATGCCGGTCGCCAGCAGGCCGCGAAAAGGATGCACAGATGATCATCAAGGATAGAAACACCCTCACCGCGCTGCTGGTGGGCAGCACGCACTATGTCGAGATGGCGCCGGGCAAGGAGGCGGCGATCTACTACCGCACCGCCGCCGAGGCGTTCATGGCGCTGCCTGACGGCACGCGGCGCACCGGCCAATGGCGGCTGACCGACACCGGCTACCATGTCGACTGGATCGATGGGCCGAGCGCCGGCTGGCAGATCGATGTCGAACCGGGCCGCATCGGCTATGTCGATGCCGGCGGGGTCGAGCGCGGCCGCGTCTCGCGCATCGTGCCGGGCGATGCGGCGTCGCTGAGTGTTTGAGCGTTCAGAAAGACTGAACCGATCCGGCGTCCCCGATGGGGGCGTCGGAACCCTTTGCCACGGATCGGGCGTTATGCGGCCCCAATCTCCCGACTCGTTGCAAAGAGGAAATGATAATGGTCGAAAAGCTCGAGCCTGCCGCGCGTGAAGCCGCCCTCTTGAAGCTCAACGGCTGGATCTATGATCCGCAGGCCGATGCGATCAGCCATGATTTCAAGTTCAAGAGCTTTTCCGAAGCCTTCTCGTTCATGACCCGGGTGGCGCTCGCCGCCGAGAAGATGGACCACCATCCCGAATGGTCGAACGTTTACAACAAGGTGCGGATCACGCTCACCACCCACTCGGCCGGCGGGCTCACCGAAAAGGACACCAAACTCGCCGAAAAGATCGACCGGCTGATGATCTAGCGTCGGATCGATGGTTGTCGACACCCGCACCGGGTCATTCCCGCGAAAGCGGGAACCTCCGTTTGCGATGCTGGCAAAGAAAACAGAGGTCCCCGCTTTCGCGGGGATGACGCCGGAGCAGGGGGCTTGGCCGGCGCCACCGGCTTGTTCCATGATGGCATGATCGGGAGGCATCGAGATGCGAGCAGTGCGGCTACATGCGCCGGAACGGTTGATCGTCGAGGAGGTGCCGCGGCCGACGCCCGGGCCGCATGACCTCTTGGTCCGGGTCGAAGCCTGCGGCATCTGCGGCTCGGACCGCCACATGTTCCGAGGCGAGTTTCCGACGACCAAGCCGGTGACGCTCGGCCACGAGTTCTCCGGCCTTGTCGAGGAAGCCGGGGCGGCGGTCGAGGGGTTCCGCATCGGCACAAGGGTCACCGGCGACCCCAACATTTCCTGCGGAGCCTGCGCCGATTGCCTCGCCGGCCGGCCCAACCTCTGCGCCGGGCTTAGCGCCATTGGCGTCCATCGTGACGGCGGTTTCGCCGAGTATGTGCTGGTCCCTGCCGGGCAGGCCGTGGCGCTGCCGCCGGGGCTCGATCCGCTGCATGGGGCATTCTGCGAGCCGGTCTCGTGTTGCCTGCATGCTATCGATGTGGCGCGCATTGCGCCCGGCGCCGCGGTGGTGATCCTCGGCGGCGGGGTGATCGGTCTGCTGATGGTCGAGCTGGCACTGCTGGCGGGTGCTGGCACGGTGGTGCTGTCGACCCGGCAGGCGCCGCGCCGTGCCCTGGCGCTGCAGCTCGGCGCACATCATGCGGTCGACGCGGGGGCCGATCCGGTGGTGACGATCGCGGCGCTCGTGCCAGGCGGCGCCGATGTGGTGTTCGAGTGCGCCGGGGTGGGGGAGACGGTTCGCCAGTCGATTGCGGTGGCGCGGCGTGGCGGCACCGTGGTGCTGTTCGGCGTGGTGCCCGAAGGCGAACAGGTGGCGCTGGCGCCGTTCGAGCTCCTCACCAAGGAGTTGAGGCTCGAAAGCGCCTGGCTCAACCCACTGACCCATCCGCGCGCCGCCGAGCTGATCGCCGTCGGCGCCCTGTCGCTCGACCGGCTGATCACCCGCACCATCCGCCTCGACGAGGTGCCGGCGGCGATTGCCGGCACGCCCGGTTTCGGTGAGATCAAGCTGGTGATGGCGGGCCAGGCGTAGCAGCGGCCGGCGGAGAAACGCGCTTTCGACGAAAGTCGCGCCGATTGTCCCGCACCCACATGATTTTGCCGCAGTTTTCCCGGTCTCATTGGGTTGCAGCGGGGCGGCCAATGCCCCATCTTCGATGGCTCTCAGCCGCTTTCAACCAGTTTTGGGGTAACCCCCGCCGGAGATCTTGCCGATGCCGCATAGCACACCCCTGATCTCGACGATCGTTGCGGGTCTGGTGCTGGCATTCATCCTCGGCGCGATCGCCAACCGCCTCCGCATGCCGCCGCTGGTCGGGTACCTCGTGGCAGGCGTGCTGGTCGGGCCGTTCACCCCGGGCTTCGTCGCCGATGCGGAGCTCGCCACCGAGCTCAGCGAGATCGGCGTGATCCTCCTGATGTTCGGCGTGGGCCTGCATTTCTCGCTCAAGGACCTTTTGAGCGTGCGCGCCGTCGCCATACCGGGCGCGATCGTGCAGATCGGCGGCGCTACCATCATGGGGCTGGGGCTCGCGACCCTGCTCGGCTGGGGGCTCGGCGCCGGCCTGCTCTTCGGCCTGGCGCTGTCGGTTGCCTCGACGGTCGTGCTGCTCAAGGCGCTGCAGGACCGGCACATGGTCGACAGCGAAAAAGGCCGCATCGCCGTCGGCTGGCTCATCGTCGAGGATCTCGCGATGGTGCTGGCCCTGGTGCTGATCCCGGCCATTGCCTCGATCAACGGGGTCGAAGGGGCGGCGCTGCACGATCCGTTCGTCGATTTCGTCGAGAACGTCTTCTCCATCCATCTCGATATCTTCGGCATCCTGGCGGTGACGGTGGTGAAGCTCGCCGCGTTTGTCGGCTTCATGCTGGTGGTGGGGCGCCGGGTGATCCCGTTCATTCTCCACTACACGGCCCATACCGGCAGCCGCGAGCTGTTCCGCCTTGCGGTGCTGGCGATCGCGCTGGGCGTGGCGGCGGGCGCGGCATACCTGTTCGGCGTGTCGCTGGCGCTCGGCGCGTTCTTTGCCGGCATGATCCTTTCCGAAAGCGAACTCAGCCATCGCGCCGCGCAGGAAAGCCTGCCGCTGCGCGACGCTTTCGCGGTGCTGTTCTTCGTTGCCGTCGGCATGCTGTTCGATCCGATGATCCTGGTCACCGATCCGCTGCCGGTGCTGGGGACGGTGTTCATCATCATCTTCGGCAAGTCGGTGCTGGCGTTCCTGATCGTGGTGGCGTTCAAGCGCCCCGTCGGCACGGCACTGACCATTTCGGCGAGCCTCGCGCAGATCGGCGAGTTCTCGTTCATCCTCGCGGCGCTCGGCGTCGGGCTCGGCATCCTGCCGGTGGAGGGTCGCGACCTGATCCTTGCCGGCTCGATCATCTCGATCATCCTCAACCCGCTGATCTTCTTCGTGCTCGATATGCTTCGTCCCGCGCTCGAGAGCCGGTTTGGCCGGCCGGAGGTGGTTGCCGCCGCGGCGGAACGCACCGAGCCCGACCTCGTGGCCAGCGCGCCGCGCGCCGCTGCCCCGGAAGTGCCGCAGGAGGCCGAGGCGACGCAGGTGCCCACCGGGCAGTCCGGGCACGTCATCATCGTCGGTTTCGGCCGGGTCGGTTCGGTGGTGGGTGAAGCGCTGCTCGAGGCGAAGACGCCATTCCTCGTGGTCGAAGACGCCGAGGGACGCGTCAACGCGGCGCGGGCGCTGGGCATCGAGGTGGTGGTGGGCAACGCCGCCGCCTCCAAGGTGTTGACCCTCGCCAATGTTGCTGAAGCGCTCACGGTGGTGATCGCCATCCCCAATGCCTTCGAGGCCGGGCAGGCGGTCGAGCAGGCGCGCAAGCAAAACCCCAAGGTGCTGATCGTGGCGCGCGCCCATTCCGACGAGGAAGAGACGCACCTGAAGACGCTCGGCGCCGATGTGGTGATCCTGGGCGAGCGCGAGATCGGTCTCGGCATGGTCGATGTGATCAACCGCGACAGCAAGGCGGTGGCCGAGATCACCGCGTCAGACGCCGTCGAGTCGGTGCTGGCGCCGCTGGTCGCCGCAGCCGTTGCGACGACGCCAAAGCTGCCGTCCGACCCGAACCTGTTGGCCGAAGCGATCGAGGCGGCGCAGGCTGAAGTGCAGCACGTCGACAGCGGCCCGGCCGAGCCGCCGGCGCTGGTCTCCGCCTATGGCGAAGAGCCCGACGAGACTTTCGAGGCGCCGGCCGAGCCTGACCCCGAGGCCGTCGACGCCGAGGAAATCGCCGAGCTCGAGGCGCTGGACGCGCCGGTCGAAGACGTCGCGCCCGAAGCGCCGCCCGTATCCGAGCCGGCAGCGCCGCGTCCCGATCGGCCGGCCACCACGCCCGGCACCCCGTTCAACCCGGAAGTTCCGCCGCCGGTGCCTGAAGAAGAGAAGGCATAGCCCCACGTAGCAGGACGCAATGGTTTGTTCACGCCGGGAGCGCTATAGCCAAGAGTAACGGCCGAGTTGGCGGCCGTTCCGGATTCCGCCCGCGATGATTTCGCAGAAGGCAAAATACGCGCTGAGGGCGCTGGTGGCCCTGACCAAGATCCCGGCCGGCGAGTCGCTGATGATCTCGGAGATTTCGCGTGGCCAGGCGATCCCCAAGAAGTTCCTCGAACAGATCCTGCTCGAGCTGAAGCGCGCCGGCATCGTGATGAGCCGCCGCGGCCGGCTCGGCGGCTATGTGCTGCTGCGGGCACCCGAGCAGGTGACGTTCGGCGAAGTGCTGCGGCTGATCGACGGGCCGATCGCCCCGCTGCCGTGCCTTTCGAAGATAGCCTATCGCCGCTGCGTCGATTGCGCCGAGGAATCGAGCTGCGAAATCCGCCACGTCTTCGCCCGCGTCACCATCGCCACCCGCGAAGTGCTCGACCGCACCACGCTGGCCGATGCCGTGGTCGCCAACGACGTGCTGGTGTAGTTCCTCCATCTGCCGATACGCCGGTGGCTGTGGACCCCCACCCCTGTCCCCTCCCCGCAAGGGGGAGGGAGACCCTCACACCAGCATCGCAGTCTGCGTCTCCCTCCCCCTTGCGGGGAGGGATTAAGGGTGGGGGGCCGCAGCCACCAGCCCATCAGTCCCTGCAACCCGCCCGCGCCCCAGCGCGTTTACTGCTGATCCCGCGACTGAACGCGGTTTCACTTCGCGCAAAGCCATGCTCATCCACAGGGATGGAATCGAGGTTTGCGCAATGGCGGTGCTGCTGGTAGCCTTCGCAGAGAAAGGTTTTCCGCTTCGTCGCGCCGCCGCAACCTGCGGCTTCCTTGAGAATGACGACTGACCAGGTAGAGTTACGGTAGTTAATCTTCACCAGGAGGACATGATGAAGAGAACGGCCCGAATTCTCGCGCTTGGCGGCCTCGCCGTGGCGCTCGCCTTCACCGGCGCAATCACTGCCCGCGCCCAGGATCAGACCCTGCTCAACGTCTCGTACGACCCGACGCGCGAACTCTACGCGCAGTTCAACGAGGCGTTTGCCAAGCACTGGAAAGACACCACCGGCGGCAACGTCACCATCGAGCAGAGCCATGGCGGCTCGGGCAAGCAGGCCCAGGCCGTGATCGACGGGCTTTCTGCCGATGTCGTCACCCTGGCGCTGGAAGGCGACATCAACGCCATCGCCGAGAAGTCGGGGCTGATTGACGCCAACTGGCGCTCCGAGTTCGCCAATAACTCGACGCCCTACACCTCGACCATCGTGTTCCTCGTCCGCAAGGGCAACCCGAAGGCGATCAACGACTGGGGCGACCTGGTCAAGGACGGCGTCGAAGTCATCACCCCGAACCCGAAAACCTCGGGTGGCGCGCGCTGGAACTACCTCGCGGCCTGGGCTTACGCCAACAAGGCCTTCGGCGGCGACGAAGCCAAGAACGCCGATTTCATCAAGCAGCTCTATAGCCATGTGCCGGTGCTCGATACCGGCGCCCGCGGCTCGACCGTGACCTTCGCACAGAAGGAACTGGGCGACGTGCTGCTGGCCTGGGAAAACGAAGCGTTCCTGGTGCTCGACGAATTCGGCGCCGACAATTTCGACGTGGTCTATCCGCCGTCGTCGATCCTCGCCGAGCCGCCGGTCGCGATCGTCGACAAGAACGTCGAGGCGCACGGCACCGCCGATCTCGCCAAGGCCTATATCGAATATCTCTACTCACCCGAGGGCCAGACGCTGGCGGCAAAGAACCATTATCGCCCGTCCGACCCGTCCGTCGTCACCGACCAGGCGCTGGTCGAAGCCTTCCCAAAGATCGATCTGATCTCTATTGATGATCCGCTTTTCGGCGGCTGGAAGACGGCGCAGCCCAAGCATTTCGGGG